>JAEHJW020004629.1_pt1 | contig 60121 bp, 68 predicted proteins | sample 9271431 | NCBI WGS metagenome assembly JAEHJW02 | reverse complement strand
ACATCTCGAACCTCTTGTTGGACATAGAGTCCTCCTTTCCCTGGGGAAAGGTACTCCATGTCGACGTTGAGGTCCAAGAGCTATCTATCGCATCCCACTGGCTCCATTAACCCGATCCTGGGGTGGCTCCATTAACCCGATCCTGGGGTGGCGCCATTAACCCGATCCTGGGGTGGCGCCATTAACCCGATCCTGAGGTGGCTCCATTAACCCGATCCTGAGGTGGCTCCATTAACCCGATCCTGGGGTGGCTCCATTAACCCGATCCTGAAATGGCTCCTTTGAGGCGATCCGCAACAAGGGAAGAAATGGGGACGGTTCCCGTGAATCCGGGGTTGGAATCGAGATAATCGTTGACCGCTTCCCGGTAGACATTGAAGAGAGAGGCGAGTTGGGATCCTTTCAGATTCCAGAGGGCGGATTGGGTCGAAATCGAGGGAACGGATCCAACCGTCTTCTGGTTGAGAACTCCGAGAAAGGATGCCGCCAGAAAAAACATCAAAAAGATGTATTGCACGCTTCCCTCTTTGGCCGAAAAGGACTAGTTTCCTCCGGCCGTCCACGCGATCGTGTCCGTTCCGGAAGTGCATAGCGATTGAGCGGCGACGATGGTTACCGGTTGAGTGGCAGTTGCCCCGTTGACCGAGACGGCTGTCCAGGATGAGCCGGAAGTCGTCTGTTGCAGTTCCCTTAAACAGTCCGCCTGGGTGGTGTTGACCAGATTGATGGTGTACGTCGACACGTTCCCCGTGACCGTGTAGTAGCTGGTTCCCGTCGGTCCCTGCAGGGTCGTCGTGTTCCCGGGAATGATCATGGAACTCGGGACCGCCTGGGCGGAGATCAGAGCGGACGTCAGGTCTCCCGACCCGTAGTTTCCGAGAGTCGTGACCTGGGACACGCCCGACTGGATGGCGAAGACTCCCGAGGTCGCGTTGTAGGTCGTGGCACCGCCCCTGGCCAGATACGCGATGCCGGCCAGGATGGCCAGAACCAAAGCGATGAGACCGACCCAGACGGTGAAATCGAGATTCATCACGGCGCCACAATCGGATCTCGAAAAATCCGCCTTGCGGGGTTCCGAAGATTCCCGAATCTGATTCTCGTCGTGAAGGGGTTCCGACAGAACATGACCGATCGCTGTTTCTTCCTGCATTTTCGTCTCCTTTAAAATAAGGCTATCATGAGATAGCCACGTTCTCAATCATGGCGAGACGCCACCAAGTCCCGCCCCGAGACCTCCGAAACTTCCCCCCGACACCGATTGCTTCACGATGATGAAAATCCCCAATACCATGAACGCGAGGACGCCTCCGGCGAGGCCCATTGCTGCATATTCGAGGTTCTGGGACTGTTCCTCGATCTTCGGGAGTCCTTCCTCTTTCCAGTCCTTCGAAAACTCGGCCAGGGCCTGTGCGAGATCCCCGTACTTCTCCCGGATCGACAGCCGAACGATTACGGAGGGGGAAGGAAAGTCTCCTGCCATGCTCATGGCAAGCCCCAGTTTTCCTGTCTTTCTGTAGATTCTCATGATCGGGGAGATCCGGGCCCGGAGGTAGGGGGAAGCCTGGCGCCGGATCTGATCGAAGGCGCTCATGATCGGTATGCCGGACTCGAGCATGGCGGACAGGCCGGTCATGAAATCCGTTCCCGTCATCATCCTGTAGATCGACCAGGGCGGCAACCGATCGAGAAATCGTCTTCCGGGAAAGTCGTACCGGAGGGAAATCCATATCAGGACGACAAGGCCGGCGGGACCGGCGAAAAGGAGAGGCCAGACGTTCCTCACGATCGTGAAGATCTCGTAGGCGGCGATACCCACCCCCTGAAGTTTTTCCGGGGACGCGTGAAATCCGGAAAGAATCCGGGGGACGATCGAATCCGAAAAATAGACGATCATCCCGATCGAATTCAGCAAAAGAAATCCCGGATATTTGACGGCTCCGATAAATTTCTTTCGGATTTTCTGCGTCTCCTCCATGTTCGAGGCCAGGATCTTGAGGAGCCGGACGAGGGCGGCCGGATCGCCGGTCGCCTCCGCGGCGGAAAGGATGAGCGTTTCGCTCTCCGGCGCCAACGGCTTGATGGCCTCGGAAAAATCCAACCCTCGTTCCATTCCCATGACGATCTCCTTGAGGGCCGATACGGGAGCTCCAGGAATTTTTCTGAATTCTTCGATGGCGGCCCGGATCTGGACCGGGGCCGTCGACGACTCCGTTCGGAGAATGGAGGAGAGATCGGAATAGAACCTTCTCCGGGAAGGGGCGTCGAACCCCCTTCTTTTCCCGAGAGAGAAAAGAATCCCACGCAGACCTATCCTTCCCATCTGAGGCCTCCGACGATGGTCTTGACGCTGTCGTGATCAAGATAGCCCTTGTGAAGCCATCCGAGCCGCGTTTCGACGTTCCTGGGATCCGCAAGTCCTTCCCGGATCTTTTCGATCGCATGATCCATCATCGTCGACTCGCCAAGCGTGTCGAGATAATAGCGCCAGGCCTCCTTCATGCGGCCGCTTGCAACCATGTCCAGAATTTCTTGATCGGGAACAAGCATTTCGGCGACGATAGTGCGTCCGACGATCCCGGTACTCTCGCAATTTTGGCATCCTCCGTGCCGGGCGAACCGGGCGGTTTCCGGATCGATGTCGACCGCTTCGATCCTGGCGATGAGATCGGGGGGCACGGCCCCCGTTCCGGAAGCCTCTTCGAAGGTCATCCGGCAGTCCGGACAGAGGACCGGAAGAAGCCGCTGGCAGACCATTCCCCGGAAGATGGTCGGATCCGCCAGAAGGTCGCGGCGGACGCGGAGACCGTCGAGGCGTCGCGGAATGGACAGCACGTCGTTGGCGTGGACCGTCGAATAGACGACATGGCCGGACATGGCGCCCTCGATCGCCTTTTCGGCGGTGGCCTCGTCGCGGATCTCCCCGATCATCAGTGCGTTGGCGTCGAACCGCATGATCCGGCCCAGGACCTCGGAGAACTTGCCTCCCGGAACGGCGATCTGGCTTGCCGTGGGAATGACGTACTCCGGAGGATCCTCGAGCGTCGCCAGATGGATTCCCCGACCCTCGTCGACCGGATTCATCGAGAGAACGATCGTGAGGACGGCGGCCATCGAGGTCGATTTTCCCGAACCCATCGGGCCGGCGAAGAGGATGATCCCATGGGAGAGACCGATCAGGTATCGGAGCGTCGAAAGCTGCTTTTCCGAATACCCGAGCGTTCCGATATTTTCGACCGTCACCTGGGAAGTTCCCGAACCGTATTGGAGACGAAGGACCATGGTGATCGTTCCCAGACCGCTCCCGAGCGTCGGGGCATGAAATTCCCGGATATTGAAGACTCCTCGGGGAAGGTAGTCCTGACGGAATTGTCCATCCTGGGGTTTTTTGTCGGAAAACATGTTGTCCCGACCGGACGAATCCAGCATCGTGTTGTAGATGATCCGGGCCATCCGCCCCCCCTCCTCGTGGGTCAGGGTCTGCATCGGCCGAAGCCACCCGTTCGTCCGGTATAGAATCCGGGTCGAGTTCTTCTCGATTCGGATGTGGATGTCGGAGGCCTTCCTGGAAATGGCGTCGCGGATGATCTCCATCACCTTCCGGCCTTCGTCCCCGTCGGCCTTGAACCCGTCCCCTTCCTCTTCCGGGAAGGTGTCTTTCCGGATCTTCTGAAGGACTTCGTAGGGAACGAATTTCGCCGGATGGAGAACGATGTCCGGAAATATTTTCGGCCAGACCTCGGGAACGAAGTGGCGGGCATAATAGTTCACGTGCTGGTTGGTCCGGTGCTCCCTGGAAACATAGAACTGCCCGTTCGACATCAGGAGGACGCTTTGGGCGATCGAGGCTGCCGCCGCCAGAATCTGCTCCGGTCCCTGACCGGAAGCCCCCGGAGAGGAAAGACACCGAATGGCGTTGTCCTCCTTTTCGGGATTTTTGACATGGACGGGATGTCCAGGAGAATCGGAGGGCTTCCCCGATTCGTCGACCGCGGGGGCCGACCCGTCGGGATCCGATCCGGAGGATGAAGAATCCTCGCCCCCGGAGTCCATCAAATCCGACAGATCGGCCGAGTCGTCCTTTTCGGAGCGGACCTTGGCCGCGAGCCCGGAATAGGAGCGGTCGTCGATGTATCTGACCCGAAGGGTCTCCGGCCTTCCTTCGGTTTCCAGGTAGACCTGGACGCGGTAAATGTATCCGGGAACGTCGGGATGTCCTCGAAGACGTTCATGAAAGATCAGACGACCGTCCGCGAGCGCGATCGTCCCGCCTCCGAGTTCTCCCCCTGCGGGAACTTCCCCGTCGGGGGACGACATGACCTCGATCGATTTTTCCCCGGAGACGAGCCTCGTCATCGTCCTCCCCCCATGACCCGGGCCGGAGGCGGATAGAATCCATTGGCGGGATAGCCATTTGCGGGCCCACCGGCGTTCCCATGGTCCCGGAAGGATCTTCCGTACGGGTAGACGACCCGTCCTCCCCCCACGGTCCGGACCTCGACCCCGGATCCGTCGATCCGGACGACCTTGCTTCCGTCGGGGAGTCTCTCTAAAAGGCTGATCCGGATCTCCCGTCCGTCCGGCCAGGAGAGAACGGCAAATCGGTGGTCATCCATTCCGGCCGAAGATACCGCCACGGGATCTCCCTTTTCGCCGGCCTCCCTGATTTTCGGCTTTTCCTTGAGCTGGTCTTTCAGTTTCTTTATCTTGATCCTCTTTTCGAGCACCCTTTCCTCATGGTCGAGTTTGAAGACCTCTCCGAGCGACTCTCCGGCATTTCCTCCGGGACGGGCGGATCCGTCCGCCTTCGCCTCCGGCATGGTTCCCGGGGATTTCCGGGTCTTTGGAGGAGACCCGGAAAGGGAGGACATCTCCCGGCTGTCGAACGGCATGGCATTGACCGCCCCCTGCCCTTTCGAAACGATCCCGGGGGGAGGGGGAATCAGCGCATCCGCCGGATCAGCCAGGGCGGCGGACGGGAAAAGAGGGGCGAACAGCAGAAGCAGGGGAATCGTGAATGATTGACGCATGGTTCAGTTCTCCTTTTATAATCCATCCGTTGCCGGTCCATTCGATGGACTCGATCGACAACCCGGGGATTTTCGACAGTTCCCGGGCAAGATCGTCATCCGGGATTTCCCTGAGATTCATCCGGAAGGTTTCCCCGGAGGAAACCCCCGGCAAAGAAAAGTCCGACATCTGGTAGTCGATCCCATACGCTTCGGCGAGGGATACGAGCGCCTTTTTTTCGCGAGAAAGCCCCGGAAGCCGGTCCCTTGGCACGGAGAACGTCCGGATCGGAAGGACATAGGGATGATCCGTATGGACGATCCCCTTGCCATCGAGGTGGACCGGGAGGCCGAGCGCCCGTTCCAGTTCCAGGGCCGTTCCGGTCCGCCGAACCCAGAACACCCGAACCCGCTTTTTCGTGCAGACGAGTTTCGCCGCCCCCCAGCCGGAAACCTCCGAGGGAATGACTGAGACGGTTTTGAAACAGGCCCTGACGAAGGGAACCGGGGAAACGATTTCCGCGGGAGGGATGATGGTGCGGACGGTTTTTTTGACGGCCGCCGCCATCTCCCGTTCCAGTTCCCTCCGGTTCACGACGATCTTCATGAAAATGCCGGCGACGACGAAAGAGAGGACGATCAGGAGGAGTAGCTGGATCTTCCTCCTCTCCCCCGTAACCGAGCCGAGTTTGGGAGGACGGTACCCGCCCGAAAGAATCGACGAAACGAATTCTCCCGGGCGGTATCCGTCCCTCCAGGGCGCCATGATATGGTCGAACTTGTGATCGCCCGCCAGACTTTCGAACCATTCACGAATCTCGGGCTCGCCGCCCACGATATCGTCCATGATGAGGCTCGAATTGATCCAGAAGCCCACGAAGACCCCGTTTCCGAGATCTTCGGCGACCAGGGTGTCGTTCGGGTAGAGTTCGCAGACGGCCGGTGCCAGAACGGGAGTTCCGGCCCGAATTCCCCCTTCCGGGTTGCAGTGTCCGACAACCGGCTCGATCTCCCCATAAAGGACATAGAGAGCGTTCTGTGCGGCCTTGGTCTTCTCGATCGCCTGGGGAATCCGGGGTTTGTCTCCTTCGATCGGTCCCCAGGCCAGACCGGCGGCATATTTTTTCTTTCCGAGAAGGACCATTCTGGCCATCGGACTAGCCCCCAACGATCGGGGTGACGAGAATCACGATCGCATCGTGGACGATCTGGGCATTCTGCCCGCCGCCGAGATAGAAATTTTCAGGAACTCCGGTCCCGTTCTCCTGAAAGACCCGACGCGTCTGCTGGAACCCTCCGATAATGGCCGTCTGTCCGCTGGTGACCTTCACCCACTGCATGAACGAGCGTCCCGACGTGTTCGGAAACTGGATCGCGCCGGAACCGGCGGAAGAGAGCGTCGTGAGCTGGTTGAGATTCGAGTCGTCGATCGACACGCCGAGAATCATCTCCTTGCTGTCGAGAAGATGGGGCACGAGCGTCATCGTGACTCCGACGGTCACGGTTCCCGGAATCTGGGACATGTAGGTCGTCTGCCCCAGACCGGCGACTCCCGCGAGGTTTTCCATCAGGTAGCCGATGTTCTGGACGTTCTGGATGGGAACGGCCTGGTCGTTCAAGGTGGTCACGAAAGACCGGGAGGACACGGTGGTCTTTCCGACCGTCGAGAGGGCGTTCAGGACAACGTTGGTCGACGAATTCGGAACGTTTGCCGTCAGGGAGGCGATGGGAGAAGCCCCTGCCAGGGTGAAGACTCCGGGCTGGGCGGTCGTCAGGATGCTCCCGGACTTGATGAGTCCGTGGAGTGCCGAGGACAAATTGAACTCGTTGGCGTTCTGGAGCGTCAGATCGACATCCAGAACTTCGACTTCGAGCCAGACATGACGGGACAGTTCCCGGTTCAGATCCCCCACGAAGCGGGACACTTCCTCCATGATCCGCGGTGTCGTGGTGACCGTGATCTCGCCGGAGGACTGTGCGATCGAGAAATTCCCCTGGTTCCCGACGATCGACCGGAGGGACTGGGCGATTTCCGTCCAGACGGTGGAGACGGAATAGGCCGAGACGTTCTGTCCACTTCCGCCCGTCATGCCGGCTCCCATGCCTCCGCCCGTCATGCCGGCTCCCATGCCTCCGCCCGTCATGCCGGCTCCCATGCCTCCGCCCGTCATGCCGGCTCCCATGCCTCCGCCCATCATGCCGGCGACCCCTTCATTCATGAGGACGCTTGAAAGCCCGGTCATGCCGGAGTCGGAAATGGAGTTCGACACGGTGCTCATCACGGGGGCGGCCGCGATGTGAAAAACCTTCGTGGTGTTTCTTCCGAAGGCGATCACTCCGCTGTCGTAGGTCCAGAAAAGGCCGAACCGGCTCGAAATGTAGTCAAGAACGCCCTCGAGCGATCCGTCCCAATGAATCGTGATTTTTTTCGACAGATAGGTTGCTGTCGTCCCCCCTCCCGTCATCCCGGGAACGGAACTGGGGGGGGGTTGGGGCATCCCCCCGGTTCCCGATCCTCCGGCCATCGGAGACGTCGCGCCTCCGGGAGAAGGAGACCCAGGCATTCCCGTCGAGGGAGCGCCGACGATCCCGAGCGACCGGGGCTCGTTAACGGTTACCAGAACGCCGGACGCCGTGGTGATCTTGGCCGCGAGCGTCTCGATCGTGATGGGATCCTCGCTGACGACCAGAATGTTCTTCCGGAAAATATCCGGGAGATGCTTCGGGCGGATGTGCAGCCGGACATGGTCGATCGGCTTCCGCAGGATCCGGTCGCCAGAATCGGCGAACCAGGCGGAATCGGACAGCTGGAAATCCTTCTTGGGGATCGGCTTGGCGTTCCTGAAGGTTTCGAGTCCCCGGTTGAACTCCTTCGTGGCAGTCACATCCACGTGCTTGTTGAAAGCGCATCCGGCGGAGACCGTGGCCAGGATCGCCATTCCCGACAAGCAAATCGACCTGAATTCCATCAAAAACCTCCATCGTTGTGATGATTGTCGTCGTCCGCCCGGTCTGTCCATCGGATCGTGAGAGTCGTCGTTCCGGCCTTGAACGTCGCCCGGTCCGTTCCGAAGGAGATATCCGGAAACAGGGAGCCGGGAGAGGCGGACATGCAGTAGACGGTGGACCGGTTCCGCCGTTCGAAATCGAAGAGCGGAGTCAGAATCTTTCCTGTCCGGACAAAATATCCGTAGACAGCCATCGTCTGCGTCCCGTTCCTCCACCGGGCGGCAAGAAAGGGACGGCGGGTCCGGACGGTCTTTCCGCTCTCGATCAGGGGAGACTGACTCCCGAGACGGGAAAGCCGGATGGCGATCCTGACGGGGCGGGTCCGGTTTCCGGCTTTGGCGAGCGACCGGATGGCCCGGAGCCGCCGTTCGTCCGTCCACACGCCGAAGGCCATTCCTCCGGGGATGGAGACCACCCGCACCCTTCCTCCGGATCCGGCCAGCTTCCGGACGATCGGAAAGAACCCCTCCGGACTCGGGTGGGGAAGGGGAGACCCGCAAAAGGAGACTCCCGAAAAATACACCGGGACGGACCCGTAGGAGCGGGGGGCCGCGTCTTCGAGCCCCGGACCGCTGCCGGCGCATCCGGAGAGCCAAAGGAGCGTTCCTGCGGCCAAAACCTTTCGTATGCTCCTCATCAGTCCCTCCCGTCCTCGACCAGGAGAACGTGATTTCCGGCGAAGGCCTTCACCCTGAGCCAGGATCCTGACGACGCGTTGAAAATCCGGATCGACCGGCGAACGGCCCCGAGAAAGGTTCTGCCGGCCATGTAGCGGGCCTTGACCGGAAAGGTATATTCGGATTTCCAGACGATCTTCCACCCTGCTTCCTTGGCCCAGGCGTCGAAATTCTTCCTGAGCGTCTTTCCGGGAACGAGATAGTAATCGGCCGTGGGGTGCGTCTCCTTTCGGACGGACCCTGCGCCGTCGGGTCGTCCTTCCGGCTTGGGGTTCGGAATGGCGCAGGAGTCGATGGACGGATCCCCGCAGAACCACGCATGGGCGAGCGGCGGGCGGGAGACCGCCAGGATCAGACAGAGAACGACCGCCAGGATGATCGTTTTCATTGGAAAAGTCCTCCGAACATTGTTTTGGGGTCCCGGGGATTTTCGGGAGGACACTCTTCCCCTCGAACCGGGGCCCCGGGAAGGGAGGCGTTTCCGCCTCCCGCGATCGCGAGATATCCCCTGAGAACGGTTTCCCTCACCCAGAGGTCGCGGCCGTCCCAGCTTCCCTTCGTTCCGAACTCCGCCAGAAAACTCTCGAGACCGATGTCGTCTCTCTGGATCAGGATGGAAACCTTGACCACCTTTCCATCCTGGAGAACCGGATGATTTTCTCCGGGAAGATCGCCAGGGAAGATCCTCCCCACGATGAGACAGCGGCGGAGAAGTTCCGCGCGGATACCGCGCCGATAGCTCCAGTAAAAATCGAGAAACGCCCGGTCGAGGGGGATCCCCGCATGAAAGACCACCCGCACCCGTTGAACGGACATGCGCCCCGTCCGGACCTGCGCCGCCCCGGCCATTATTTCTTCTCCATGGTCAGGATCTTGAGCATTCCTCTGGCGTTGGCGAACTCCGGATTCTCCGGGACCAGGGCATTGGGATAGCTCCCGGCAAGGCCGGAAAAGACCCGGCTTCCGCCCCCGACGAACAGCACCGCGTCCAGACTCGTCCCCTTGCCGAGAACGGACCGGACCCTGGTCGCGATCTGGGACGAAACTTCGGAAATGGCCTCGTCCCGAAGTTCCTGGATCGCCGACTCCTTTCCGAACAGGCGGACGATCCCTGTCCGAAGCGCTTCGGAGGTCAGGGAGGTCGAAATTTCGTCCAGGCCGAAATGCCGGATCAGTTTCTTCCGGAGGATCGACATCGCGGAGAGGACTCCATACCCGGAAAACGAGACCGTCTTTTCCCGGTCGACCCGAAAGGCGCCTCCGGGAGACTCAGGGGGGAGGATGACCGACAGGTCGGTCGTCTGCCCTCCGATATCGACGACCCCGACCGGATATCGTTGTTCCCGGACGGACACACCGTCATACAGCCAGTCGACCACCGCCACCACACCCTGGGGGTAGACGCGGTGATCGGCGATCGCCGGAGATTCGCCCCCATCGAGTCGTTCCACGGGGACGGCAAAGCTCTCGATCTTCCTCCGGACGAGATCGGCATCGTACAGGTCATTGGGAGGCAGTCCGGAGGCGAGACGGACCGGCTTTCCTCCGAACCCCGCCTTGACCAGGGCATGATGGGACAGGACCCTGGCCAGGGGGGAGACGTTGTAATCGGGAACCCGGGTTTCCTCGCCCTCGATATCCGGGCTTACGGTGTAATTGATTCCCTCCGTCCGGTATCCGCCAACCGGACTCGTCCCCGACGAATCGATCGTTCCTATCCCGACCAAGCCCATCCGGGCCCGGGACGGCACGGAAAACATCCGTATCTTTCCGTCCTTCATGAAGGCGACCTTGACGGCCGCATACCCGTCGTCGAGCCCGACGGGTATCGGCTCGGGAATTCTGCCATCAGCTTTCCGTTCGCTTTTCATCTTGCACTCCTCTCTTTATGGATATTCCCTGTAGAACCTGTGAATCGGCGTGGCCGGATTTCCGTTGTGGACCACGGGACCCGCAATCGCCGCCCTCGCCGCCCGGAAGGCGACGGGAAGCGTGAATCCGAAGCGCTCGAGTATATAAAAAAATGCGAGACCGCCGACCGCCACGGCAAAGGTCCAGAGACTCCAGTGGAAGGCCCAGATCAATAGCGCGATCCCGGCCCGGGCGTCGACCGGCCCGAGACGTGGAGTTCCCGATGCCCAGCGCCACATCATCCTCCTCCTTCGAGGACGTCCAGGATGTCTCTCCCGATCGTTCCGGACGCGAACAGCCGGCGGGCGTCCCATACGGCGGACTGCTTCCTGTCGTCCAGAATTTCCGATATTTCCTGGGACCAGCGGATCATCGGAACGCCGAAGAGACGCTTCTTTATCTCCCGGTCGAAGACAAGCCATTCCCGGATCGGGGTTCTCCCCGATCCGTCCGCCTTCGGGACGAGCCGCTGATGGATCAGGACGCGAAGGGTGGCGAGGAGTTTCGACGCGGCCGAATCCCGCTCGGGGCCCGGAAAGGCTTCCGACATCCGGCTGATCGTTTCGGACACCCCGTTCGTGTGGGTGGTCGTGTAGGTGGCATGTCCCGTTTGACAGGCCAGAATGGTATTGGCGATCGTCTCCGCGTCCCGGGCCTCGCCGACCAGGATCGCGTCCGGCTTCTGGCGAAGCATCTCCTCCACCGCCTTTCCAAAGGTCGGATGATGTGTGGGAACCTCGCTCTGGGCGATGATTCCCGTGTTCCGCGTCTCGACCTTGTCGTAGACGAATTCGATCGGCGCTTCCGCCGTCGCGATATGGCATCCGCCTTGTTCGAGCTTTTCCCGGAGGGCGGCCGCCAGCAATGTCGATTTTCCGGATCCGGTGACTCCCGCGACGCCGACCAGACCATCCATCGGAAAAAGATGGCGGAGAAGTTCCTCTGGAAGCCCCATGTCCGAGAGTCTGGGCGGGGTGTCGGGGATGGCCCGCATGACGATCTTGATGTCCCGGTTTCCGCTCCTGCGGACTGACGACCCGTTGACCCGGAACCGGGCCCGTTCCGTCCTCTCTCCGAGGGAAATTTCGTAGGCGAAGTTCCGGGACTCCCCGGCCTGGACGCGCGACGACGAATTGCCCATGTCGATCGCGTTCATGAGATCGGCCAGTTCCGGAGTTTTGAGAGTCCGTTGTCCGACGGTTTTCCATCGTCCCCCGACAAAGCAGCGGACGGGGGATTCGGAGATCATCATCACGTCTCCGGCTCCCGCCTCCACCAGAGTTTTCAGGAGGGAGTCCAGGGATCCCTGGTCGTAGCGGATTGGGTCGGAGACGAGACGGGCTTCATGAATTCCGTTCATGGGCCCTCCCCCTCCTTGTCCCGGTAACTGAGCGGGCGCCATCTGTCGGACCCCGTGAACGATGCCGGCCGCGTGATGCGAAGAACGGAATCGCCAATTTCGAGGGAATCGCCCGTCCGGAGAATTCCCGCCGCCGTCCTCGCATAGGTCGGATATTCGACCTGCCCCGCCAGGGCCAGTTCCATGAACCGGATCCGCCCCTCGATTTCCCGGACGAGACGTCTGACCCCGAGGACGAACGCCCGGTCCGAAAGGGTCTCTCCCGCCGTCCATCCGTCATCCGTCCATTTTTTCCAAAGTTTCTTTTCCCGGGAATTCTTCGGGAGAAGGATCGGGTTGACTCTCTTCGGCGTCCCCGGGGCGATCATCAGAAACTCGCGAAAAGTCGGGCGGATCGACACGATTCTGGCCCGGCTTTCGATGCGGTAGGACACGATCGATGAACTGGCCTTCTCAAGTCGTTCGAGCCGGAAGTCCCTTCGGCCCGCCGCGATGGCCGGAAGCAGGATGTGGTCCCCGTAGACGAATGGACCGAACGTAAAAACCCGGTCGAGGATCTCTTCATGGGCAAGGAGCCAGTCGTTTCGCTTTTTTGTCCTGGCCGAGAACCCGGACTGCGCCCCCCAGGCCAAGGCCGCCTTTTTCTGGGCGGCGTGACGGAGAGCCCTGTCCCGGGCTTTCGTCGACGGTTTCTTCGGATTTTCGGCCTGCCGGAGGGTCGGGGTCGGGGGGGCGGAAGCGGGGGGAAGCGCTCCGCTGGCTTCCGCGACCAGCAAGGAGCAAAGGAGGACAAACGCAAGAGAGACAACCCGGACCGGCGTTCTTTTCATCGGCCGCCGTTCTCCTTGCCTTTGGACATGCCCATGGGAGCATCCACGGGAGGAGGATAGACAAGATCGATTTCCCGGCCCTCCGGCCGGATGACGATCCATGCGGTGGGCGTGGACTGAACGCCGGCATCCCGAAGGATCGAATAGAGCGGTTCCTTTTTTGCCCGGATTTCCACGATCGGTTCTTCCGCGGGAATCCTGCCGATGACCACGGTCTTCCAGTGGATCGTCTTTCCAATGCCGGTCAGGAATCGCCGGACCGGCCCCATGTAATGCAGTGTCAGGCGACGACCCAACGTTCCGGACTTCTGAATTCTGGAAAGACCGAGAACGGATGGGGGAAGGTGGCTCTGATAGGACAGGAGACGATCCCAATCCCCTGATATTCGTATTGCCGCCTGATCGAGAATCTGCGAAGCCCTTTCCCCCCTTTTGTCGAGGGGAGGAATTTTTTTTTCCCGGAAGGAAACGGTGTGCGTCCCGGCGCATGATGAAAGAAGAAAAAATAAGATCGATGCCGGGACGAATCCATATCGAAACAGTCTTCCGGTGAATTTTTTTTGTATCCGGCATTCCGATTCGTCTCCGCATGATTTCAAATGCGTTCTCCCTTGCCACGGTTCCGGTCCCTTGCAACTTGCCGCAAAAGATTCAATCATATAACAGGATATCTGTCAATAGCCATTTAAACTAGATTACTTGAGAAGGGAAAACCCTTGAAGACGCTTCCGACGATCGACGACTGCATGGATGTCGATGACATCCTTTCCGATGCCAGACTCGACTGGCAGCCGATTTTCGACATGGGCGACGGTCGGATGGTTGGCGGAGAAGCGCTCTTCCGTTCCCGGATTTCACCCGAAATCTTCTTTTCGCTCCTCGATGGGATCGGCAAGTGGGAAAAATTCACCCGATGGCAAATGAAAATGGTTGTCGACGGATTGAGCCGAATCCCTCCAAGCGGCCCGTTTCTCGCTTTCGTCAACATATCCCCGGAACAGGCGACCTATGCGCTGACGGGAAACTGGCTCTCGCGCCTTCCGGAGTATGTCACTCCCGTGATCGAAATCGTCGAGAAGGAACTTTCCACTATTCAGTTCCAGGCGATTTTCGACCTGAAAAGGAGCGGGTGCATGATCGCCATCGATGACTTCGGAACCGGCCGGTCGAATATCGACCGGCTCCTGGCGGTCGAGGCCGACGTCGTCAAGGTCGACCGAAGCCTCATTCAGGTGGCGACGGACGACCAGAAGGACCTGGTTCGGGGGATTATCGGCGGCATGGGGGGAAAGGGGATCACGATCCTGGGCGAGGGAATAGAAAGGGTCGAGCATGTCCAATTCGCAAGCGAGATCGGATGCTCTCTCGGACAGGGGTGGCTAATGGGACTTGAAACCGGCCTCTCCGAAGAGTTCTACCGAAAGAAATTCGTTCCGGAACTGCCGGACCGGACCTCTTCCTTCGATCTGGGGTAAACTATCCAATACCAAAATATTTTATTAGAACTTGGGAAAGGAACCCGCCAGCCGTTGCGGTTGCAATATCCCACGTTCCGCTGGCCGCCTTCCCTACCATCTTCCCGATCCAGGCGGAAACTCCAGTCCCGAACCGCCCCGGATGGGACGGTTTCTCATCCGATTCCAAAATCCGCCTGAGTTCTTCGATGTCTTCCGTTGACACACCGTTTTTTCGTAGAACATCGGAAAGCGAATCGAAATTGTTGATCTCCACATTGATTTCGATATTGGACGACTGTGATGGGCCCAGATGTCCAACGGTCCCGCCACCTGAAATCGTCGTGTTGAATATTTGGTTGATGGTCTGGGGTTGGATCATCGGTGCGGCTGACTTTTCTGCGAGTTCTCCGGCTCGTGGATCTTCTTTCCATAAGGCAAGACAAAAGTCGAGAACCTTGTTTCGGACAGTGTTTACAACCTCGATAAAATTGCCGACCCCAAATTCGCCCCATGCCGCATAGCAATGTTGGCTTTCAAAAACATTTCCCCCTAGAATAATTTCCAAATTTTCCATTCTAAGAGTTAAAATGCCACTACTACAATCGTTTATAGAGGATTCGATGCTGGCAATGCTTTGGGTGCATTTATATACCGTATAGCTTTCACGGACTTCCTTGGGAATGGCCACGGTCGGAATGGGGATGTTTTTGGCTCCGGATCCAAAAGGTCCGGAAAAATTCCCCTTTATCATGATTGGCCATTTTCGATAAGGAGGAATCTCCGCCTCCTCCGGGTATCCATTCGATTCGAACAGAATCCAGTCTTCGAGGGATTGACTTCCAAGACGGGCGGCGAGGACTTTGCATTTTCTTAAAATCGTCCCGAGATCACTGCCTGGGTCGATCGCGGAGTTCTGAATGTCCTCCAACAAGGTCAATTCAATCTTCTCCGTATTCTCTTATCAAGGCTTTAAGGTTATTCGGCAAATACACCCAAATTTCGTTTGCTCCCTCGAAGAAGCCGTCTCGCTCGGCTTTGTCCCAATACAGACGAGCCTCTTCGTAATGCGGTATCGTGAGCCGCCGCACGATTTCCATGTACTCCTTTAAATTCCGTGCCATCGGAGACAGTAGTCCCTTCGGGTCGTGAATCTGTCCGAGGTCGATGAAGCGGTAAAGATTCGCCAACCTGTCGGGACCCAAAAACTCCGTCAAGTGATCGTCGGCCAAGACATGGACCCGGCGGGAATCGTACTGACATTTCTGGTCGTGATGAACGATCCTGAAGGAATGCGCTTTCCTATCATCGGCGAGAAGCCATTCGACCCAACCATCCTCGGTTTTTTCGATCATTTCCCCGCATGAATCGCAAATGAATTGTTCCAATGGCGTCATCATCGGCTACCCCTTTGAAGGAAAGAAGTTTCTCAGCCCAAGAGCTCTGTCGTTCATTAAAACCAGATCGCATTCGACCGTCGTTCCGTCTTCCATGGAAATTTCGGCTCTTCCGACGCTTCTGGCGGCCTCCAGGGAAAACGCCTCGGTCATCAATCGCATGACATCCCTCTTGTATTTGGTGTCCGGATTGTCCAGGTGGTCGCCCTTCATTTCCAGGACGACCATTTTTTGACCCTTCGTCCCGTCCATGCTTTTCTTCGCGGAAAAAATGAAATCCGGGAAAATTCTTTCCTTTCGCCATCCCTGGAGGGAATATTGTCGCCTGGCGACGTTTCTGTGCCACCAGATCAAAGCCGATTCGCCGTCAAGGTAGACGGCGACGTCTCTCTCCTCGGAACTTGAAAAATCGTTTTTGTAAACGGGGGAAAAGAGACTCTTCTCCAAGGGTCCGCCTGTTCTGGCGCTCAACTGTTCGGCGCCTTCCGGCTCGAGGGTTTCCGTCTCGAACGGCATTCGCCAATTCCTCCCGTCCGCCCGCAACCGAAATTGAATTCTTCCTGCGGAGACTTCCTCTCTGAAGAACCTTTCGGCCATTTCGTCCCGACGTCCCTCCAGCCATCTCCTCAACCCATCGACGATGAGCCCGGAAGCGTCGGCCAGATTTTCATTCGAGAACCCTCGCCGGACAAGCCCGGTCGCCATATTTTCAACGATCTCACGAGCGATCCAGGCGTTCGGCACGAGATCCGAGATCATTCTGGCGGCATAGGCTTTGTCGAATTTCAGTATTTCCGAGTTTCTTCCGGCGTCTTCGCTTTCAATGAGGCCGTTCCCCTCCTCTGAGAGGCGGATCCGCCACATTTGACGTTCCGGGCTTTGGATGGATTGGGGAAAGGCGTCCGTGAACGGTGAGACATCGATTCCATTCCATTCCAGGGGGAAAAGAACATCTTCCTCGTAATCCAGCGGGCGAACATCGTCTCCGGAAACCCTGAAAACCAGCGGAAGGAAGATTTCCGTCTCCGAGAATGTCTTTCGACGATGGATCGTCCTCGGACCGGAGGACCTCCCCTTATCGTCGACCCGGATTTCCTTGACGAGGTCTCCCATCCCGTCCGCCTCCAGCCCCTCCTTGATCGCCCTGACAACCTGGGAAGTGTCCGCATGGTGGGTGAGGATATAGCTCTCGTCCAAGAGAGTGAATCCGGTCTTTCTGGCATGCGGCTGGCGAAGGATGCGGCCGACCAACTGGGTCATGGCCGAAAGGTTGGAGCTGGCCGCAAGGGCGCAAAGGACATAGGCGAAGGGACAATCCCAACCTTCCTGCAAGGCCTGTTTCGTGATGATGACCCGGATCCGGTTCGTCGGACTCAGGAGATCCTGGTTTTCGGGAGAGGCGAGGTCGTTCACGTCGGCCGTCTTGATCGCGATCTCCGCATCCTCGAATCCTCCCGTCTCCGTCAACCACTCCCTGACGTCCAAAGCGTGGACATATTTCCCGTCCCTCTGGTCCTCTCCGGTACGCTCGGCCTGGACGAGAAGGATCGGACGGATGTACCGCCCCGTTTCCGACATGAAAACCCTCGCCGCAGCGTCGAGGGAGTGCCATCGTTCGACGGAGGCCGCCAGGGTGCCCCGCCAATCCGTTCCGACTCTCGAATCAAGATTGAGGGGCATTTTGATCATCCCCTCCCTGTCAAGATCCGTCCCTCTCACATCGACGAGAACGTTCGACAATCGGGCCCTTCTTGGATTCCTCCCCGTTCTGGCGTGAACATCCTTTGGCGTCGCAGTCAATTCGAGCACGAAGCAAGGATTGAAACCATAGAGGGTGTCGAACGCCAGGTCGGAAATCGCCTTATGCCCTTCGTCAAGAACGACCACCGGACGGATGACCCTTAACGCGTTTCCGAGGGAATCCTTGATGATAGGCCAAGGGTAGGACGGAGAGCCGTCATAAACGTCGAGGTTGGCCGTCGTCTTCTTCAGTTCCGCATGCGCGTCCTGCTCGCCTTCCGGCGGGAAGAATCCCCGTACCTCGCCCCGGTCCCGGAAAATCTTCAGGGATTCCTTGTTCTCCCGGTTCGAGGATTGGAGCATCAAGAGCATCACGCACAGATTTTCCTCGACGTCCCTCGCATCCAGCTTGTCGTTCTTCTCGAGGATCAACGTGGCGTTTCCCGAAAGGACGTCAAGAGACTGCCGATAGGGATGTCTCCTGTCCGTCAGCTGGCGCTTCGTTTGGGAATAAATGGCTTCGTTGGGGACAATCCAGAGGACGAACCCCTTTTTCCGGGACAGGTACTTCCGGAAGATCTTCGACAGGGACTCCACCGCCATGAAGGTTTTTCCCCCGCCCGTCGGGATTTTTAACACGACGTTCGGGACAGTCCTTCCGGTTCCGTCGAGACGCGGAGAATATTCCTTCCATATTCGGGATTCCGGTAGTTTTCGTCCGTAGAAAAGAGTCGTCCATGTTTCCGAGGAAAAGTCGGGGACCTTCCGGATCAGGTCGGGGTCCGTTTCGTGTTTGTTGGCCTCGGAAATCTTTTCCGTTCTCGCTTTTTGCTTTGACAGTTCCGAAAGGTAGTCGTCGAAGCGGGCCAAGACCCGATCCTGATAGTCGAGTTCACGGATTTCCAATCCGGCCTCCGTCGATTCGGTACAAGGCCCATGGCAACGGTGCGAAATCGACCGGGATCTTTTCTTCGTCCAAGATCTTCTGGGAGACGAACTTTGCCGGAGCGAAAACAAGGTGGCGCTTGTCCTTTTTACGGGAGGCGATATCCCTTGCCTTGGACAGCGTCAGGGCGGACTCCCTGGATTGAAGGAATCCCAATTCCGGTTTGTAGATCAGCCAGACATGGAATGCGGCGGAGTCCCCAAGGTACCCAAGGCCCTCCTCCATGATCTCGACCTTTGACAGATCGATCGGCTCGTTGGATGCCGTCAGGAAGAGGATGGACCCCAACTGTTCGACGCTCGGGAGTGTCTCGCCCGTGAGGATCTTGTCCATTTCGACGGCTTCGCCGAGAGTGCAGTAGGTGAAGTTTCCGCCGAGACCGTCGACTTTCTCAGCGATGGATTTCACTCCTTCGACGAGAATATTGCCGTCCTTTATTCTTTTTTCGATTTTATCGAAACGGTGTGCGTCTTGACTCTCCAAGGTGGCGATCTGGTCAAGAAGATTGTCCGCTTTTTTGAGGTCCGAGAAGTTAAATGACTTGACCAACAATTCTTCCCGTTTCGTTCCAGTGAAACTGTAGCCATTGATGACACGCCTCACCCTCTCGGCGGTGAGCTTTTCTGCGTAATCTTCGCATTCGACCAGAATACATTTGCGATTGCCGCCGTCACGCCGATTGAGAATGAATACCGAATGGGCTGTAGTTCCCGATCCCGCAAATGAATCAAGAATGGTTGAATGCTGATTTGAACACAAATCCAATATTTTTGTTATAAAGTCAACGGATTTTGGAAACTCAAACATGCGCTGGCCCATAATTTTATCTAACTCATCCGCCCCCGATTGCCCCTTTATATCCGCCCAAAAACTCGACACCGGCATTCGTTCTTCGGTTTCAGACAAAAAACGCTTCTTCCGAGGTTTTCCAGTTGTCGGATCCGGTGGCCACCAAATGCGGTATTCAGCCAGAAGTTTTTGGAATCCCGCTTCATCAGTGATCCATCCGCGAGCCGGGTCCGGTGGAAATTGATTCTTTGTCTCTGGATTGACAATCGTATAATGCAGATTTGGACGTGAACTGGCTTTAGCCTTTCCTGTAAGGGGATCGGTTACGTATGGACCGCGTGGGTCGTTATCCGTGTTTTTAAAATCACTTCTATCGATGATTCGGCCGGCAAGCCCTTCGCCTCGCGAATAAACAAGCACGTATTCGTGATCCAGTGAAAGTTTGTTTTTTACCCGATTATCGGTATTTCGAGTTTTCCAGCAAATGGTCCCAACAAAATGTTGCTCTCCGAATATTTCATCCATTACTCCCCGTAAACGGTAAAACTCATTTTCGTCTATAGTTACAACGATTGTTCCCGAAGCGGAAAGCAATTCGGAAAGGAGGCGCAATCTTGGCCACATCATTGCACACCATTTGTCGTGCCTAAGCCCATCTTCCAAGCCGACAGGGTTTTCCTTTAACCATTGCTGCATTATCGGGCTGTTCACGTTGTCGTTGTACCGCCATCCTTCGTTCCCTGTGTTGTAAGGGGGATCGATAAAAATGCAATCCACTTTCCCCGCATACATCGGCAATAAAGATTTGAGAGCATGAAGATTGTCGCCGTGGATGATCAGGTTGCCGTCGAGCCGGGGGTCACCGAGGGATTTTTCCGGATCCGGAACAAGAGGGCGAAACGGAACCGTCAGGTGGTGGTTGAAAACGAATTCCTTGCCTTTGAAGTTCAGTTCGGACATAGGGCTCCACCGGGATTGCCGTTGATCGGGATTTGAATGAGGGAATGTCCAAAACAATCTTACCGGAATTTTCTTGAAAAAAGGAATCCTTGACTTACCATGGATCAGCGAGGGGAAGGAAGAAAAAATGCTGAGGAATTTGAAGGGAATCGGATCGCTTTCGAGACAGACTTGGGTAAACCGTTGATTTTCCATGTTCCAGAATCAGGCGGGGACCCTGGACCGTCCCTCTTGTGACGAAATTGTATTCCATCCGGGCGGATCAGCGAACCTGTTTTCATCAAAAAACCTCGTCCGCCAGTTTCTGTTGGGCATCGGTCCTTTTCGGTTCGACGGTCGGGTAAGGAAGGTTCCTTTTTCCAAGGCCTTCCAGAATATCTCCCCACCACCATTCCTCGCCTGTGGCTTCCTCGAATTCGCGGCGGCTGATTTCCCCGGCGGAGATCTGGCGAAAGTAACCGTCAAGCAACTTCTCGTCGTTGGCGGAAGGAGAATGTGCCCGTTGTAGTCGAGTCATTGATGAACTCCTATTCCCTTCAGTTCAACTCTCTTGATTGGAGAGCATGGTGTTATTGGCCCTTGGAAGTCCAAGAGACAGCCTTGTCGTTCTTACCGTCCAGGTTCATGGGAGGCGAACGATAAATTGTCACCGGTTGGAAGCATAACGTGTCACTTTTCTGGTCTTTTCCAGGGATAAAACCGTTTTTCGAAGATTTTCCAGAAGCATATCATGTCGCTTTTCATGATTTCGGAAGGATAACATGTCATCTTCCGGAGGTCTTGAGTTCGATTCCTAATTCAACAACCGAACGCATTCTTGCATGTCTTTAAGGTTGAAGGGGGAAAATTCTAACTTGGTCGGTCAGAAAAGCCAAAATGAGAATCATTAAATTACCCCAAGAACGCGAGGGCTATCAGGCTTTCTCAATCTCTCTGATACGAAATCAATCTGATCGGAATTATTTCCCCAAACTCTAAACACAGCTTGCCCGACTTCCCAATCGTTAACTTTTTCCACAAGAATTTCATGGTCCAATTCCTGGAGTTCTTGTTTAATATCCGAATCCGATGTGGCGAAAAACACAATTTTCGGTGTCAGCGGCAATACGATAAGACACTTAGGATTGGTGAGGTCTGCTCTGGGATTGAGGATCAACGGACGATCAGAAATCAGGAATTTTATTTCCGTCTCTTTTAATTCCTGGGTCCACCAATCCATTTCAAGTATGCGCTTGTGGACCCATGGGAGGTCAACAAGTTCACGAAGATGTGATATACCAAAATTTTGAACAAATCCCGAAAAATTTGACTTTATCCATTCTTGCAAAGTGTTTGGGTCACCGAATTCTTTCACCCGATCATAATATTCGGGATGCATGGATATTTGATGTGAGAGAGTCCTTGTTCCTTCGTCCCTCATATATTGAATCGTTTCAGGATCACGGGTATGAAGGGCCATCACATAGCGAACCCAATAGGATCGCTCATCCTTTGAAAGACTCCTTTCGGCCGCCCCAACCATCTTTCTATAAATTATTGCTGCCGTTGAGTCCAGGGGCGATAAGAATTCGGATTCCAAAAAAGACTTTTCCTGTGAAAGTGAGCTTTCTATCGAGTAGAGGTCAGGTTCATAGGCTGTATGCTTTGGAGAAATCCATTCTGCTTTCAAATTTTTCCGTACCCATTTGTAGGAACATATTTTTCTGTCTGGGTTCTTCCAGGAAGACAGATGGAATTGAGGAATGTAGTGATGGTTTTTGGGATTAGACATTATTCACTCGACCATGACCTGCCCAGTCTTTTCGGATCCAAGTTGGACTATTATTCTTTCCGTGATCGTTCCCAATTACAAAAGCGATGTGTTAGCCGGGCGTTTTCTGGGATAGTTTTTCCACCAACCCAATACTGTTTAATATGATCAATGGCTGAATCATCAATGTCTTGAATCTGTTGGCCACAAATTGCGCAGGTGTTGTTGGTAGTGAACAAAGACTCTTTGAGAGCCATTGAAAAACATCGTGGTTCCTTTTTCCCAACTTCAACCACTTTTTGAAGGGATTGACGCCATAAATCAAATCTCTTTGTAACCGCAACGAGAGAACTTGTAGAAAGCTCGATTGAGTCAATGAATTCCTGATTTTCTGTCATGAGGTTTATAAGGGCTTCCCTGATAGAATCCATGTTCTGATAAACTATGTGCTTATCTGCTAAAGCAAAGGTATACATCATTATATCGTAGAGCGAAGCGTTAAATTTCTTTGCTTCCCACTTACCAGAGGGGTCATTTTCCGATCCCTTGTAAAATCGTTTAAATGCATTTCTGCCGAACATGGAACGAATGATCTGGCAAGCATTCTTAAAAGACGCCTGTAATTGTTGTTCATCCTCTTTTCCAATGTTTCGATACTTCTCTGCCTCACCGTTCAAGAAATTCTTCATAGGCGGTTTATATTTCAAATAAGTTGCATGGAAAAAAGCAGCGAACCGTAACACCAGTTCAATATCTTTCATTCTTTTATCCGGACTTTTTAGACCCAGAAGGAATTTAAAATCTGGATCACAGGAAAGCTCTTTTAAAAGGAGGTTGAATCTGCCTCTGTAAATACAGTTACGGAGTTCTTGGTCGTTTAATGAAACCGAGCCGGTGTTAAGGCGTTCAAATATCTCGAACTTAAGATCTTGATCGGACTCCTTCTTAAAGGTAATTGTGCGAATTTTGAAGTAGCGGATCAGGTCCTGAATGTCATCCGAAAGTCTGCGATAATTTTTTCCATTAAATTCTCGAAAAACCTTTAAACCAGTTAATTTGAAATCTTTACCATCAGGGAATAACCCATCTATGAAAGAAAAGAATGAAGTCAATCTTTGCTGACCATCAATAACATATTCCTTATTGTCTTGTTCTTGGGAGATATAAACCACTGGTATAGGAATGCCTAGTATGGCTGACTCAATAAGCCGACTTGCCTTTATTGAGTCCCATACAAATTGCCTTTGGAAATCTGGCTGGACAACGAGTTTATCTCGTTTGTACTTGCCGTAAAGTGATTCGATTTCTGGGTCACCAAGTTCTGTGTAAATTTTCCGTTTTTCGGAGGGTAGCTCAATAGACTCGACCTCTTCCTCCAGCGGAGTTTCGAACTCTAATTCTTCGTTGTCGCTCATCTATTCCCCCAGTAATCCCCTCATTTTGGGCCGAACACCTCAATCATATCAAAATATTCGAAGCGATCTAGAAAAGACAATTTGTCGAATGATATCGTTTTGGAAAGATTAATAAAATGTTTTCCTATAACTCCGGCTATACAAATAAGGAGGAAAAATGGATGACTTATGCACTGTAGACCAGATTTCCTAATTGGATCCACTCAATTTCATCGTGTTCCCTTTACAACAGATATTAAAACGCTAAGTTTAGCGTGCCAAAAACAAATCTAATCGATGCAATCAAAACATAATAAAACACTTGAAGTATATTCTTAAAAATAATATACTTCAAGTGTTGATTCTTAAAGTATAGACTGTGAAGATATGGCCAAAGTGAAAATATGGGCATTTAGATGTGAACGTTGCGAACATCAATGGGTACCTCGCGATATTACCCAAGAACCCGTGGTATGTCCTAAGTGCAAAAGCCCCTATTGGAATCGCCCTCGTCGAATGAAAAAGGTTAAAAATAAGGGGTAGGCAAATAATACCTATGCTTGATCGGAAGCTGGCGAGAAGGTGACTCTAAGCGCAATTCCTTGAGGATCACCTATAAAAAATTATAACGTCTTGAATGAGCCGTAAATTGTCCTAAATGGACAGTTTACGGCTCCAAACTAGATTCTATTTCCATACCGATTCCGGCTCATTTAACCCGATAAGGCGTTCTCTACCAAACGTTTTAGGGTTTCCGCCAACACATCGATCGAGACTCCTCCAACTTTTGAAAGAACGATTTCCTTACTTCTTTTCCAAAGACTATCATTTCTTGAATTTTCGACAAATTGGTGACCTTCCCAAGACAACCGCCTTATAAATAAACCAGAACCTTGACGCCCTATCGAATCGATAACCTCGCCATCGATATACCCGCCAGATATAAGTTGTCGAACGTGATATATCACTTGATCTTCGGAATAGCCCTCAATTTTGTTAAGGGAATCAAGATAGGCGTTCGGAGCATCGACTTCCGTTTCCTCCAGTACCGACAAAATTTTCTTTATCAAATCGGGATCAAGTCTCATGCGAATTCCATTCTTAAAAATGGAACCATAATTTGTCCGAAGGATAAAATGTCCGCATAAAAAGAACCATAAAATGTCCGAAACGGACAATTTATGGTTCTCAACTCAGTTCAGGAAGCTCAAACTCCGGAGGCGGTTCCGGGACGAAGGTTCCGGAGAGAATTTGATCTTCGGACCATGGACAATGCTCTGGAATGCCGTATTTGTCGAGATCCTTTTCTCTCGTGAATTCGTCAAAGGCGCGATAAACCTCCCCTCTTGCCATTTCCCAACTTTCCTCCAGAATCTCGGAAAACTCGCCTTTAAGTCCCGGGTTCTTCCGGAGCACTCTCATTCCTTCTTTAAAAAAGATCTCCGTATCTTTTCGCCACCTTGCAACATTATCCGGGTACGTGCTCGAAAGATATTCGCGCTTGATGAGATGAGCAAAGGATTGCCCGAGAAGGCCAACCAGTTTGTTTCGTTTCTCGTCTCCCAAATCATCGATCTCCTCAGCCAGATTATGGATATCGATTTCTTCGAGCCTGCCGTGTCGAAGCAAATCAGCGGTTTCTCTTGCCCAGCTGTAAAAATCCTTTTTGTAGAGTTCGGCATTTTCCGAGGAAGTCGGGGGTACCAATTGCGAGCGAGACATGAGTTACCTCCTTTTTCTCCCTTTCCGGGAGAAGGAACACCCTTATGCAACCTGTTCAGGAGAAATTATATCATGCTCCAAATGTTCGTCGGTTTCTCAAGGTTCTTCCGGCTATCGTCCCGCGATTTCCAACCCTGCGGTCTGCCCTTCTGGAAGGCCGTCTCCATCGAGCCCCAGGGAATGGCGCTCGACGAGAGGGATGACGCTGTCGAGTTTCTCCCGTTCGATCAGAGCCTTTCGTTCCTCGTCCGGCAAGTCGTCGAACCAGGGCATCCGTCCCCGAAGATCGGGGACGATCATTTCGAGGTTTCTGGCGGCCGGCCGGAGAGGAGAGGAGGGCTCGACCGTCTTCCACCATTTTGCCATGTCGGTCACCCTCAAGGGTTGCAGAATCGGAAAGAATTCGCGAAGAACGGCGAATTTCGCCCGATTCTGCCCGCCGTAGAACTTCTCAACGATGCTCAACTGTTCATGATTGCCCTTAATGCCGGCGACCCCGTGATTCTTCAGCAATTTCGAAACGGTCGGAAGTTCCGGATTCTTCTTCTGGTTCTCGAAGGTCCTCCGGAACCGGAAGAGCCCTCCCGACCCCAGCGGCCCGGACCCCGGCGCCGTCGAAAGGAAACGCCAGTCCTCGGTGTCGAGGTCGCTTTCCTCCGGAAGGTCCCGGAGAAGCGATCCCATGGTCGACCACGTCACGGGGCCCGACGAGGTGCATGCGAGCCTGATAAGTTCCCGCTCGTACACCTTCTTTCCCAAGGGCTCGATCCCGGGGTGCCCCCGTCCGGGGTTTTCGGATCCTCGCGGAACCAGGCGCTCCTCCCCCTCCCGGCAGGCCTCGAAATCCCAGTCCCGACGGATCTCGTCGCGTTTCGGCTCCGGAGGCTCGGAGCGGGCGGGACAGGACCAGGCTTCGGAAAGCATTCCCCGGAGGATCTCGTGAAGGGCCGTCTCAAGCCGGCTGGCCTTCCAGAGAACGATCAGCCAGAATCCGTCATGGGTTGGATGATCCCATGCGAATGTTTCGAAATTCCGCGGCATGGACATCTTGGATTCAAAACCCGTCCTCGCTCTAAGCCGGTCGAGGAGGAGGATGGCCGCCTCTTCCGACAGGTTGACCGAGTTGTCCTTCCACGGATCGAGTCCGTCCTCGATCCCTTTCCGGACCTCCTCGATAAAGGAATGGGGGGGGCCGCCGCAGTGGCACGACTCCTCGAGGACGGTCTGCACGAGTTCCATCAGTTTTTCCGCACGGATCAGGGAGGCGACGGCAGGCGTTGCGACCTGGTCGTCGTAGACGTAAACGAGAGTATTCCATACGGATTCGACAGTCGCTGCGGAATAGGCGGCGGCATTCCATGGCTTCCCTCCGACGATCCGGAGAAATCCTTCCCGAGCTTCAGCCGAATACAAGAAAGGTCGCGGCGTGGTTGCGTCGACAAATTGGTAAACTAAAGAAGCAAGGACGACTGAGGAGTTCAGCGCGAGGTCAATCGCAGAACCGACATGGGTTGCAAATTCGTCCCCTCCCTCGAACCCCCGGGAGACGGCGATGGCGGTTCTCGTAGCGGTAAAGTCGTCGCCTCTGGGGATCGATCCCGTCCTTTTTGCCACGGAAATATGTGAAAGGCCAATAACGGCTTCCTTTTTTTTGAGCATCTGGAGGAAGTCGCGTTCAAGAAGGTCGTACGAAATTTCAGGATTGGTCATGGGACCCCCTAGCTTCTCACCGGATCGACAGCCCGCCCTGTCCGGAACCCGCCGACGGCTGATCCCACGTTCCGAAAGATCGTCGATCCCATCTGCTTGAATTCCTCCCCTTCGCGTCCTTCGCGGCCCTTCTCCCCGTCGATGCCCAGGAGCCTGAGGGCGAAATAGGGGCCGGTGTGGATCAGTTCGAAGGCGAAGTGCATGGCCCGCCACAGCAGAATACCATAGATGATGTACCAGGCAAGAGCCCCGACGAGAGAGTACCAGAATCCGGCGGGGGCGGTCCCGTTCGCTCCCTGGCCGTCCGCCATGGCCTTTCCGAGGAGAAGAAAAAGATCGGAGGAGATGACGAACAGCGCGAGGGAAATCCCGAACATCCCGACCATCAGGACCGGCCGGATGGCGATGTCCGCCAGGCGAAACATTCCGTCCCTCCCGTGCTGGCCGATGAATCCGTCCCCTTGGGGAATCCCGACCGCCAGAGCCCAGATCGGGGCGAAAAGAGCCATCACCATGACCTCGACGATCCAGAACAGGAAAAACATCGCAACACCGAGAAGGGGAACGAAGGGAAGATAATACCCGGCGGCGAAGGTCAGGGCGGCCAAAAGGGGACCGACTATTTTTGTGTAGCCGAAAAGCGTTCCAGCTCCCTGATTTTTTCCTTCTATTCCGCTGGCCGCGGCGGCCTTCTCGACATCGCTTTCTGCTCCTTTTCCCATGTATTTTCCTAATAATCCTGTTGCGGTCCCGATGACGCCGGCCGCAACCGACCCAACTCCTAAAAGGCTTGTATCCGCCTCTTCGACAAGATTCTGGAACCGGGCGAGGGGGTCGCCCGTCCCGTCCCCCGCCAGATAGTCGGGAAAGGAGACGACCTGGTTCGTCTTCGGATCGACCACCGTCGACAGGGTGGATGCCACGAGCTGATCGGTCGGAGTCCCGCTGGCCGGGGCCGTGATCCACCACGGGTCGGTCGAGGCGCCTCCCGCCGCTCCGCTGAACCCGAAACGATCGATGTAGATTCTCGTGAGATCGATCGCGTTTTCCAGTTCCCCCACCGCCTCGCTCCCGGCGATCGATGTCATGTCGAACGAATGGGGGGACGGAAGGGTCTGGGTGAACTTCGCCCATTGGTTGGACATGCTGCCCATGGTCAGATAATACTCTCCCAGGACCTCCCATCCATCCTGTCCCACGGAGTTCGCCTGAGCGGCTCCTCCCGTTCCGGACTCGTTCGTGGTGGACGACATCAGGGTCGACAGGTACTGCTTCTCCGCCGTTGACAGCGCTCCGGCATGCCCGCCGGAAGGATCCGCGATCCCGCCTCCGGTCGCAAAGACCTGCCGGTTGGGGGGGGATCCGGCCGGAGCGCAGGGGGAGAGACCGGTCCCGATGACGACCGAGCCGCACCCGTTCACGTTCGAGGCGATGGCCGCGGCTACGGTATCGAGCGGCGATCCGGCCTGAACAAGCGATGTGAATGGATTCCCCGCCATGGACATCCCGGAGGAATAGGGAAGACCGTACGTCCCGCAGACGCCAGGACCGTATTCCGCCGTCGGTCCGGCGGCGGAGTTGTTCGAAAAGGAAAGTCGCCCGAAATTGTCGATCATGGGAACGACCGCCGGAACCGCTCCCGTCGGATCCGTGAAATTGTCCATAATGTGGGCACAAACGAGAGAGTACAAGCCATTGTCGACAAGCCCTTGAACCGCTGGATTCGCCAGCATCGCCTGGGTCGGCTGGGCCAGGCTCGAACTGACCTTCGAGGCTGCCGTGTCGCCAACCCCATTTCCGGTCATCGCCACGAACAGGATCAACCCCCCCAGAATGGAAAGTCCTCCCGGGGCTGCGATCATCGCCGCGGAGAGCGATCCCCGAAGAGGCGCCCAGGCCGCGTTCACCCCTTCGTGGGTCCAGTCGCCCGTGTGCGCCGCGGTGTGCATCGCGGAGACGACGTGATAAGTATACACCAAGGTCAAAATGAAGAGCGCGAGAATGGAAACAAGGCTCGCGACCGCCGAGATGGCCGGCGGAACGGCCGCCACCACGGTGCTGTTCCCGATCATCTGGCCGAAGGGCGACTGGCAGGATCCGGAGGAGGCCCCGGAGCCCGTGCCGAACAAGGTGTACAGGATGCAGGACGCATAGGAGTCCGGGGAGGAATTCACGAAGGACGGGAGCCCGAACCCGGCCAGAAAAGGCGCGGAATTTCTTATTTTTTCCAGCTCCGTCTGGAGCGGCCATTTCTGGCCGGCGAGATGGAGAGGAAGGTCGTCCTGGCACCAGGCAAAAAAATAGAGAGGCACGCCGATGGCCCCGAACGCGACGATAACGTCGATCAGCCCTTCCCACACGGGAATGACCGAATAATACCTAAAAATCAGCGTCTCGACAAGGAACACCACGCCGCCCGTCATGGGAGGAACCACGCCATGAAAGAAGATCCGGCGCCGGACGGTCGGAAGGGGGAGGTGGAGAAGCCCCGCGTCCCTCATGCGCCGGAAGTCGACGATCGAGGTGGACATCTGGCGGGCCCGCCTGGTGGCGTACTCCAGGGGGATCACCGCGACGAGGCGGAAGGTCCAGGCGATCTTCCCGAGGCCGTCCCACATGTACCGGACCGCCGTTCCCCAGAACCGGCGGGCCCCCAGGAGGCCTTTCCAGCCCCCGCCCGTGACCCAGTTCCAGAGCCTGTGTTCCCGCCAGTCGGTCAACCGCCTGAGGGCCCGGTCGGTCGCTTCCAGCATCGGGCGGGGAGGCTTCGGGACCATCTTTCTCGCCTTCGTATCGCATTTCACGGCGGGAGGAAGGGACGGACGGTCCTGGTCCGGACCGGGAACCGTTCCCGGAAGGGCCGGCTGCCGAAAGTCCCGGGCCCGGGCCAGCGCACCGGACAGATACCGTGCGAGGATTTTACCGCTGGCCACCGAAACGGCCAGAAACGTGCGCCGGACGCCTTCCCTCCGGACCGCTTCGCCAACGACCGAAAAAAGAGTTTTTTTCTTCCGATTCATGATTTTCATCCTTTGATTTTTGTACGGCTATGCCGTATAATCGAACCATGTTGACGATCGTCGAATCCTCCCGCTTCTCCCGTCTTGTCTTGGATTACCTTTCCGGGGAGGATTACGACAGGTTGAAGGTCTTTCTCTCGTTGAATCCTGAAACCGGCGATCTTATCCCCGGTTCCGGAGGTCTCAGAAAATTGAGATGGGTTCGCACGGGTTCGGGAAAGAGCGGAGGAGTCCGGATCATTTACTTTCTCCGGACAGGGAGGGGAGAGATCGCCCTTTTGACCCTGTATGCCAAATCGCGGCTCGGGTCGATCCCGCCCCATATCGCCAGGCAATTGAGGGAGGCGTTTGAACATGGCCAAATCTGACGAGGAACTTGAAGAGATGGAAAAAGGTCGGGATATCTGGGAGGAAGTTCTGGAGGGGGCCCGTGAAATCCAGGCCGGAAAAGGGAAGAAGGTTTCCGTGACCCTCCCTGCCGCCGCTCGCGTCAGGAAGGCTTCGGGACTCTCCCAAAGCGATTTTGCGGGAGTTCTGGGGGTTTCGGTCAGAACCCTCCAGGATTGGGAGCAGGGACGGAGGACCCCTTCAGGAGCCGCGGCGGCTCTTCTCCGGATTGCGGAAAAGCATCCGGATCTGTTGAAGGAGACCAAGGCGGGATGATTCAGGAAAAAATCACGGACTTCGATCCCGCGGTCTATCTCGACAGCGAGGAGACCATCGCGGAATACCTGACCGTCACCCTTGAAGAGAACGATCCCGACCTTCTGCTTTCCGCCCTTTCCAACGTGGCCAAGGCCAGAGGAATGGCCCAAATCGCCAAGGACTCCGGGCTGGGGAGGGAAAGCCTCTACAAGGCCCTGACGCCCGGGTCCAAACCGCGGTTCGAGACGATCATGAAGGTTCTGCACGCCCTGGGCGTCAAACTGACCGTTCACGCCTGACCTCCTTTATCCCATTTCCGGCCGGTCATCCCCAAATTCCCGATCGGACGCCTTTTCTACGAGTCCCCCAAGATCGCGGGGAACGGAACCGCCGTCCATGCAACTCTCGATGACAAGGTCCGCAAGACGCCCAAGAAAATCTGTGTCGCCGATTTGTGCGCGAGCGTTCTCCCATCGGTTGACGGCTTTTGCCATATCGACCGCCAGGAGGGCCGGGTCGGCAAGCCCGCCGGGCCCCTCTCCGAACAGCGTCCTGAAATCCCGATATTTCGGATGGGCGCGAAGTTCCGCCGAAAGAAGGGCCACGGTCCGGAGCGTCCGGTCGTCCGTCTCCGGTTCGTCCCGGACGGGCTGCGGGGCAAGGGACTTCGCGGGGTCCCGGTCCCTTGCGTTTCTCCCGAACGCTCCTCGTTCCCGAAGGCTGACGAACGATTCGGCCCCCACGACGACGTGGTCGAGAACGCCTATCCCCAGAAGTTCCCCGGCCTCCACGAGTTTGGCCGTGACGAGAAAGTCGTCTTTCGACGGCTCGGGATCTCCGGACGGATGGTTGTGGATGAAAATGACCATCCATGCCTGGTCCCGGAGCGCCGGCAGGAAGCACTCCCGGGGATGGACGGGGAAGGTCGCCAGGGTCCCCTCCGAAACCCGATGGAGATCGATGAGCCGATGCCTCCGGTCGAGGGTCATCGCGTAGAAGGTCTCCCTGTCCGATTCCCGTGACATTCCGCGAAAGATGCGGTAGACGTCCGGGGCATTTTTTATTTGCTCGTCCCTCATGACGGGTTCGCTCGCGAGACGCTCCCCCAGGGCGAGAGCGGACGACAGTTTCTTCGCCTCCCGGGGCGAAAGTTCGAGGAGGCGTCCGAGCTCCGCCTCCGTCATCTTCGAAAGGTTCCGGAGGTCGATCCCCTCCGGGCACTGTTTTCCGGTGATTCTCTGGACGAGGGCCCAGTCCGGCTCGTCCCGGACCGTGCCGGGACGAATCCGCTCCGACCGGAGAAGACCAAAAAAGGGAGGGTCGGACTCCGGTCCCATCAGGAAACCCGGGCGATCCGCCGACCCATTTCGTACGCCGCCCGGAGGACCTCGAAGGCCTCGGGATCCCGGTCGGCCATCCGGTCGATCTCCCCGGGATCCCCGCGAAGGGGTCTCCCGAGAATCCCTTCGAGGGCTTTGGAAACGGCCCGGATCGTCACGAGGCGATCTCCCCGGCCGTTTCCACGACGTCGCGCTCGTCGGCGATGACGCCTCCCTTCGCCCGCTCCTTTTCGACGAGTCCCAGGATCCGGCCGACGACGGTCGTCTTCACGCCCATTTCTTCCGCAAGAGCCTTGATCGCGTCCTTGACGGCCTTCTGCCCTTCCTTCAATTCCTCTTTCTGGTTCAGGATCGCTTCGAAGCGTTTTCTCTTTCCGGAATCGAGCTGCATGATGGGGTTCTCCTGTGATTGATGGTCGATTGACATTCCGGGGGAGGGCTCGGATTTCCGAACCTCCCTTTTAAAATTAGGCTATTGTGCAATAGCCTTTTTGTCCAGGACCGCCCCTCCTCCGGGGCTTCATCCCCAAAGGCCAAGACCTCTCTCGGCCTCCGGCTTTATTCCTTTCTTTCGTTCGTCACGAGCAGATCATGAAAATTGCGGGAGGCGCTCTTTTGGGTCTCAAATCTTTGAATGGACTCGGAAACCCACCTTTCCATGTCCGCGTTGGCTTCGGCATGGCTTTTATACCGAAAGACGCCTTTGGGTGCGATCCTGGATCGGGTTTTCCGCCGGGAAAACTCGATGCGTTCTCCGGAAACGACAAGAGGGGTTGTCAAATCGGGAAGGGGTCCCGATTTCCTCCCGATGATCCTCTTGACAGGTTGCTGGTCCGGAAGCACCAGGTTCTCAGGGCTCGAATTCAAATCCCGAAGTCCTCTCTTTTTCAAGCGCCCGCTCAAGAACCGCCCGGTCCATCTGGTCTTTGGGACGAATCCCTTGCTTGGTCAACAAAAGACCTTCGACCGAAAGAACGGGAATATCGATCCCGTCGGAATGGACTGTCTCGATATGGCTCCTGAGTGTCGTCCAGTTTTTCCCGCTCGCCGCCGGCATCACATCGATCGTCACGTCGTCGTTGATCCGGATGGCCATCGTATAGTCCGGATCGAAAACATTCCCTTCGTTCTCAAGTTCTTTGGCCGCTTTATCCGGAAGCTGGGACAGGGCACCCATTTTTTCTGATTCTCCAGTGTCGGATTGACGAGAATATCGATATCGTCCGACTGGCGATTGAACCCGTGTGCAAAAATGGCATAGCCTCCGATCAGGATGTACTCGACTCCCGCATCGTTCAGGAGCCGACAGACACGAACAACGTCATCCCATGTCGCCGGCCGCGTGCAGTTGTTTTCATCGGAAATGCTCATCCTCTCCACTCCACTCCGTTCGTTCATTAGAATCGGGATATCCCAATTCTATCACATGGTTACATTTCGGGGGAACTTTCGGATTGCCTTTCGCATTCCCTGATTCCCCGTTCCTCCCAATCGAAGTATGGGGCGTTTCTGTCTTCCCATATCTGATCGGATCGTTCGGACAGTAAGGTTTCCAGACGTTTTCCAACATCCGGCGGGGAGATCCCGTCAAGACGAAGTTCGAACGCCCTCTCCCTTTCGGAGTCGTAAGGATCAGAGAGCCGTTCTCGCCAGTTCCTCGACGAGCTGCTGCACCACCGTCATGTCCTGGTCCTCCCCTCCGGAGAGTCCCCGATCCTTCATGTTCTGGGAACGCCGATCGATCTCCTCCCGGGCCGAGCCTCCCGGGAACCGGGCCGCAAGTCTCCGCCGCGCTTCCGTTGGCCCGAGAATCCGGTACAGCGCGTCCCGGAGCGCCGCGTCCTGGCTGGTCGTCGAAAAGGCCCAGAGCTCGACCGGACCCAGAGTGTTCGTCACGAACTGCTGGAAGGTCCCCTTGTTCGTCACGAGTCTCGCGATCAGGTTGGCGCCCGCCCGCGAGGGAGAACCGATGCGCCCCATCGCGTCGAGGACGCTTTCCGAAAACCCGAAGATCTCTCCGGACCGGGTTCGCGCCTGTTTCGTCGAATTTCCCAGAATCCAGACGGCGGTCGAGAGATCCACCATCACGGGGTCGAAATCGTCCACGCTTTGGGAAAAGAGGGCGATCTGGATCCCTCGTTTCCGGCCTTCGCGAATGTCGGTCATGATCTGCGTCCGGACAAGGGGCGCGGCGTCCGTCCGGTGAAATTCGTCGAACACGAGCCGCTTCGAGTCCTCCTTCAGGTCCCTCGCGCGGTCGAGGTGCCAGGCCTTGTAGCGCTCCGGAGCCAGATCGGCCTCTTCCGGATCGAGAAAGAAGTCCCTGACCAGCATGTATCGGCCCAGAAGATACATGATCGCGGTCTGGCGGGCCGCCGGACCCGATCCCTTCGGGCACACGGCGTCGAGATCGAGGGCGACCACCCGCGCCTCTCCCAGGTCGAACTTCGTTTCCCCCGCGAGGATGGAATACTCCCGGATCGACTCGGCGATCCGGCGCTTGAAATAATCGACCGCCGACTCCCCGGTGGGAGTCATGAGCCGGTATTCCGATGCCACCGCCGGGTCGGAGGCGATTCCCGGGATGTCCTTCATGTTCGGGACGGCGTGGGTCTGGGCGAGCCAGGCCTCCCGGATCAGTCCCTTGTCGAACAGGGCGTCGACGATATCCCACCAGTACAGTTTCTTGTAGTTATCGAACGGGAACCGGATCCCCTCGAGGGCGCGGTCGACCGCGGGATCGATATAGGGAGAATATTCCCGCGGGGAGGTGTTCGCTCCCCGGTCCTCGAAGGACTGATAGGCCAGATCCACGACGAGACCGGCGATCCCATCGATCCCGTCGTACGGGCTGGTCTCCCCGGGCTTCGTCGACAGCAGGGTCAGAAGGTTCGCGAGAAAAGCCCGATGGGACGGAAGGGGTTTCCGGTATCCCAAGGGAAGATCGAAGGGGTTCACCGCGTAGTCCGGGCTCATCGTCACCCGGTAGTGAGCCGCGAGATGCTTCTTCCCTTCGGGCAGGGCTCCCTTCAGGAGCGAAATGAGCCCCGAGGAGGAAGGGCCGATATCGAGAATCGCGAGCCTCGGAAGCCGCTTGAGACCGGCCAGAAGACACATCGAAAGGTTCAGGCCGTTCGAAAAGACGCTTTTTCCTCCTCCCGACGGCGCGTAGCCCAACTCGATCCAGGAAGACTGGAGCGGGGAGCCCGGCTGAAACGGCAGGATCTTTCCGTCCGGACTCCGAAGAAGGAGCGCCCCCTTCTCGAAGATGCTGGCCGGCCGGATCGGGAGGGTCCCGACGACCTCCCGAAGCGGGGCGATCATGACCGGAGCGACGCTCCGCTTCGAAAGGCCGGGAACGGTCGAGACGAAAGCCAGGTAGGGATCTCCCGTCCGGGTCGACCCCTCCATGTTTCCCCATGAGGAAAGCGACTGCTGAAGCACTCCGGCGTTCCGACGGACCTCCTTCGGATCATAGGACCATGTGCAGAGGGCGATCGACATCCGGACGATCGGATCGCCGTTCATGTACCTCTTTTTGATGTCCTCGGCCGCGGCCACGATCTGCTTGTTTTTTCCGGAGACGAACCCCAGAATCTGCGCGACGACCGGTCGCCAGGACAAACTTCCCATCCCGTTTCCCTCGAACCGGAAAAGAATCCGGAACGGGATCTCCCGGCAATAGGAAAACAGGTCGGAAAACGGAACCGGAGGGGGATTCTGGGGGAGGGTGACGACGAATGTTCGGACGTACCGGTCGCCGATCTTCAATGTCTCGCCGTCCACCCTCTCGCCGGCTCTCGGGACGACCTGCTGCCAGACGGGAGGCCACTGGATGCAATCGATCAGGGGCTCGCCCGGATCGGGATAGCGGATGGGAAGCCGGTCCCCGGGGAGACGGGGGATCCACTCCTCCGACGTCATGTCCGGATCGACCATCTTCCGGATTTTCCGAAGGGCCGCGTGGCAGTCCAGGGTATTCGCGAAAATTCCCGCGCCGGAAAGAGCCGATTCGAAATTCGAGACGGAGGCCCGGTGCTTTTCCCGAAGCCTCGCCAGTCCGGCATGAACGTTCTGTCCGGCCTTCGTCGCGCGAAACCCCGAAAGCGCCTCTTCCTCGCGTTTTTCCGCCTGGCGTTCCTTCATCGCCTCCTTCCTCTCCGGAGAAGACAGAACGTCCGGATTCGTCCAGATGGCGGCGACCAGCGACTCGGCCGCCACCCATCCCGACAGGACCCGGCTCTTTTCCTCGAACAGGTCGGAAAGATCGAGACCGAGGCGACGGGCCGTCTTCTCCGCGGAATCGGTCGCTTCCCTGAGAGTCCTTCCGGAGGCCGTCGGATCCCGGGAGAAGGCGATCTCGACGATCTGACCGCCTCGGCCGACGGACGAGTTCAGAATCTCCCCGAGACGAGAAATCAGCTCTTCGAGTTCCTCCCCTCCGACCAGAGACGCGACGCCGGCGATCGACAGAAGGGAAACGAGGGAGCCGTCCTTCGCCGCAAGAACCTTTGTCGAATCGCTCGTCTCGATGTCGACGCCGGACGAAACGGACCGGCCGAGATCGTCCATGATTCCTCCGGCAACCCCCGAAAAGAATCCCATCCGTCCTCCCTCAGAGTTCCGGCTCGAGGCCGGGGCGGGAGGACGAGTCCTCGGATTTCTTCAATGTCTCCCCCTTCGATGCTTCTTCCTCCGGAACGACAAGAGACGCCTTGTAGGGATCCTCCTGCGCGTGGGTTTCTTTCAGATAGGATGCGAGATTCTCGAGAGACGAATCCGGCGCATGATAGACCCACTGTTGAGTCTTCTGAAGGGATTTGACGAACGGAACGGCATTTCCGCCGTTCGAAAGAGCCGACATGGCCGTCAGATAATCCACCCTGAACACGGATGGAATAACGACACGCTCCAGACCGTTCGAGACGAGGACAGCATTCAGAACGCTTCTCGACAGACGCCCGTTTCCGTCCAGGAACGGATGAACCTCCGAGACGAGAAATTTCAGAAACATCCCCCGTTCCATCGGATCTTCCAGGGATTTCGAGAGGTCGAACCCCATGGACAGGGTTCCCCGGACTTTGTCGGGATCGACGAACCGGTATGTTCCGGCCATGTTCGGAATCGTCTTGAGTTCCCCGGGGTTTTTTTCCGGCCGCCCGGCCATCAATCCCTTGTGCCATTTCCGGAGAAGGTCGATAAAATCGGGCGCATCGGCCACCTTTTCGATTTCCGCCAGAGCCGTCCTGTCGGACATGAGAATATAGGAGCCGACGATATCCTTGCTGTCGGCTGGCCGGTGAAGAGGGGGCGTGCCTCCAACCACACCGATCGCCTCCCGAAGCTCGAAGCGGGTTCCTTCGATATAGTTTGAAAAATAAGCATCGATGAACGGGAGAATCCGTACCTCGAACCCGAAAGACAGGTCGCTCTCGTCGGTCTGTCTCCCAGGGAGCCCCCTGACGGGATTGGTTCTCAGATGGGCCGCAAGTTTTTCGAAAAGATCCATCCTTCGGGTATCGATGGCTTCTCCCTGAAAGCGCGAACGGGATCCTGTCCTGGTTGGACTTTCGAGGGTTCTTGTCCCGAGAAGCTCTCCGCAGAGGTCGTCGAGAACGGCAAATTCCCGTTCGGCATTCAGGACGGCGGAAAGTTCGCGTCCCCGATCCCTGATCCTGTTGACTTCCTCTCGCCCCGCCGATTGATAGATCTTCGAAAGGGCCTCCGCCGCTTCTTCCCGCGACACCCCTTTCCTCTCCCCGACCCGCCCCGTAAGGCTTGGCTTCAGGCTGTCGAGAATCGCCCGGGATCGGCTGGCCAGAAAAAGCGACGATCCAAAAGAGTTGTCGTGCACAAGCGGACCGGGACCCTTCGATACCTGAACGTCGAATCCCGGAAAATTCCGGACGGCCGGAGAAGGACCGGAAAGAAAAAGGGTCTTTCCCCCGGATGAAAATGGGCCGTAGAGAGCGGATCGATAGGTCACGACATGATTCGGAAAAGCATGACCGACAAGGACCATCCAGTTTCGTCTCGAAACGGTCTCGATCGGTTGATCCACCGTGGAGGCGTAAATCCCCGGGGCCAATCTGACGAGACTCCCGGCCTTGAGCCTACGGGAAACGGCCGTCCGGTCCGCTCCGTTTTCAGGGATGACAATTTCTCCGACGATCTTCATCGCCCCTTCCTTTGGGTTTCTGTAACGATTTAAAACCTGATCGAGAGTCCTAGTAACAATACCAGATTTCATGATGTCAAATTGTAATATTTTTTAATCTGGAAGTATTGTCGTGTAACAAAATATATTTCCTGTCAGAGTCCCCGACAGGAATCCCATCCATCCCGATCCTCACATTCCGGGTTCGAGGCCGGAAGAAACAGGTTCGGGTTCGTCCTCGAAGAGCGAGGAAACGCCTGCGAGATCGGCGACTTCCGGGAAGAACTCCCGGTGCAGTTCTCCCGGATAATGCCCACGAAGAACGCGCCATCCGTGCGGAACCAGGCATCCGTTCGGGGTCTCTTCGCGGGGGCCGAGCCGGGACGCGATCTCGGAAAAGTGGTCCATCGAGGTGATCGCCTGGTACTTTTTCCCGCCATCAAGAACTCCAGGAGTTCCAGGATCGAACTTCTTGCCTTTCGGGGCCGTTTCCTCGAAGGTCCTGAAGAGAACCGGTTCGGCAATGCCCGAGAGCTTCTGATACTCTTCCTTGACCACCCGGATTCCGGGCTCGGGGACTCCCGCCGCCACGGACTCCTCCTGGGGCTCTCGTGGCGCCTCTTTCCGTTTCTCGTCCTCCCGGAGCGAATTTTCCTGCTCCCTCCCCATCAGAAGATCGACGGCCTTCTGGGCCATGGAGGCCGCCTTGAAGATCTCCCGCTTGTCTTTTTTAAGTTCACTGAGCCACGATCCGATATAGGCCGTGTTTCGGGTCAGGTCGTCCGGAATCCCAAGCTCGGCCGCAACGAACGCCGAGGAGAGTTCGGCCACCAGTTCCTCCTTGGCCCGCCAACTGTCGGAGGCGTGATACTTGGCGAGAGTCTCCCGGTTCAGCCGATTCGGATGGCCGGTGGAATGGCCGTACTCGTGGAGAAGAACCCCGTAGTAGGCATTGATGTCCGAAAACCGCCCGGGAGCCGGCATCGTGACCGAATCTTCCGATTGCCGATAGAAGGCGTCCTTGCCCTGGCGGTCGACCTGGATTGGCAGGTGGGTGAGGCGGATCTGGGAAAATCGGGAAAGAATTTCCTTGACCCGTGTGTCGATCTCTTCCTGCGGACGGGGTGTCTTGACCTCGTCCAGCGCAGGGATCCCCTCGATCTGGCTGGCGTTGAAGACCCGATAGATCTGGGTGGACCAGTACCTGTACGTTTTTTCCGCCGGCTTTTCTTCGCCCGTCTCCCGGTCGCGCTCGATGACGGTCTTTTTATAGAGCTGGGGACTGGAATGGACGATCACGGTTCCTTTTTCGCCCTGCCGGATTCGCCATCCCTGGCGATTGGCCTCCTTCAGGGTGCACCAGCGAGGGTCGTCGTGCCCCTTTCCCAAAAGGAGCAGGAGGTTGATGCCCTGGTAAGGTCGTCCCGTCGCCGCGTTCCTCGGGAGAAACGATTCCGATCCGACCAGTTTTCCGGCGTTCCAGGGCCGCTTCCATGGCATGACGCCCGTTTCGAGGGAGGCGACGATCTGGTCCGTCACCTCCTGGTGGACATCCCGGCGTTCCTTCGAGGAATCATTCTTCGCCATCGTCCGGCCCTCCCTTCACGTCGAACGCCCCCATCTCGTCGGGATGGATGACGTCGATGCCTTCCGATTCGAGTTCATTAATCACTTCCTCTGTTGCGTCCAGATACATGGGGACCTCCTGGGTCGGTTAGAAGAAATCACATTCCCGGTTCGGGCGACCTTTCGCTCTTTCGTTGGGGGTCGGCCCGTTCGAACTGCTCCTGAGCGATGACCTTATAGGGGGCTTCGTCTTCGTTTTTCCATCCATCGTTCAGGCGGTCTCGCATCCGGAGGGCTTCCAGACGTCCCTCATCGTTTCCCTCGAACGAGTGGATCAGCCGGGTGACGCCGTCGATGTCTTGCATCAGGTGATTCGTTCGGACTCCGCCGGCATTTATGAGCATCCTGTCCCACTCCTCGCGAAAAACGGTGTGGGACAGGCCGAAACCGAAATCGAAGGTCATTCGCCGGTCTTCGGACAGAAAAGGTTCGAATCCCATCGAAAGAGCGTTTTTTTCGGCCATTTCAAGTCCTCCCTGGTCGATACAGTTGCAGGCGATCCGGATCTCCTGGGCAAACTGGACCGGAGTCATCCGATCGAGGGTGCCGTGTTCGATCCTCATCCTTGACATGCCGGGGGTCGTACCCGGGGGCCAATCCAAGAATCAGATCCCGGTTGGTTCGATGGTCCATGGTCTCCTCCCCGGAATTTATGCTCCTGTCAGGGCTCCGCCGAATGTCGACAGAAGCTGAATCATGTTGATCAGAAAAATTCCGGCAACGAAATGGGTAGATCCGCGCCAGACCGTTCCCGGCTGGGACCCGGACTTTGTCGATTCCGACCAGAGAATGAAGGCTCGAAAACAGGCGAGCCATCCGAACAGCTTCAGAACGACGAGAATGGCCGGTTCGATTCCGCCGAGAGCCCCCGTTGTGCTCCCGGAACTTGCGCTGTAGGAAAAAAGGGCAAGACTGCCGTCGGAAAAGCCAACCGTATCCGTCCCGGCCTTTACGGCCGCCGCCAGGTGCACCAATCCGACGCCGAGAATGAACCCCATCGCGGGGCCGGCGATCGATTCTCCGTGTTTCTGCTGGTCGACAACCCTGTAGAGCGAGTACCCGCAGAGCGCGACTCCTATTACCACGGAAAGGGTGAGGATCATCGTATAGAAGACCGATGCCGCCGAGGCAAAGGACTGAAGAATCCCTGTCGCGGCCGAGGAAAGAGATCCGGCAATGTTCCCGCTGCCCATCATCAAATCCTTTTTAAAGTGGATATTGCAAGGTAGCCATTAAAATATAATCAAATGGAAAGTATTTTGCAAATCATGTCGGATATGGGGGTGGGCGACATATTTTAGGCATCGCTCTCCCCACGAAGGCTTCGAGCGAAAAAGCGACAAGGATACTTTATTGGCAGTTCTTTTACCAGCATCACACAAAAGAGCTGGACATTATGTCAGGACTTTGCCAGGAATAGAGGGACACGTGGTCTCGATTTTCCCGTCTCTTCCAAGGAGAAGTCCCCGAAAAAGTCTGCGGATTCCAAGACCTCCCCTGCCGTTTTTGAGGAGAAGATCCCGCAAGAGCCTCCGTTCTGCGGCTCGTTGATCGACAAGCTCTTCACGACGCCATTGACGCCTTCTCCCCATGGGTCTTCAAATACTCTTCCGCCAACCGCTTGATCCGGTCCGGGTCGGTGGCCAGGTCCTCGATCGGATCGGCGTCCGGATCCCGGACCCCCTCGATCTGTCCCTTCTTGATCCCAAGCACGTCGGCCACGACAGGGTCGGAACCTTCATCCGCCAGGAGAAAGTAGGCCATGACGGGAGACTCCTGCCCGTCCCGGAAGACCCGGCCGATACATTGCTCATGGACCCCCGGACTCCAGTCGAGCTCGCCGAAGACGACCGTCGAGGTGACATGCTGAAGCCCGTCGAGCCCGGCCCCGGCCCGGAGGGAGATGATCAGGACCTTCGCCTCTCCGGAGACGAAGGATTCCTTGGACTGCTCCTTCTCCTTCGGCGTTTCCGAGCCGGTATAGAGGACTGGATTGAGGTCCTTCAACTGCTCCATCCAAAGTCCGTAGACCTCCCGGTGCCAGCCGTAGAGGACGACGCTTTCTCCGTTCTCGACCAGGAGCCGGACGAACTGGGCGACATAGGGGGCCTTCGAGATCCCCGTCGCCTGGCGCATGAGCATGTTGAACTCTTCCGCCGCCCGAAACTTTTCTCCCCGGGCCAGGGGGTTCAGGGACAGGATCGTCTTTGCCAGCTCCACGGCGGATCCCTTGATCCGGTCCAGGGCATCCGCATCGGACGGGATCGATTCGACGATCCGGGAGAGGGGAGGGAGTTCCCGGCCGACATCCTTCCGGGTTCTCCGGAGCATGAGTCCTTCCCTCCGGAGCCAGGCCCCGAAGGCCTTCGGATCGATCAGCTTCTCGGTCTCGCGATTGTCCCTCGAGGGCGTACACCATTCCCGAAGGAATTCCTCCCGGCTTCCGAGGGATCCCGGGGACAGGATCTCGAGGATGTTCCAGTATTCGGCCCCGTAGTTGTAGATCGGGGTTCCGGAAAGCCCCAGGCGATAGTCGGCCTTCGAGGCCAGGAGCTTGGCCGCCGCGTACTTGTCGGATTGTCTCCGGCGAAGCTCCTGCGATTCGTCGAAGACGATGTATCGGATATGACCAGCCAAGGTCTCGGCCCATCCGTGGAGCTTGTGATAGTTGGAGATGATTACATCGGGAAAGGGCAGCTTCCCGCCTTTTGTCAGGTCATAGGTTTTCCCGGACTTCAGGATGTGGACGGAGAGATCCGGGGCGAACCGCCGGATCTCCCTCTCCCACTGCCCAGGAAGATGGGTCATCGTCACGACCAGGACGGGGAGCCGGTCGTCCGCCGCCATTCCGCCGATCGCGGAGACCGTCTTCCCCAAACCCAATTCGTCGGCCAGGAGATACCCCCTCCGGACATCGAGAAGGGAGGGGACCACCTTCTGGTACTCCCGAAGGGGAAGAGCCAGGTCGATCGGGGGAGGCGTGTATCGGCCCTCGTGAATGGCTTGAACATGCTTTTCCGTCTCCTTGTGTTCCCGGGCCCCCTCGAGGAGGATCTTCCGGTCCTTCCGGGACACCTCCATCGGATAGCGGTCCATGAACCAGAGGAGGTCCCGACAGGTCTCCGGAGAGACCTGAATGGCGATCTCCTCCCCGGCCCGCTGACTGACCCGGGCGAAGACCCGGCGGATACGGGTCCTGACGTGGGGTTCGCAGGAGGAAAGGACGAATTCCCGGCCGTTTTCACTGGTGCGAAGGGAGCCGAAATAGTTAGACATTACCTCCTCCTGTCCGCATTTCCGATCAACCCGCGCATTTCGTCGAAGAGTGACAGAATAATGGATTTACCATGGCTCCACGGACCGCCTTCGGAAGTTTGGCACGCCATGACGCCATACTCCGGGTGAATGACCGTTTCCGGATACTGGAGAGGAAACGGACCGAACGTGTGGTGGTGCATGGGGCCGAATGGCGTTCTATAGGTTTCCATCGTCCACGACAACCCTGGATTCGGGCCTTCCAAAATGCATGAAGCGATTTTTTCAAGGGACATCGGAACGTTGAAGGACAAAAAATCGTCAGGTTCGAGTCCGTCCAGACCATCCGACATATCGGCATCGATCAGCGAGGGGAAGACAGCATAATAATCGCCGGAGCAATTCGGACATTTTCCCACGGAAAGGGAAAAATAGTGGGCATCGGGTTTTTCCTGATCCGAACGGAGATGTCCCAGAATACCCGGGATGGTATCGCCATCCGTTAGCCAGTGTTCTCGACCGGGAACATCCAATCCGTCCGGTCGAAAAATCAGAAGAACGTGTTTGCAGAAAGGACATGTTTCAATCAACTCTCCCGCAACGAGAGAGTCGACACATATCCTTCTGCCATTGAACATAACCGGAAACCCTTTATACTCGGGCACTGTCATCCTTTCCTCGGCTTTGGAAGTTTTCCATCGATCTGCGTGATTCTGATTCGGACCCTCACCGTTCATCCTGCTATAAAAGACTCCCCACCAGCCTCAATCCATAGACCGGTTTCCCCTCGATCGCCGCCGGCACCTGGGGGATCCATCGGGGCGTCCCGACAACCAGAATCTCCCGGATAGTCTCATGCCGAGCGTACCGGGCGATCTGTCGGACAAGTTCCGGGAGGGACCCCTTGATCTTCACCTCGAGGGCGATCCCGCCGTCGACCAGAAAGTCCAGGCGGTCCTTCGGCGAGATCTCGACCTCCCGCCCGAAAGAAATCCCCTTCTCCTGAAAGACCTTCTCAAGGCCGTCCTGAAGATCTTTCTCCGTGGCATACCGGAACCGGAGACGGGAAAGAGTGGCAATGAGGTCAGGGGAGGTCAATCTTTGCTCCCTGGGATTCGAGCCGTCTCCTCAGCTTCTCCATCTTTTCCATGACCACCTGGTCGAACCGGCTCCCTTCCTCCAGGGTATGAACCATCTGGGAGATCATCAGATAGACATCGGCCATCTCCCCAAGGAGATCTTCCTTCGTTCCCTTGTTCGTCAAAATTCTGGTGGCGGCCGCCGAGAGTTCGGAGCACTCCTCGGCCAGAACGAGGGTCTGTGCGGATACCCCCCAATGGTCGACAGCCGCCTTGAGAAGGGCTTTTGTTTCTTCATTCTCGGTCAGGTTGATCACTTCGCGCTCCTTAGCGTTATCATACAAATACGGTGATTAGGAATATTTTCCATTACGGACTTCTTTTCCTCGGGATCCATGGAGCGGAGCTGGTCGATATCCGTTTGCCCGAAGACGACCATTCCGGTATGATTGATTTTCTTACCCGTCTTGGCGTCGAAGAGAACAACCGGATCACTCGGATTCATGAAACCTTCAGGTAGAACCATTTCTCCCAGTCCTTGGGACATCCCCTCGCTTGTTCGTGCATAGACAAAGCGATGACGGAGCAAATTGCTTTGATTTTTTCTCCTGAATAATCCAAGCACCTCTCTCAGTAAAGTCATACTGAATTTACCTCCTGAATAATTGGTTCCGTTTATTTTTTTGCCTTCGGAAGCTCCCTCACCCGGAGATCCTGCGGCCACTCGGCGGGATCGGCCCCGGAGCGGTGTTTCAGACGGACGGCGACGAGCGGGAGCGCGGCGTCCGCCACCTTGAGCCCGGCCCCCGCCACACCATTAAGCGGATCGCTGTACGCCGCTCCCAACTGCTTGACGAAGAGAGGAACCCCCGCCTCCTGGCATTCTCCCGCGAGAATCCGGACCCACCCGGCGTCCATGGGGCGGGCGTCCGGTCCAGACTCCCCGCCGGCGACGATCCAGTCGATCCGACGAAGCCCATCCAGGTGGTTCATGCGTACATAACCAGGTTGCAATTTAGGATCCTCATAATAGGTCTCGTGCCATGGAGCCCATCGAAACGAAACCGGCCCGATCATCGGCTCGATCGACACCCACCGGAAGAGGGAAGGCGTCTCGAGGAGAAGGGGGATCCGCTCGTTCGCCGTTTTCTGGTCCTCGACGGAGACACCAAGCCACACGTTCGGAGGAGGGAAAAGTCCTCGGTCGAGATCCCGAAATTTATCCGAAATGTTGAATTTCCAGTCATTCATGACCATGGCTTTTTCGATCGCGGCCCATCGGGTGTCACCGGATAAATCCATGTAGGACTTCATCCGCTCGGGCCTCTTTGTCAGAATTTGGAAAGTATGCTGTTTCGCCAGGGCCATGACGGCAAAGACCCTGTCGATGAAGTCGTCCGGCACGGACGGATGGAAAAGATCGGACATGGAATTGACGAAGATCCTGCGATGACGATTCCAGCGAAGAGGCTGTTCGAGGACCTCCGGGTGAATCCGGACGTCGCCGAATTCCCGGCCGAAATAGCGGCCTGGTGATGCGGCCAACCTTGGCCAAACCCTTTCGGCATAACAGTGACGGCAGCCCTCCGTGACCTTGGAGCAACCGGTCACGGGGTTCCATGTCGCATCTGTCCAGGCGATCCCCGTTTTGTCAGACATTCTGAAATCCCCTTTCATTTCCTTGTTTGGAACAAAAGGACATCGAAAGATACAATATGTCTGGTGCGCACAATTTCTTACCAAAAGGAGGTCCCATGTCGATCAAAATCGCCCCGTACGCCTTCGTCCTTGGCATCGTTCTCTCATTGCCCCTTTTTGCTTACGCTGACAACTCCAAGATTTGGGTCCTCTGGGAAGAAGTTACCAACATTAACGCGATCATGTATCCGAACCCTCAATACCCGTCCACTCGCATTCCGCTTGGCGAGGCGAAAGCCTTTTCCGTTTTTTCATCGCGAGACCACTGCGATCGGAAGCAGTCTGAAATGGCCGACAAAGGGCTGGTTTTGGCAAAGGGATGGCCCATAGAATTCATCTGCCTTCCGGAAGGCGTCCGGCCTTTTTATTTCAGCCGCTGACCCCTAAATTCACTTGATCCAAGAATCACCGTGCGCGCCATGAACGGCTTGTCGGGATCCACGACCTTCAGCCGAAACACCGACTCGCCGCGGTCGAATACCACGACAAGATTGGTCGAGACCGGAAGAGTGGCGGGAGGATTGAGAATCACGAGGCTTTCCCCTTTTGTTTTCGTCACCGATCCGGCCCAGGAGTAGCCCCCGACAAAAACCTTCAGCACCTTCCGTCCCGGGAAGACAAGGACAGAGTCGTACCCGCTTTTGCAGAGGATGGTGAGGGCGGTCTTCCTGTCATCCCTCACGACCTGGTCAACCCCGAGGTACCGGCCCCCGATCCCGGCAATCGGAGGAGATTGCATAGCGAAATCCCGATCCGCAGCTTCTACCGGAACGGGAACCAACCACAGCATCGACAGAACCAAAACAACAATCGTTGCCCCAAAATGAGATAGGCGGATCGGATTTTCTATGGTCGCATCTCCTGTTTTTCTTCTCGATCGAGAAAGGTTTGAAAAGGTTTCCTCCTGGGCAAATTCCGAAAAGCACTCGAAACAGACCCGTTCTCCGAGAAGGCTTTCGCAGTCCTCCATGTATTCGGTGTCCTCCATCTCCTCCCGGATCAGCGATTCTCCGCATCTTGCACAATGACCTTCCATGCACGCCTCCTTCATCGCTTCCCCCCGTCTGATCAATGGAACCGTGCGACATCCAGTGTCCGGGTCGTTGCCCCACCGGCATTCAATGAGCCCTTTTCCTTCCCAGGGCTTTTCTGGGCAAGACCGACTCCGATCAGGACAACTCCAAGGACCATACAGACAAGCCCGACTGTTGCCGTCCTGTTCTCGTCCTTCTTTCTGTCGGGATCCGGCTTGAAGAGATCAAGACCCCGATCCGTTTGCGAATGGGACATGCGTTCTCCGATCACTCAATCGACACGTTTGAAAACATCCGGTTCCGTCTGTGCCGGCAAGCCGGTCATTGCGGGATGATCCCTGTATCGTTTTTGGAGAAGGCGGTCCAGACGCGGACCTCCCCCTTCCAAAGGCTTTCGGAGTCCTCGAAGGCCGTGGAAAGAACAAGGGGAAGGTGTGAACCGGACTCGAACTCCTCCGGGTTTCCGGCCCAGTATCCCCGGGAAGGCAACAGGTGATAGGCCTCGATCCGGAGAGCCAGGACATCGGCTTCGTGAACGAGGTCGAGAACCTCGCGAGTCGGAGGGGGGAGCCCTAAAGCCTCGTAAATGGCGGCATCGATCGGTTTCTCGATTTCCCGGATACGCTCCGTGCCGATCATCCCCTTGACCGGAGAGGTGATGTCCCCCAGGTACGCTTCGTGAGCATCGTGGAGGAGCCCATAGATCCTGAGTACCGGAGGGAGAAGATTCCCGACATAGACGCAGTGGTCGGCCACGGAATAAAAGAAACGGGCACTCGCGTTGAAACGGCAGGTCCTGGACAGATTCCATGCAATGTCATCGAGCCGGACGAGGCCAGGATCGGGATGGAGAAGGTCGAACAGCAGTCCGGAGGGGGTTTCCACAAGACTCATCCAACCTCCTCCATCCCGATCGCCTCGTTTCGCGAATAGTTGGATTTAACGATTGCGGCCGCCAGGGGCGGGCACACGCTGTTTCCGATCATGCGAATCTGGCTTGTTCCGGAGAGTGGACCTTTTTTTCTCTTCCCCTTTCCCTCGACGATCGGATCCAGGGTGTAGGAGTCGGGAAATCCCTGGGCCCTGGCGAGTTCCCTCGCGGAGAGCATCCGGAGGCCGATATCGACAACCTCCCAAACTTCTCCGTTGATATTGAGGGTCATTCGCTCAGTACCGAGATATTTGAGGGAAAACTCCCGGACCTTCTGGCGCTTTTCTTCCTCGCTTATCCCGGTCCGGGAGAGTTTCGTCCGGACTTCCCCATGGTGGAGGCCTCCGGCCGTTACCGTGGTCAGAGGACGGGCCACCGATTGCCCGACATTGTCGCCCTTCAATTTCACGAGATGCGTGGTCACGATGTCCGCTTTTCCTCCTCCCCCGGCCGTCACGGTCCCGAGGGGACTGTCGGCGGGGTGCCCGATACTGCTCTTGAAATCGCGCTTGATATGGGCGCACACGAGGGAGTGGTGGTCCACGGACGTCACCGTTCCGATGGGCTTGTCGAGCGGCGCTCCCGTCACGCCGTTCCCGTAGTGTTTCGCGAGGAATCCGACGGCCAGGGCATGTCGGTTCTCGGCGGTGACGGTCGATAGCGGATCCTCCGCGGACTTGGCAACTCCGTCCCCGCTCCCGCGATGATCGATCGGAACGACGATCGGGGCCATGGTGGTCTCGACCATCCCCATGCGGGCCTTTGTCGTGGAGGTATGAAGGGGGGTGTTCGGAGAAAATCCGATATTCGTACCGTAATACTTGATGACGTGGGCGGACACGAGAGCGGTGGATCCCTTTCCCGTAATCGTCGGAAGGGGAGATTCGACATCGGAAATTCCCTGACCCCACCGCTTCGCACCCGATGGAGATTCTTCCCCATGGGCCACCGTCACGAGATGAGGAGCAGAGGATCCGGAGACAATAAATGGCTTTTCCGCCTCGAGAACGAACTTCCTGACCCCCCTGGCCACCCGCCGGAGAGTCGCATCGGCCAACGGCTTTTTCCGCTCGAAGATCGACGGACAGGGACTCTTAAAATCGATACACTCTGCGGCCGTTCTCCACGGCTTGAGGCCTGTCTTGAATAGACGACCGAGATTTCCAAGAGTTTTTGGATCGCCATGGGTCGGGTCGGGCCAGTTGATGGGCTGTCCGTCGCACCGGGCGACCATGAAGAACCGATTGCGGATAGTCGGAGCTCCATAGTCGCATGCCCGGAGCTCGCGCCATTCGACCTCGTACCCCAATCTCCGGAGGGCGGAGACGAATGCCTGGAAGGTTTCTCCCTTTCGCTTTGGATCCGGCTTCTTGTTGGGGAGAAGAGGACCCCAGGAAACGATCTCCTCCACGTTTTCCATCACGATGACGCGGGGCCGGACAGACCTTGCCCATCGGACGCACACCCAGGCCAGGGCGCGAATCTTCTTGTCCACGGGTTTTCCACCCTTGGCCTTCGAGTGATGCTTGCAGTCCGGGCTGGCCCACATGAGCCCGACGGGTTGCCCCTTTGTGACCTTGACCGGATCGACAGTCCAGACGCTCTCGCAATAGTGCCGGGTCCAGGGATGATTAGCGATGTGCATGGCGATAGCTTCAGAGTCGTGATTCACAGCAATATCGACCTCGAAGCCCGCCATTTCGATCCCGAGAGACGCTCCACCGCCCCCGGCGAAATTGTCCACGACGAGTTCCTTTAGGGTCTCTCGCATGGGGACTCCTTTTTCCAGGAGAACAAGGGAGTCGGGGGAGGACCGGATTCTTTTCCCGGATTTCCGACGATGCTTCGAAGCCAATCCAGCCCTTTCTTCGTCACGAATGCCGTGGCGACCGTTCGCTTGAAAGGGGCCAGGACGATCGATTCCCTGACGACAAAAAAATGCGACTCGACATGTTTCTGGTAGGGAAGGGGGAGATCCGGTCGAAAGATTCCTTTTTGCCTGAGAAGGCCGATCATCCTCTGCCGCCCCGTCGACAGGCACATGGCCGCCTCCGAGAGGGACAAAAGACTGGGGTCTTCGGACTTGCATTCCGGATCCAAAAGGTCGACCGGGCCGACCTTTTTTTCCTCCATCTGAAATATCTGTTCCTCCCGGGAGGGAAGTTCGACAGGGGGAGTCTGTCCAATCAGTTCGAGAACGGAGACCCCGCAAAAGGCTTTCAGAAGACAATCTCCGACCGCGATTCCGCTCTTTCCCCGATACCCGGCCCCGCGGGCCAGCGCTTGAAAGCCGGATTGAAACTTCGCCAGCACGGAAGGGGGCATGGGCAAACCGGGGATTCTTGGATTTTTTCCCCAGGGATCGATTCCGGATCCGCCGACAAGGGAATCAAGCGGAGTCTTTCCTCCGGTCCTCATGTCGGCGATCTCCCTTTCCATCCGGTTGAAGGCCTCGATGTACCGGATCTTGAATTCCATGGCCCGCTTTCCGGTAAACCCCATGGCCAGGACCGTGAACCCGTCCCGGGTGATGTGAAAGGCTGGATCCTTTCTGATCGCACCGTTCCCTAAATCAACCTCGATGAACATGGAGCCAAAATTGGCTTTATGAAATTCTTCGGGCACTTCGAGCGTTCTGATCGATCTCAGAACCTTTCCATGGTCTTTTCCAAAGGCTCTTGCGACGGCCAGCGACGTGGTGACCGGATGGCCGTCCTTGACGACGATTTCGGGGGTCGTCGCCTGCAAGACGTTTGTCTCGTTCACGGAACCCTCCTTTTCTAATGGCCAGCCGAGCACGACAGTCCAATGTTCCCGTAGGATCTCCTGAGATCGGAATCGGAAAGAAGGGAAGACGGGACCGTCCAGATTTTCTTTCCGACGGATCCGGGGGGAGAATCGACCGGCTCCGAAGGATGCGAGTAACCGCTTCGGGCCGTGACCGACCCGACGGACCTGGCGGGAGTCAGAAGAGAGATCAGGATGAAGGAAGCGACAAGGAAAATGGCCCATCGGAATGAGGTCGAAATCCGGCACTTCCTGAACTCGCGCTCGATCTTCCGGAGCAAGAGATTCGCCGAATTCTCCCCGCCGGCGGGGATACGGTTCTCTCTCTCTCCGTCCGTGACGAGGATCTCCGATCCCTCCCGGATGGAAAAAGAGACGGGAGGGCCGTCGATCCGGATTTCCCCGCCGCGGCCGTCGCCCATTCCCCACGAGAGCACCCTCGATCCGCCCGGTTCCGTCCGGAGTTTCGCCCACGGAACCGGGGAACGGGACGCTTTTTCCCTCTTCTTCGATCGGTAGGGGTGAAAGGGATCCTTTTTTTCCGGAGATTCATTCCCGTCCCGATCCTTCCTCTTCCCAAAAAATCTCATCAAAGACCCCCAATCGTTATGATCATCGGCTATTTGAAAATAGCACTCCTGATTCGTCCGGCGCTGTTCTCAGAAGACGGGGTTTCTGGGTCTTCCGCGCTTTTTCTTTCCGGCGGGAGGGATCACCAGGCGGGTCTCCCCTCCGGAGTCGGCAGGAAAAATATATTGGATGAGATCGTCGACCAGCACATATCGATGTCCCGTCTCCGGATCGACCCGGACATCGAATCCGAGATTTCCGCGGATCGAACGACGGTAGATCGTGAGATAGGAACATCCGAGGATCCGGGCCGCGTCCTGAAGCTGGAGCCTCTGACACGGGAAAACCATTTTCCGGATCGCCTGGGGGCCCGGCAAGGAAAAAATTTCCGGATCCGGGTTGGCCGGGATCGCCGATCGTGGCCGAGACATCGTCTTCCTCCGGTTCAAGAGTTATCGGACAAAAAACCTGGCAGCCCGTCCGGCATGCCGGGTTCGAGAGGTCCGGAAGCTCCCCGAAGGATATCTTCCAGGGATTTTCCAAGGGGGGAGTTTTTCCGGACCTCCCTATCACGTTTCTCCCGATGTTTGTGTCCGGCGCCCGGATGGACCCGGACATTGCAGACGGAGCAGATCTCCCAGGGACGAAGCGCGATGACTCGGTCGCGGACCAGCCGATCCACATCGACAACGGCAGCCAGAGACACGGGATCCTCCTTCTTGACGACCTTGCGGTTCATTTTTGGCGAACGATTTCCGGTCGGATTTAATATGACCATTGGATTACATATCTTGATTTTCACCTCTAATTTATATCCTGTGGTATTGCTTGTCAAGGGGGGCTGAAAAATCCGGGAAAATAAGGATTTTTCCGAAGCGGAAAATCATGTTTTTTTAAATTCCGATAAGATGTTGGGGGAGTGGCCCGAAACGCTAGGAGAAGGACGAATGGGACCCGATGCCTTTTTGATTGGATTTTATGAATGCGGATTGCTTGGAAAGAAAGAGAAAGAATGGAACGATTCGTGTCTTGTCGCCGAAGTGGTCCGGAACGGCGAAAGAACTCTCCTCAGGATCCGCCGCTTTTCGGAAAAGACCTATCTCGTCTTCGCCCTGGAGGGAGATCCCGGTTCCGCTCTCCTGGCGGCCCTTTCGGAGAGGCTTTTTGCCTTGAATCTTGTTGAAATCGATGCGAATGTCCTATTTTCCGGAACGCTCGAACGTTCTGATCTTCCCTGACACCGTCCCGAGAATCCGGCTTCGCTCCGTATCGATTCTGGGATAGCTCATGTTCGACACCATCAACACGGGTCTTCCCCCATCCATGACGACCCGGCGGACCGTTTCCGTTCCCGGCTCCCCCGAGGAAAGAACGAAACTCCGATGCTCCCATTTCGCTCCCGGATCGACCACGACGAATTCCCCATCCATAAAATCCGGCTCCATCGAACTTCCCTGCATCGGGAAGGCGAAACTTCCCGGCCCGAGGGACTCCGGAAAAGGGATCGTCGTCAAGATCCGGACGTTTTGGCGCAACGCCTGGTCGAGCCAAGCCGGAATGGACCCAAGCGCGATCACCGGGACCCAATGGGCTATTTCCTCCCGAACCATATCCCCGCTTCCCGAGATCAGCCATTCCAGGCGGACACCCAGCAATTTCGCCAGGGCGACGATCTTCTGGATCTCGGGAAGAGCCACTCCCTTCAGCCATTTTCTGGAGTTCGTCTGGCTGACTCCCATCGCCTGCGCCAGCCATGTCTGCCCTCCACGGCCGGGATGGCCGGCATGCTCGAGCGCCCGGTTCAGCCGGACCGAAAATTCCTGGCGAAATATTTCGGTCATTTCGGTTTTTTCCTCTTCATCGTTCCCTGGGGGTTCCATTTTCTTGTCCGTAGGGACATCCATTGCGTCCTCCATTAAGATGACTTCAGGATTTGACAAATTAATCCAAGGGGTTTATATCTACTTTCATGAAGAAGCTGACGCACAAATCATTGTCGCCGGACATGCCCCCCCTCGAACGGGCGGTTGCGATTCTCGGAGGGTACAGCGCGACCGGACGGGTCTGCGGAGTGTCCTTCATGTCCGTCATCAAGTGGGTTAGAAAAGGGCATCTCCCCCGGACGGAATGGACGGGAGAGACGAACTACGCCGACAGAATTGCTTCGGCCATCGACGGGATCGTTTCCCGCGAGGAGCTTCTCTCCACTCGTCCAACGCCCCGGTCTTTCTCCCGGGAATCGTCACAGGAGGTTTAATCTTACCACAAAAGGTCAGTTTTGGGTAGACAATGAAAGGAGATGAAATGATTTCGTTGACAAATCGGACAAAAAGAGGTTTGGCGATGCTCGTGGTGGCGGGGGAGCTATTTACCTTTGGTCCGACCGTGGTGTTCGCAGATGGTGATGGAATGGGCGGAGGAATGATGGGACCTACTTCCAATGCCTCCGGATCCTCCCGGGTTTCTAACTACGGGATGGCCACGCTCGATGGACCTAGCCGCCATTACAAAAGCGATATCAGCAAAGATGGGGCGGCATTTATGAATGTAAAGGTCTTGACCTATTTTGCCGGATCCATGACGGCTCCAGATGGGAAATGTGAGGTCTTCGGCAGATCACTGATGGTTGGAGATTTCGGGAAGGTTCGATTCACCAAAAAGGGCAACGAACTCCTGGCCAGAATCACCCTCCGGGGACGTACTGGAAAGATTGTCACGAAAGTCGTGAAGCATCAGTGCGGTGGCGATTCCATCGAAGAACCTGCCAATGTCTCCGAATCCATTCTGAGCAAAACGGTTTCCGTTACTCCAGGGAAAGATGTTCGGACTAAAGTCGGAAACTTAACGGTCACGATCTCTTTAGACAAGTCGTTTCCCGTCGCCGCGATCCCTGTCTGGCCGGTTTACACCTCTCCAGATTCTGGGTCTACACGATGGTAAAAGGACAAGGGTGAAAAATTCTTCTCGCTCACCCTTGTCCAGATACGCGAATTATTCTTGCACGGCGATCGCGTTGAAGGAAGAAAAGGGAATCCCGGGAAGGGGGGCGAAAAGGTGATAAACCCGACCCTTATTTCCAGGAACGGGAATCATGTTTACAGCTTGAATTCCAAATCGGGTTTGAATGGCTTGAGCGATAATAGGTTTCCCTCTCGGGTCAAGGATTATCGCAACACCACCTCCTCCGGATCCGAGAAGATTCCATTGAAGATTTTTTGGGGGGCATGATCCGATTTCTTTTTCTAAAAATCGAACGCTTCCATCGAGAGAGATGATGAATTTTCCTCGGACTTTTTCGATGCATCCTGGAGAAGTGGCATAGCCTCTATAATCCCACTGTCCAACAAGTTTTTTCAGTTCTGAATTGGAGATTTGCTGATTTGTCCTAACTTCAGCGCATGCGGAGAAAAGAAATAGGACGGACAGAACAGTAAAGAACTCAATCTTCTTTTTCACGGAATCTCCTTTCCGGGTGAGAGGGAGAAATCAGGACGAAGGACCCTGTCGAATCTACCAGATCCGGCAGGGGAAAATCATGTCGTTCAGAAAAGGGAAGGGGGAGGGGATGGTCTTGACAAAGAAAAAAAGGACCGGTAAAGTCGGGGCAGGTGCTAACAACGCCTTACGGAGCGCCCGCCCGCGCGAGAGATCTACGGGTCCTTTCTTTTTTGTCCCTCCTGCCTCTCTCATCTCTTCATGCCGGGCGTGCGGCGAATACAACACCCTTCGGGGAAATAAGCCCGCCGTCTCCGTACGGTTGTTAGCGCCCGGCGCCAATTTTTGGCGTCATCCAACAAAGGCGAACAACCTTTTACGGAGGCTCCCATGACCACATCCCTTCTTCCGGACTTTTGTCCGGACATCCGGGTCGTCCACGACCGCATCATGACCACGTCGCTGGCCATTTCCAATGCGTTCGAAAAGAATCACAGAGACGTTCTTCGTGCCATCCAAAACCTTGACTGTCCGAAAGAATTCACTGAGCGCAATTTTGCGCTCAGTGAATACACCGACTCCACCGGTCGGAAACTTCCCATGTACCTCCTCACCCGGGACGGCTTCACGGTCCTGGCCATGGGGTTCACCGGAAAGCGGGCCATGGAATTCAAGATCCGGTACATCGAGGCCTTCAACCGGATGGAGGAGGAGCTTCGAGGGCGGAAGGAGACTCCCCGGCCCGCCATTCCGGCTGGACAGGCAAAAATCGAGACCCGGGCGGAAAAGCTCACCCGAGAGCATCAGAACATCCTCACCGAGATCGTCTTCGAGCGGGCCCACCAGTTTCCGGAGGAGATCCGGGTGAGCGTCCGAGACGCGATGTTCAAGAGGGTCTATTCCCGGTTCATGGTGTGGCGTCTTTCGGAACTCGCCGACGCATTCTATCCCGACGTCAAAAATTTCCTGGAGAGGATGGATCTCTCCGGAATGATGGTCCGGTCGGACAACCGAAAACTCGACCTGAATTTCCCCCGGTCCTCCGCCAAACCCTCCCGATCCTACTTCAGGGATTACCCGGACGCGGCCGACGGGACCCTCTTCATCCAGGACCTCCTCGATCCCGATTATCCGGATCCTCTTGGACAGGCCATCGACAAGCTCACTGACGCCGGGTACGAGGTCGAGGGCCTCCGGATCCAGTACCGGGCCATGAAGGGTCATCTCATGGCCGCGGCGGAGTCCTTCGACAAGATCTACCGGCTCTCCAGGGACAGGAGGATGGCATGAGTCTTCAAAAAATAGCGGATTGGGCCTTTGATGCCCGAATCACTCCGACGCAAAAACTCATTCTGATATGTCTCGCGGATCTCTTGGGTTCGAGCAGGACAGGGATTGTTTCCCAGCAGATTATTGCGAGACATTCGTCACTTTCCCGGACGACGGTCAACCGGAACTTAAAAATACTGGAAAAACAAGGTCAAATAAATTCACATCGACAAAAGGATGAATCGGGAAGAGAGCTTCCGAAGCAATATCAAATTCTGTCTCCGACAGGAGAGAAAGGATGTCCGACCCATGGCTGAAATCCGCTGGCTGCATACCTCCTTCTGGGGGGATTCCTTCGTCCTGGATCTGACGCCGGAAGAAAAGCTGATCTACATTTACCTCCTGACAAACGCCCGGACACGACAATGCGGGGCCTACGAGATTCCCCCGAAGGCCATCGAGTATGAAACGGGACTGATTCGGGAAGTGGTCGCCCGTGTCCTGGAAAGGTTCCAGGCGGCCGGAAAGATTCTCTTCGACAAGACCACAAATGAGGTCCTGATCCTCAACTGGTTCCGCCACAACGATCCCGGATCTCCAAAGATAAAGGCCCGGGCGGTCAAGGATACCAAAACAATCCGATCGAAATTTATCTTCGAGAAACTGAAGGAACTGATGGCGGAACACGGCTATTGCGATGAACTTCTCCAATCGAAAGGAGTTTCAGAAAAGCCTATCGATAGCCTATCCGAAAATTCGGAAAGCCTATCGGAAGCCTATGGAAAGCCTATCGATACCCTATCGCCCCACGCGCGGGCGGAAAAGGAAAAGGAAAAGGAAAAAGAAAAAGATTTAAAAGATTTTGCTCCGAGCGATTTTTCGGCAAGCGAAAAATCCTCGAAGCCGGAGGCCGGAGATTCTCCTCTCGAAGATAATTCTTCCGGACCTTCGAAACAATCCGCAATATCCACTCCCCACCAGCGCATCCAGATGGACCGAACCACCCTTCGCTGGAAGGGAATCCTTCAGGAAGACATCGAGCGTTGGAAAGACGCCTATCCTGCCGTCGACGTGGAGCAGCAGCTCCGGAAAATGGAGATCTGGGCCTCGGCCAACCAGTCCAAATGGAAATCGAACTGGCTCCGGTTCATCTTTCACTGGCTTTCCAAGGAACAGGATCGAGGAGGGAGTTCCTGGCCGGGACCGGCGCAAGCGCCCAGGGAACCCCCAAAGACTTTTGAGCAGGTCAAGGCGGAACGGACTCATGATGCCGCAAGGAAGGCTTTGGATGAATTTTATGGACCCAAAGATGTGGAGGTTTGTGATGGAACGATCTCAATCTGAAGCGCTTTTTTCCATGCTGGAAGCGATCTCCAAGATGAAAAATCGAGAAATGACGGTTGAAATCTTCAAGTTATGGCTCGTGGCCATGGAGGGTTATCCATTCGAGGAAATAAAAAGCGCTTTCAACCGATATATTCAGACCGAAAAGGGGATGCCCGAACCTGTCGATATTGTGAAAATTCTTCGTGGGTCTGGCGAAGATTTGACTTTGTCGGCCCTCATCAAGGTCGAAGAGGCGATGCGGGTCCATGGGGGATATGCCACCGTCGTCTTCGACGATCCGATCATTCACGCCGTGATCCGCCAACTCGGCGGATGGGTCCGGCTTTGCTCCCTGCCGGAAGAAAAATTCGTCTGGTGGAGAAAGGATTTCAAGGAGCGGTACCAGCATCATCTTCGGATGGGACTCCACCAGGAGGACGTTCCTCTCAAATTGTCCGGAATCTTCGACGAGGCGAATCGGCCCCTCGGGGTTCCGGCTCAAAAAACCGTCGTCATCGGCGATTACGAGAAAGCGATCGGATGGACGGCGAAACTCGAAGGAAACGGAAACGATCGGAAGGTTCGGTCCTTGATCGAGAAAGGACTGGAGAACAAGTCCTTTCTATAAATGGCTATTTTGAAATAGCCAAATTTATGACGGAGCCCTCATGTCCCTTATGGATGTCGTCAGATACTGCGGCCATAGAGAAAAAATCAAGGTTCCGGCCACAAAAGACGGATTTCTTCTGGAACGGGGCCGGACCTGCATCGAATGCCAGAAGAGAAAAGATCGGAATCGTGATTTCCGTTCCGGGAGGGGTTTTTGTCCCGGAATGCGGAAGAATCCTGGCGGGTCCAGGTGAGACGCCGGCCAGGGCGTGACAACGGGACGGGTTTCCGTCCGCAACGAAAGGGAGTCGATCGATGAACACCGGAGGAGGAGCTTCTGGCTTCGGGCAGATGGCGCAAACATTCACGACGAACATGACCGGAGTCGGCTCGGCGGTCATGTACGTATTCATGCTAATGGGACTGGTCCTGACCGGAGTCGGCGTTCACGGCTTCTATGGCGAACACAAGTCCGGGCGCGGGGAATATGGAAAGCCGGCCGCGGCCACCGCGATCGGGATCCTCCTGGTCGCCGGGCTTGCGTATTTGATCAATACCGGGTCGAACACCTTGGGGGCGGGGACGAATCCCAATCTCCAGAACCTCCTGAATCCCTGATGACTCTCGGGGAGCCCGTTCTTCGCGTCAAGAAGTCCCTCTGGAGGAGGGAGGATCCGGAATCCGGGGGAAAGCCGACGGTGCCCCCGGACATCCGGAAACTCGTCATCGAGCGCGACCGCGGAGGATGCGCCCATTGCGGATTCGCCGCCGAAAAATGGCAGGAGATCCACCATCTCGACGACGACCATCACAACAACGATCCGAACAACCTGGCGACTCTCTGCCCCTGGTGCCACGGATGCCACCATGTCGGGTTCATGGGAATGTCGGGAAAAATGCGCCTGATCCATCTCCCCGGGATTCGCCAGACCACGATCTTCCATTTCGTCCGGATTCTCTTCGTCGGAGCGGCGATCGACTTCGACGACAAGATGAAGATCGGATCCGCCTGCAGATCCCTTTACGGGATCCTGGCGTCGAGAACAAAGGATGTCGTCGCGGCCTTCGGTCCGGAGAGCGACAATCCGGCCGGTCTCGGAAACATCCTGCTCGAGAATGAGGTTCCCGAAGACAGAATTGCCGGGTTCCGGCTGATTCCGGAAAAGGGGAAAGTCTGGCAGCCGCTCGTCCAGTATTGGGCCCGGTCGGTCTTTGCCGACCATCCTCCGCTGATCTGGGCCGGCGTTCTGAGCCAGATCGAAAAGAAATTGAACGAGGTTCCGGACAGCCCGAACGAGGAGTACGAGACGGAGTCCGAAACCGGCTCTTCCGGTGGGGACGCGGAGTGACCCACTCCGCCTGCGACCATGCCGCCTGCGGGTCGGAACGGAAGGAGCCATGCCGGGCCGTCTTCGAGCCCCTGATCTGCGGGAGCATCCTGTTCGACGATCCGGACACCCGGACGACAGGGTGGATCTCGAAGTCCGGAGAGGAGCCGGAGCGGTTCGAGGAGCGGCGCGTCCCGGAGACGAACGTGATCTGGATCACGAACCTTTCCGACTATCGGGCGGGCCAGGTCGGCTTGTCCGGGAGATACCGAAGCCACGATTTCATGAGGACCAAGGCCGCCGGAATCTTCCGGGAATGGGGTCTCGAGAGGGACCCGGCTCTTTCCGCCCGGATCCTTGGAAAGGTCTTCGGGCGGGTCATGGCCGTCGTGTCGCAGGCGTTTCCCGCCCTTGACCTTCGGACGCGGAACATGAAATCCCTCTCCGATGCGATCGGGGCGATCATTCCGGCTCCGAAGTCCGTTTCCGGAGACCAGCGCCTTACCACGATCGTCCAGGGGGCCTACAAGGCCTATCACCCGGTCGAGCAGATCCAGCAATCGAGGACGAGTCGGTCCCGCTTCATGGCCTTCGTCATCCCGAGGTTCGAACTTGCGGCAAAAATCCTTTCGACTCCCCTCCCGTACGGTCCATGGGACGAATTCGCCGAGGGGACCCCGGGATTTCCTCCTCCCGGGGGACGCCTCGAATGGTTGGAAAAACTCGGAAGGCCCTCGGTCGTCCGGGTCAATTTTTCCGGAAGGGGCTCGTCTCCCCTCACCTTCGTCTTAAACGGCGACGGCCGCGAATGGTGGACGGGGGAGGAGATCCTGGCCATCGCGGAAAAGGACGAGGGAATCGCGATCGAAATCGTCGAGGCGCATGTCGCGAGGGGGACGAACCCCTCTCCCGTCTCTCTCCCTCCGTCCGGGCGCTTGGCCGAATTGTCCCCCTCGTTCGGACTTTTCGCCGAAAACCTCTGGGTGGCGGCGGCCAGCATCGGGACGGAGGGGAACCGTCCCCCCTGGTCTCTCTTTCTTCGGGCCAGAGACCGGATCGAGTGCCTGTCCGTCGCGACGAAGCTGATCGAGTCCCAGATCGCCGTGACGGGAATGGGCTATGGAACGGTCAACACCTTCGTTCCGGAGGATGCGGATCCGGCCGACATCCTCGACCTTGCGCGAAGCACGGGAACGTTTCCCGTACCGGGATTCGGACGGCGTTTCGTCCCGCTTTCAGGAAACAGGACGGACGCCCTGCGGGTGGCGTATGCGACGGGCTCCTGGCCCACGCTCGAAAAAATCGACGACATGTGGTGGGAAGACACCCTTCAGATTGGAAAGGACAAAAAAAA
>JAEHJW020009833.1_pt1 | contig 60193 bp, 79 predicted proteins | sample 9271431 | NCBI WGS metagenome assembly JAEHJW02 | reverse complement strand
GCAACCCGACGATCAGCCTTGCGGGCCCGGTCGCGAACCTCGCGACGCAGTCGGGGATGGGCTTCCTGGCGCTCAAGAGCGGCGGTGCGCTGGGCCCCGTGAGCCTGCAGCCAGTCGCCAATCAGACGGTGGTATACGACGCCAACGCGGCGAACAACGCCCCCGCCGTGGGCTTCGCCGACGACGCGCAGTTTCCAGGCAACGGCGGCATCCTGGTGCCCAACGGCACAACCGCACAGCGCCCGGCAGCGCCCAGCAACGGCACCGTTCGGTACAACACGACCACGGGGCTGTTCGAAGGCTACGCGGGCGGCATCTGGGCCTCGTTCTCGCTCAGCAGCGCGGTCAACTCGTTCAGTGCGGGCAGCACCGGCTTGACGCCGAACACGCCGAGCATTGGCAACATTGTGCTGGGGGGCGTGCTTAACGCCTCGAGCGGCGGCACGGGCGTTGGAGGCACCCTCACGGGGTACGTCTTCGCCAACGGCACCGGCGCGATGACGGCGTCGACGACGATCCCCACGACCGCGCTGTCGGGAACCATCTCCAACGCGCAGCTGGCCAACAGCTCGCTGACGATCAACGGCTCCCTGGTGAGCCTGGGCAGCGCGACCACGGTCACGGCGGCGACGCCGAATGCGCTGACCGCCGGGACCGGATTGAGCGGGGGCACCTTCAATGGCTCCGCAGCGGTGACGTTCGCCATTGCCAACACCGCGGTCACCGCTGGCTCGTACGGGTCGGCCGCAGCGGTCGCCACGATCACCGTCAACGCGCAAGGTCAGCTCACCGCTGCCGCCACCACGCCGATTGCGTTGCCGTCCAGCCAGATCACCGACAAGGGTGCCGCGAACGGCGTCGCGTCGCTTGACGCCACGGGCGTGGTACCGCTGTCCCAGCTGCCTTCGGCGGTGGCCGGCGCGGTCAACTATGCCGGCAGCTGGGACGCATCGACGAACACACCGACACTGAGCTCGAGCATCGGCACGAAGGGCCAGTACTACGTCGTCAGCACCGCCGGTACGACGACGCTGGACGGCATCAACCTGTGGTCGGTGGGGGACTGGGCGGTCTTCAACGGTTCCGTCTGGGAGAAGATCAACGGGTCGAGCAGCGAGGCCTTCAGCGCGATCACGATCACAGGTCTGACCGGGCTGCTGTACGGCAACACGACGTCACCGGTGACCTCTGCCGCCGCAGCACAGATCGTGGCACAGATCGGCAGCACTGCGGTGCAAAACGCCACCAACGCCACGAATGCGACCACAGCGACAAACGCCGTGAACGTGGGTCTGGCGGCCGGCGCGGCCACGACGAACTATCTGACGTTCTCTGCTGCGGCGACGGGCGACCAGCCGCTCCTGACGAGCACCTCGCTTACCTATAATGCCAGCACCGGCGCGTTGACCGCCGGTGTCGCTGGAGGAACTTTCTGATGGCTGCCGCCGGTTTTACTCCGATCCTGATCTACGCCAGTTCGACGGTGGGAAACACTCCCGCCGCTGCCAACCTTAACAACACATCGGGCGGCTCCGAGCTCGCGATCAACATCGCTGACGGCAAGCTGTACTACAAGGACAGCTCCGGCACGGTGCAAGTTCTTGCGGTCAAAATGCCCAGCGGCGTATTGCAGCCGGCCAACGGAGGAACGGGCCTTACCGCGTTGGGCACCGGGGTGCAATCGGCTCTCGGGGCGGCTGTCACTGGCTCCGGCGGCATCGTTCTTGCAACGAGTCCAACGCTCGCGACGCCGAACTTGGGTACGCCGTCTGCGGTAACGTTGACGAACGGCACAGGTCTTCCTCTGTCGACCGGCGTGACCGGTACCCTGGGGATCGCCAACGGTGGTACCGGACTGACCGCGCTGGGAACCGGGGTACAAGGCGCGCTCAGCGCTGCGGTGACCGGTTCGGGCAATATGGTGCTCGGCACCAACCCTTCCCTTTTGTCACCGGTCATCAGCGGCGGCACAATATCGAACGTTACGGTAGGGGGCGCCACCCTCAATACCTCCACCATCAACACTTCTACGTTAAATGCCCCAACACTGGGGTCGTGGGCTACATCCGGGCGCCCCGCAACGCCGGCCACGGGGCAGGTTGGGTTCAACACGACGCTGGGTGGCTTCGAGGGATACAACGGGTCAACGTGGCAATTGATCACCAATGGTCCGGTGTTCAGCGCCTACTTGAGCACGAATCTGAGCGTGCCGAACGCCAGTTTCACCACCGTGGTTTATCAGTCGACAGAATTTAACCCGCAAGGCGCGTACAACACGACGAACGGGCAATTCAACCCTAAAGTTCCAGGGTATTACCTCATCACCGCGTCGTTGCGGTGGCAATCGGCCATCACTGCGGAAACGTTGCTGACTTTGTACAAGAACGGCACCGAATTCAAGCGCTTGTGGGATGCGCAAAGCGCCTCGCCCTACAACATCGCCGGCAGCGCCATTGTAAGTTTTAACGGAACAACGGATTACGCTACGGTTGCGGCTTTCCAGGATCAAGGAACTTCGCAAACTGCGGTGGCATCGGAATTCAGCAGCTACTTCCAGGCTACTTTCCTGCGGAGCCTGTGATGCTGGATACCTTGACTTTCTACGCAGCGCTCATGTACGTGACGTGGCTGTTTTTCCTCGCCATCATGGCGTTGAAGTCGGCCCGCGACAACGGCAAGCTCACGCGCGCCAGCACTGTGCTGGCGTACCCTATGCTTATCGTAGGCTGGCTGCTCGACTTCAGCCTCAACATGTGCGCTACGCCAGTGTTCCTCGATCTGCCGCGCGAGTTGCTGCTGACGATCCGGTGCGATCGCTACCTGAGCATCGCCAACCCGACCGGCCTGAACAAGTACCGGCAGCGCTTTGCGCGTATGCTGTGCCAGAATTTGCTCGACCCTTTCCAGTCGGGCGGCCACTGCAGGGGCATCAACCCCTGAACAACCAGGAGAGACGGCTGTGAACCCGCAAGACCCCGTGCTGAACCTTTCCCTGTCCGTGTCGGAGATCAACCTCGTGCTGAACGCGATGGGCAATCTCCCGCACAACCAAGTGCGCGTGCTGATCGACAAGGTCACCGCTCAGGCGCAGGAGCAGCTCGTTCCGAAACATCCCACGGTCGAAAAACCGTCCCAGGGCCAGGATGGGGCTCCCTGATAGGTAGGCCAATGGACGTCCTGTACGCGGCCCTGTGCGCTTTCGGTGCGATCAGCGCCGAAGCGTTTGTACATTGGATGATGAGCAAACGACGACGGAGGAAAACGCATGTGGAAGCCCGACCCCGAAGCCCTTGATGGCTGGTTCTACATCTGGGCTGGGCTCATGGGCGCCATCATCGGCGTCGCCCAAGTGGCCGAATCCGATCGTCCGCTGACGTGGCGCATCGTGCTGGGGCGCGCGATCGGCACCGCCGGTCTCGCCTCCATCGCACCGGTGTTTCTGGTGTGGTTTCCGCAGATGCCCCGCATGGCAGAATTCGCCATTGCGGCGGCATTTGCTTCCCTCGGGAAGAGCGCCCTGGAGTGGATTCTTCTGCGCTGGCTGCGCATCCCTACCAAGTGATGAAGGACTGACATGACTCCGCATTTCCTGCAGCAGCTGCGTTTCCACCTCGGCAACTTCGAGACCGAAGCGCGCGACGAGATCGACCGTTTCCTGGCGCACGTCGAACAGCATTTCCAGCCGCCGGTGCCGGCCGTCCCGGGGCCCGTCGTCGAGCCCGCTCCCGCCGCTGGTGTGGGTGTTGCGAGCACCGAGCCCGCGCCCGAGCTTGAGCCCGCGCCGCAGCCCGAAACCACGACCCAGGAGGCCACGCCGGCCGCCACCGAGGCCGATACCACCCCGCCGGCGCAGGAGCAAAGCCATGGCTGATCACTGGATCAAGGGCGCTATCAAGCACCCGGGCGCGCTGCACCGTGAGCTGGGCGTTCCCGAAGGCAAGAAGATCCCGGCAAAGAAGCTGGAGAAGGCGGCCAAGAAGGGCGGCAAGGAAGGCGAGCGCGCGCGGTTGGCCGAGACCCTGAAGGACATGCCGCACCACGCCGAAGGTGGGCGGCACTTCGACCACTGCAGCGGCGGTGACGTGCGCCGGCGCGCCACCGGCGGGAGCGTCTGGTGATGGCGATCCCGAGCTGGCTCAGCGCGGTCGCGCCCACCATCGCCACGGCCCTCGGCGGCCCGCTTGCCGGGCTCGCCGTGGAGGCCGTTTCCAAGGCCATGGGCGTCAAGCCCGAGGAGGTGCAGAAGGTCATCTCACAAGGCAAGATGTCGGCCGACCAGATCGCCGCGCTGCAGCAGGCCGAGCTGCAGCTGCAGTCGCAGGCGCAGGAGATGAACCTCGACTTCGCCAAGGTCGCTGCGGCCGATCGCAACTCGGCGCGGGTCATGCAGGCCCAGGTGAAGTCCTACATCCCGGCCACGCTGGCGCTGCTGGTGACGGCCGGTTTCTTCGGCATCCTGTACATGCTGATGACCGGCGTCGAGAAGATCAACCCTGAGCTCGGCATCATGCTGGGCAGCCTGGGGACGGCCTGGATCCAGATCGTGACCTTCTACTTCGGGTCGAGCTCGGACAGCCAGCGCAAGACGGCCATGATGCACGAGGCCGCGATGAAGCCGCCGCAATGACCCCAGAGCAGCTCGTCAGGATCGCCAACACGCCGGAGCTCACGGCCAACGCCTGGGCCCCGGTGCTGACGGCTGCCTGCGCGCTGTACGGCATCGACACGCCCCTGCGCGTGGCCGCGTTCGTCGGGCAGTGCGCTGAAGAATCGGCGCGCTTTACCGCGCTGGTGGAGAACCTGAACTATCCCGCCGAAGCCCTGGTGCGTGTGTGGCCCGACCACTTCACCGAAGCGCTCGCTCAACAGTACGGGCGCGTCGACGGCGTGCACGAGGCCAACCAGCCGATGATCGCCAACATCGCCTACGCCAACCGCATGGGCAACGGCGACGTCGGCAGCGGGGACGGCTGGAAGTATCGCGGGCGCGGCATTTTGCAAGACACTGGCCGCGACCAGTACGCGGCTTTGAGCAAAGAGCTCGGAATCGACCTGCTGGAAAACCCGGAGCTACTGCAACAACCGTCCTACGCCGCGCGCGCTGCGGGGGCTTACTGGCGCGACCACGACCTGAACCGTTTTGCCGATGTAAAGGATTACCGTTCGTTGACCGAGGCCATCAACGGTGGGACAATCGGGCTCGCTGATCGTGTCGCCCTGATCGAGCGGGCTCTGGCAATTTTGAACACTTGAAGGAGCCACCGTGAGCACCAATCCGTCCTGGGTCATGACGTATGACTCGCTCACGGCGGTCATCCCCCAGTACCTCGAGCGCAACGACACCGCGACGCTGAACAACATCCCCACGGCCATCACCCTGGCCGAGTTCAAGATCGCGCAGCAGATCAAGACGCTGGGGCAGCTCGAAGTGGCCGACACGACGCTGCAGGCCAATACCGCGATCGTCGCAAAGCCCGCGCGCTGGCGCAAGACGGTATCGATGACCATCGTCGTGAACGGCGAGAAGCAGCCGGTCCTGCTGCGCAAGCTCGAATATCTCAACCAGTACGCCCAGAGCGTAAGCACGCCGGGCGTGCCGGTTTATTACGCCGACTACGACTACGAGCACTGGATCGTGGCCCCCACGCCAGACCAGAACTACGCGATGGAGGCGCTGGTGTACACGCGCCTCGCGCCGCTCTCGTCCGACAACCAGACCAACTGGCTAACGCAGTACGCGCCGAACGCGCTCCTGTATGGAACGCTCCTGGAGATGACGTTGTTCGTCAAGAGCGACAACCGCGCGCCGCTGTGGAAGAGCATGTATGACGAAGCCATGCAGGCCCTGAAGGCCGAAGACGCGCTCCGCGTGGCCGATCGCAGCGCAATCGCCGTGGATTCTTGACATGACCAGCTACGTCAACCCCTTCACCGGTCAAACGATCAACCCGTCGAGCGTCGGCTACGAGGCCTACACGCTCTCAGCCAATCTGACGCTGGAGTGGCCGATCAACGGCATCACCGGTTCGCCGGCGGCCAGCATCATCGACGTCAACGCCACGGCGTCGGGGTTCGATCTGCTGCTGCCGCCAGCGTCCCAGGTGTCGACCGGGCAATCGATCCTGGTGCGCAACGTCGGCTCGCACAGCTTCAACCTGACCGACAACAGCGGCAACCTCATCGCCACGATCGCATCGGGTATCACCGAGTTCGTCTGGCTCACCGACAACACCAGCGTCAACGGCGTGTGGGGCTCGGTGGTGTTTGGTGCGGGCGTCTCGTCCGCAAACGCGGTCGATCTGGCAGGCAACGGCCTCGTCGCCTTCAACACGCTGCTCAACAGCGCAATCCCAGCCGCCACGGTGTCGAGCGCGTACACCTTCGTCGCCACCGACCGCGCGAAGTTCTACCTGTGGAACGGGGGCGCCGGAGATTTGACCCTCCCCAGCTCGGGCACTGTCGGCGCGAACTGGTACGTCATCATCCGCAACAGCGGTTCCGGAATCCTGACGGTGGTGCCGCAAGGCAGCGACACCTTGGACGGCGGGACGAGTTCACAACTGCAGCCCGGCGAGTCCTTCGTCGTGGTGTGCACGGGCTCTGCGTTCGCCTCATTCGCCTATGGGCGCTCGGCCAACTTCTTTTTCACGCAGCTGGCCCTGGTGACCACGGGCGGCACCACGACGCTGAGCACGACGCAAGCGGCGAACACGATCCAGGAGTACAGCGGCGCGCTGACTTCCAACGCCACGATCGTGCTTCCCGAGACGGTGCAGTTGTACTCGATGTCGAACAACACGACAGGCGCGTACACGCTGACCTTCAAGACGGCAGCGGTCGGCGGAACGACTTTCACCCTGGCGCAAGGGCAGACCGCGTTGCTGGTGTGCGACGGCACGAACATCTACAGCGCCACCAGCGCGAGCGTGGTCACCAGCACCAACCTGACGCTGGCGAACGGGGCCCTCGCGGCCCCGTCGCTCAACTTCACGGGTGACGCGACCTCTGGGTTGTACCTGATCGGAAGCGGTCAAGTAGGTGTCGCCATCGCGGGCGTGCTCGCAATGTCGCTGAGCGCTTCGGGTGTCTTGATCCCGGTGGGGCTGGCAGCAGGAACTTTCTGATGACGACCAAGGTTGTCCATCTTCAAGTCCGTGGTGGCATCCAGCGCGACGGAACGATCTTTCGTTCACCCTACTACGTCGATGGCGAATGGGTGCGTTTCCAGGTGGGTCGCCCGCGCAAGATCGGTGGTTACAAGGCGATCTTCCTGAACGCCTCTGGTGTGTCGCGCGGCATGATCATGACCACCACCGGTGGCTTGAACTACGTCATTTCGGGCTACGACACCGGCGCCGAGCAGTGGTACACCGACATGGACGACGGCATCGGTGCGGGCCCTTTTCCGATCAGCTTTACGGGCCCGCTGGGTACCATTTCGATCACGAATGCGGGCACCGGCTACACCGCTGGAACCTATTCCGGCGTGGCCCTGACGGGCGGCAGCGGCACCGGTGCGACGGCCAACGTCATGGTCGCATTGTCGGGCGCTGTCAGCAGCGTGACGATCGCCGACGCCGGCACCGGCTACTCGACGCTGGACACTCTGAGCGTTGCCGCGTCGAGCATCGGCGGAACTGGTTCGGGGCTGCAGCTGGCGGTCTCTGAGACCGCGTACTTTGCGCCCAACGCCAACAATCTCTGGCAGCTGGACATCGGGTATGACCCTTACGGCGCCGGGCAGTATCAGGTCATCGCGCACCCGGGGCAGAACCTGAACGACATCACGAGTCTGGTGAACACGCGGCCGCTGGTGGGTCTCGTGACGGGCACGACGCTGTCTGCGGTTGGCGTCTTCGAGGCCACCGGCACCCTGACCAGCGGCGCCAACACCGTGACCTTCGCCAACCAGATCGCCGCGATCGGCCCTGGCGTGTCGGTCAGCGGCACCGGCATTCCTGCGGGCACCACGGTGGTGTCGGCCAACGTGATCAGCGGCACCTTCACGGCCACGTTGTCAAACAACGCGACCGCGAGCGGCGCGCAGACCCTGACCTTCGACAACAACGTCTCGGTCAGCGGCGGCGTGGTCATGCTCTACCCGTACCTCTTCGTGTACGGCAACTACGGCCTGATCAAGAACTGTGCGGCCGGCGACTTCAACAACTGGACTGGCGCGGACTCCAACGAGAACAATGTCGCCTCGGTGAAGATCGTCAAGGGCCTTCCCCTGCGCGGCGGCAGCACCTCGCCGGCCGGGCTCTTCTGGTCGCTCGATTCCGTCATCCGCGTGTCCTACGAGCCGCGCAGCGTGGGCGGCATCAACTACTACTGGAACTACGACCTCATCACGCAGCAGAGCTCGATTCTGTCGGCGCAGGGCGTGATCGAGTACGACGGCGTCTTCTACTGGGCCGGCGTCGACCGCTTCCTGATGTACAACGGCGTCGTACAAGAGGTGCCCAACTCGATGAACCAGAACTGGTTCTTCGACAACCTCAACTACAGCCAGCGGCAGAAGGTGTGGGCCAGCAAGGTGCCGCGCTGGGGCGAAATCTGGTGGTTCTATCCGCGTGGGGACGCCACCGAGTGCACCGACGCGATCATCTACAACGTGCGTGAGCAAATCTGGTACGACGCAGGCAGCGCGGAGGGCGCGCGCCGCAGCGCCGGCACGTTCTCAGAAGTCTTCCGCTTCCCGATCTGGGCCGCGTGGGAGCAAAACCCCCAGGACAGCAAGTGGTCGCTGTGGCAGCACGAAAGCGGCAAAGACCGCGTCTATGGCACCACGGTGACCGCGATCAAGTCCTACTTTGAGACGCCGCCGATCGGCAACCTGCTGGGGCTCATCGGTGCCACGCAGCAATTGCAAGAGCCCTGGATGCAAGTGATGCCGCCCGAGGCCAATTTGCAGACGCGGTTGGAACAGGTCGAACCCGACTTTTCGCAAATGGTCGGCAGCATGAACCTGTACGTCACCGGGCGCGGCTACGCGAACGACCCGGACACGACCACAGGCCCGTACACTTTCGACAGCAGCACGCCGAAAGTGAACATGCGTGAGCAACGCCGTGAGCTGCGGCTGCAGTTCGAATCAAATCAAGCCGGGGGCGACTACTACATGGGTCGCATCACCCTGAGCATTGACGCCGGTGACGAGCGCGGCACGGGGAATCCGTGATGCCGATCTACGATCCTCGGTCAATGACGTGGGACCAATGGTGCCGCCTGCAATGCGAGCAGTTCGCCGCGCAGCAACTCCAGGTGGTGCCCGAGTCTTCATGGCGCGCCTGGGCCGATTCGCTACAGGGCCTCGGCAACTTCAGCGCGCAAGGTGTGCCCGACTCGCGCGGGTTTAACAGCTGGAGGGAATGGGCGCTACGCTTCGTCGACATCATGAGTTTTTCGCAGGCGCCGCTATGAACCAGATGCCCACCTACGACGTGATCCAGCACTCGCTGAACGCGATGGGGCACAGCGCGCCCCGCGCCGAGCACATGCGCAAGCTCGCGCAGATCATGCAGCACCCGAACATGCGTGTGCATCAGTTCGGCAACTCGGTGTTTATGGTGCTCGAGATTCAGCCGCACGTCGGCGTGCTCAGCATGCACAACGCCGACGCGCCCCGCGAGCTCGTGCGCAGCACGATCGAAGCGATGCACTGGATGAAGCACACGCTGCATCTGCGCGCGGTCGTGTTTCAATCGGACAATCCCGCGATCCACACCCTGGCGCAAATGATGGTGCGGCACGCGGGCATCCCTGGCATGCGCCTCACTCCGGGCCCGCGAGGCCAGCACGTACTGTACCTGGGAGATTGACGAATGGGATGCATCGGGTGCTGGATTAGCTCCGGAGTCAACGCTGTCGGGTGCGCGCTGGGAAGCGCTGCCCAGGCAGTCGGCTGCGCGGTGAGCTCTGTCGGGTGTGCGGTGGGCAGCGCGGTAAGCTCTGTCGCCAACAACCCCAGCGAGCTGCTGGCTCTGGCGGCTATGGCAGTGGCGCCTGAGCTCGCACCGGCGCTGATCGGTGCGACAGGATCGACCATGCTTGGCAGCGCGCTGACAGGCGCAGCTATCGGAGGCGGCGAGGGCCTGATCAATTCGCATGGCTGCTTTTGCGCGGCGCTCAAGGGTGCGGTCATGGGCGGCGTCACCGGCGGCGTGGGCGCGGGCGTTTCCTCGGCATTTGGTGGCGCGGGCAGCGCGGCCGCCGGGGCCAGCGCGCCCAGCAACGGCCTGTACGGGCTGCGCCTGGGTGGCTACGGCGGCCCGGCAGCGACCTACACGGCAGCCGGGCTGTGCCCCACCAACATCACCCTCGGGGCCGCGCCGGCGTCGACCGGCATCACAAGCTCTCTGGGCGCGGGTTTCTACTGCGAGCTCAAGCAGCCGACTTGCCAGATGGTGGCTGGGCCGTGCTTCAACCGGCTTGGCCAGAAAGTGGCTACAAAGCTCGCCACAAAAGCCGCTGGGTGCATCATGCACTCGGTACTTTACGGATGCGGCGGCGCGCAAGTGCCCCACGGCGCTTCTCTGGGGTTGGATGCCCTGCATGTGGGGCGCCCGGCCGTGCCGGCGACGCCCCTTTGCTCGCACGCCCATATCCTGTGCACCGGCCCTGTGTCGGGTGCGATTTGCGGGATGGCGCCGTTGCCGTCGTTGTACGGCTCGCTGACGCCTTCCCGGCCTGACCCCTGCACGCCGATGTGCGTGGGCTGTCGTCCGATCGTGGGGGCTTCTGGCGCTGGCACGGTGTGCTACTACGCCCCTCAATCGTGCCGCCCGATCATGGGAATGCACGGTGCGCTGCCGGCGCACGCCGAAGGCGGCACGATCACGGGCCTGGGAGCGCTGGCCGAAGGCGGCCTGCCGTCGCGGCACCATCCCTGCGCGCCGGCGGGGCACGAGCCCGAGTTCATCACCGGCGTCACCGGGCACTACGCGCGCGGACGCGGCACCGGCCAAAGCGACGACATCCCGGCGATGCTGCACGAGGGCGACTACGTCATCGACGCCGACGCGGTGGCGTCGCTCGGCGACGGCTCGAGCAAAGCCGGCGCCGAGCGATTGGACGATTTGCGCCAGCGCGTGCCGCACGAGGCCGAAGGCGGCACGGCCAAGGCGCTGCCGGCGCAGATCGCCGACGGCGAGTACGTCTTCCCGGCGGCTTTCGTGACCGCGCTGGGCGGCGGCAGCAACAAACGCGGCGCCGATCTGCTGGACCGCATGCGCGAGGAGCTGCGGGCGCACAAGCGCTCGGCCCCGGACGATAAAATCCCCCCGAAAGCCCGATCACCTTTGGATTACTTGAAATCCGCTCAGGAGCGTTAAATTGGTTTTTACCATAGGCCATTCTTCGGGGATGAAGGGGCGTAAGCACTCTGAAGCCACGAAGCTGCGCATGTCTGAGAAGAAAGGAAAAGAACTCTGGACCGCAAAACGTGAAGGGCTTCTTACCTACTTCACCGGGCGCCCTTGTGTTAGGGGGCACCTAGCGCCCCGTTACGTGAGCTCTGGTACTTGTGTTGCTTGCTGCAAGATGCGCGCTTCTGCTTGGCAAAAAGAACACAAAAGCTATAGGACGAAGCTAGCGAATGATCGCCATGCGCTTAAAATTCAACGCGCGCCGATGTGGCTTACGCTTGAAGACACGGCGGAGATGGATACGACGTACGCTTATTGCGGTGCGCTTCGCAAAGTGGGTCTCAACTACCATGTTGACCATGTTGTACCCCTTCGAGGTAAAAAAGTTGCGGGGCTTCATGTTCCTTGGAATCTGCAAGTGCTGGCCGCCGAAGCGAACCTGAAAAAGGGCAATCGTCATGTCTAATCTGCTTCAGTCCTGTCAGACCACCGCCACCCAGGCACCCGGGTATTACAACCAGTACCTGCAGTGCTTGGCGACCAAAGGCCTGGGCGCGGCCGGCGCGGCACAGTACGTCGGCGCCACGCCACTGCAGCAGGAGGCCTTCAATCAGGTCTGCGGGGCCGCGTCCGCGTACAAGCAGCCGCTGCAGCAGGCCGCCGGCGCGCTCGGGAGCGCCTACGGCATGGCGACGAAGTGCAGCCCGCTGGCGGCGGGTTCGCCATTCCTCCAAGGCGCCACGGCGTGCCTGGGCGGCCGCACGCAGGCGTTGATGAACCCGTACGTCCAGTGCGTGGTAAGCAAGATCAACACGCTGGGCAACCTGAACATCGACCAGAATCTGGCGCCCGAGGCCACTTCGGCCGCCGTCGGCAGCGGCCAGTTCGGATCGCAGCGCGGCGCCCAGGTGCTCGGGCAGACCATCGCCAACGCCGACCAGCAGATGCTGGCGCAGGAGTCGCAGGCGCTGCAGTGCGGCTTCAAGACCGCCATGTGCGGCGCGCTGCACCAGGGCGCGCTGTGCGCGCAAGCCGGCGCCACCGCCGGGTGCCTCGCTAGCCGTGGCGCTCAGAACCTGACCAACATCGCCAAGATGGGCGCGTGCATGGCGATCACTTGCCAGAACGCCGCGCTGGCGCGCATCAACGCGCTGCAGAACCTGGGCGCGACGCAGCAGACCATCGCGCAGAACCGGCAGCTCTTCCCGCTGCAGACCCTGTGCAAGGCCGCGCAGCTGCTGCACGGGTACCAGATTCCGACGTCGGTGCAGACCACGGCCAGCGTATCGCCACTCGGCGCCGCGATGGGCCTGGGCAGCACCGTCGCGGGGCTTTTCTGCGCCAAGAACGGTTCCACGCCGGCCAGCAACCTCATCGGCGAACTGCAATCGGGCTGGAACGCGATCAAGGGCGTCTTCGGAGGCTGCACGGCAACGGCATCGATTCCCTCCTCTACGACGTCTCTCGGCTGCGGCTTCTACAACCCATTGGGTTATTCTGCGGGGAGTGGCGGGGGCTGCAGCCTGGGCAATCTCAGTACGTGCAGCTTCTACAACTGCAAGTGTCTCAGCGCCCTGAATCTGGGATTCAGCGGGGGCTTTGCCGATGGCGGCTCCGTGGGCTGCGCCAGCACCAAGCATCGCGGCGCGCTGCCGCGCGAGTAACAGGGGAACAACATGGCAGGTCTCGGCGCTCTCGAAAGCCAGCCCAACATCGCGGCACCGGCTGACCCTACGGTCAGCGCCCAGCACATGGGTGGATTCGGCATCGCGGAGCCCGGCAACATCAACCAGTACGGTGCCACGCCGGGCGCCCTCGACCAGTACTCGCAGGCGCTGCAGGGTGCCGTCGACTCGCTCAAGCAGCGCGTGGCCGCGCCGAACTGGTTCAACGTCGCCGCCGGCTTTCTGACCCCGGGCCCGGGCGGCTTCTTCGGTGAGCTCGGCCAAGCCAACCGCGCGCTGGCGCAGTTCACCGAGCAGCGCCGGCAGATGGCGTTGCCGATCGCGCAGATGCAGGCCCAGCTGGCGCAGTCGCGCATTCAGATGTCCCAAAACCAGCAGGCCGCGCAAATCGTGCAGGGGCTGCAGGCCCAGGCTCCCAAAGGTGACTTGAGCCAACTGCCGCTCGGCACCCTCACGCAGGGCTACGTGGCGCTGGCGAGCCTCGGCCCGGCTGGTCAAAACTACGCCAAGGCGTTGGAAGGCGCGCTGCACGCGGCGCGTTCGAAGGCCGGTGTGGCCACGGACGTCGCCCACGCCACGACCGCCGGAGTGCACGGCGAAACGGCGGCAGCGGGGGTGGGGCAACCCGGGGTGGCGGGCGCGCTGCAACAGCGCCTGGGTAACCTTCTCGGGGCGCAAGGTGCTTCAGGCCCTGCGTCCCCGGCCGCGCTGCCGGCGCCAGCCGCAGCTCCTGCCGGGGGCGCCGCGCCCGCGACGATCGGCAACCCGAGCTACAGCGCGGGCGCCGTCTCGGCCACGCCGCAAGGAACGTTCCAGACGGCGCCGAACGCGAGCTACGGTGACATCGTCGCGGCCTACGCTGCCGGGCACCTCACGGGGCCGCAGACGCAGCAGATCCTGACGGATATGGCGCACCGTGGCGTGATCCCGATGCCCCAGTACCAGCAGATGATGAAGACCATCCAGCTGGACGAAAACGCGGGCGGTCCCGCTGCTTCCGCGCCCGCGCCGCAAGGCGCCCAAGCGCCGCAGGGAGCGCCCGCGTCCGCGCCGGAGCCGCAAGTGCCGCTCGATCTGAGCCAAGTTCCACCGCAGCAACTCCCTTCCTTGTTGCAGGGGGCTACCTGGACTCCGGCGTCGATTAACACGCCGCGCGGCTACGTGCCGCCTCAAGAGGCATCTTACAACCACGACCTGCAGACGATCAGCTCGATCGCTGGCAACTCTGCGCTTCTTTCCACCAAGACTTCGCAGATCAACACCCTGCTGAACAACGTCTCGCAGGACAAGAACGCGGCCGCCGCGTTCAACGCGGTAACGGGCATCTTGGCAAAAGACCCCGGGATCGTGCGCGCGCTGCTTAGCAGCGTCGACCCGTCGATGGGCGCCATGGGTGCGCACGTCAAGCTGGATTTGCAAAACTTCGCCAGCAAGAACATCCCGGCGAAGTACATGCCGATGTTCGATCAAGTCGTGCAAGCAGTGGCGCAAAACGCCGCTCTGGAAGCCCAGATGCGCGGACTTCCGTTCGGCCACGGCGTGACCGCGTCGCAAGCAGACGTCTCCACTGGTGGACTGCCCAACATGGCGATGACGCCCCCGGCGCTTTTGCAATCCTTTTTGCAGACCGTGACCAATGCTCAGCGCTTGCATACTTTGTACCAAGCCTATTCGCGGCTCTCGCCTTTGCTTCGGCAGGATTCGCAGGGGCGTCTGAACTTGGCGCCGAGTACGACCTTTTTCACGTCCCCCTACGCGCGCGAGGTGAACAACCACTTCAACAACGTGATCAACCACTACGATAGCCTGACGAGCGGAAACCCTGTTCCGACGCGCGAAGGCACTCGCCCGGCGCGAAATATCGGGGTTAAAGTTTCGTTCCCCGGCGCGCAGCCCTGAAGGAGCAAAGCATGGACCCCCAGGATCCCTACGCCAGCGCGATTGCCAATGTGATGGCAGCGCAAGAGGCATCGGCGCCCGCGCCCGCACCTGCGCTTCCGCCTTCGGCCGCGAGCGTACCGGCGCCCCAAGCAGATCCTTACGCCAATGCGATCGCCAATGTGATCGGCGCGCAAGGGGACTCAGTGCCTTCAGGCGAGCCGTTTGGCGCTTGGGTAAAGGCGCACACACTGCCTGAGCTGGGGGCCGCGTACGGTCTTCTCCCAGGCCTTCCTGGTGCTGCCATTCGAGGCTTCGAGGCATGGCGTGGTATGCAGTCCAAAACGCGCAGCGCGCGAGCGGCTTTCAAAGCCTCTGCGCCCTATGAAGATCTGGCGGCGCAAGCGCCAGCACCCGCGCCGGTAGAACCCGGGCTTGTCGACCCCCATGCGGTGCTGGACAACACGTCGCCGGCTGACGAACCGCTTGCGGACCCGTCCCTGGTGAAGTACACCAAGACCCAGGTGCTGAACCCCGAGGCGCTGGGGCGCCAGGACTTGGAAGCGGTGAACGCGCGCACGGCCTCGCAAGTGCAGCAGCGCCTCGCGGAAATCGCTGACCGCGCGGCGCGCAACGCCCGGCTTTCGCGGGGCTACGTGACTGACCCTGCTACCGGGCTTCAAGTTCCCTCTTCGGTGGCCGCTTCGCCACCGCCTCCGGACCTGTTTGCGGGGTTGCTCGACCAAGGCAGCACGGCACCGACGGCTGCACAACAGGCGGCTACACGAGCGGTGGCGGCCCGGGAAACGGCTTTGGCCGGGCCGCGACGGTTGCCGGCGCCCTCGGCGCTGGATCAAATGCCGGTTCCGGAAGCGGCGGGTACTGCGCAGGGGGCGCTCGAAAGCGTCTACGGCAGCCCGATCATGCGCAACATCGCCAGGATTGGAAGCCACATCTCGCCGATTGCCACTCCGCTTCTCGGGTTCATGGGTGCCGGCGCGAACGCGCTCGACGCTTACCAGAGCGAGCACGAAGGAGACACGCCAAGCGCGATAGCAGACACCGTGGGGGCGCTGGGTGGAATGCTGATGATTCCCGACAACCCCATCACGCCCCCGATTGGCGCGGCGATGATGGCGATCCCACCTGCCTATGCGGCATGGCGCCATTACGGCAAACCCTACGTCGAACACAAGTTGCACGACTGGTTCGGGCCCTAGCGTATGTGGAACGCCCAGATAAGAACAACCAGAGTTGGAATGGGCGCTACCAAGAGGCACAAACCCAAAGCGATGGCTGCACCTTCCACAAGGCCCTTCAAACAAGTCCAGAGCAGTTCAAGCATGATGGTCTCCCGAACACGTTGGCCTGTCTCTCCGACGTGACCCCGAAAGGGGTTTTGCCAGGGGCACCGCGCAAGCGGTGCCCCTCTTTTTACGCCTGCCCCAGGTAGGTGCGCAACGCGCGCGCCAGCTCGGGGTTGCGAGCCTGGACGAATTCGATGCACTTCGCGCGCATGCGCGCCTCGGCGTGCGCGGCAACCTTGTCCTCGACCTTGCCGGCGAATTCGACAAGGTCGACCTCGGTGGCCAGGAGCGCGCTGGGGGACTTGTTGCTGCACTGGAAGTACAGCATGCGCGCGGCGTCGCGGTCGACGATACGCGCCGGCGGCGACGCGGCGTTCAAGACGCGCAGTCGATCGAGCTGGGGGGTGGCTGACATGGCGGATTCTCCTGGCGTGACCCGAATACGCTCGGGTGCTTCTTGAAATCCCACGCACCAGGACGGTACGGGGGCGCGGGCGTCGGTGCCAGGGGCACCCACGCGGGTGGGGAGCACGTCGGCCGCGCCGACACACGGGAATCGGTGACGCGCTTCACAGGCTCGGCTCCTGGGCATCACTCAATTCGTCGCGCAGGCGATTGATGCGCGTGCACAAGCTGCCTTCCCGCGCGCGCTCGGCCTGCAGAAACGCCTGGGTGTGCAAGCGCTCGGTCTCGAGCTTGAGCTGCAACTGCTCGATGGTGAGCCTGCTGCGCACCAGCTCGCGCTCGGCTGCGACCAGCGCGCAACGGTTGATGTCGCGGGGCTTCTCGTAGTCCTGCGGGCGAAGGAATCGATCGACGAACTTGAACATGGCAATTCCTGTGGATAGGTTGTTGATAGTAGTCGGGCAACCGACAGCTACAGTTTAACCAATCCTTTAAGCCTGTCAAGCAATCGTGACCGTCGACGTGTCGCGATCCACCGACAGCGTGCCCTCGCAGACGATGTTGTGGTCGACGCCATTCGGGTCGAGCTCGCCGCGCGAGGGGGCCTTCAGCACCACCCCCTTCGCCAGCCACTCCTTGCCGGTCTCGTCGAAAATGCGCCAGACGTGCTCATGCGTGCCGCGCCCTGGCTGGCCCTTGGTCTTGTTGTATCGGATGCGGTACTTCATACGACCTCCACTTCGTGATCGGGCGCTTGCACCGGCGCGGCAAAGGCGGCGATGTTCAGGTGCACGAAACGCACCGGCGTCGCGGCGCCGTTGCGTGTGAACGAGTGCGGCAGCCAGGAGTTGGCCAGCATCAGCGTGCCGGGCTCGGGGGTGAACAGGACGATGTCGCTGGCCGGGGTGACCTTCGACATGTCGGCCTGCAGCAACTGCGCGGCGCACTTGCCTGGGCGCGGATCATGGAACGCGATCTGCGAGCCGCCGTCGGGACAATCCAGGAAGTAGAACGCGCACATCTGCATGCCGCCCGGGTGAACGTGCGCCGGCATGTCCGAGCCGGTGAGATGCTCTTGCGTCCACATCTCGACCACAGCGGTCACCAGCGGCTGCATCGCGTAGCCCTGCGACGCCAGGATGTTGTACGCGGTCTGGGCGACGTACTGGCGGAAGTCCTGAATCGTCGGGTCGTCGCTGTAGTTGCCGCTCATGCGGTGCGGGATCAGCATGCACCCCGGCGCTTCGCCAACGGCCTGAAGCGCCTTGTCGGACGCCGCGCGCACCGCGTCCAGGAACTGCGGCAGCTTGATCGAGTAGATGCCCGAGGCAAACAAAGCACCCTGGTTCAGCTGATCTGCCATGGCTTTTTCCTTTAACAGTAAGTTGCCCTACAATCGTAGCACTGGAAGGAGAGACAGAATGACCTTGGATCAATACTTTGCAAGCGAACCGCACGGCTCGAAGATCGAAATGGCGCGCTACCTGGGCATCAGCGACGTGTGGCTGTCGATGCTGATCAGCAAGAAGAGGCGCCCGTCGGGGCCGCTTGCGGTCAGGATCGAGCACGCTACCGACGGCCTCGTCACCCGTGCCGAGCTCCGCCCGGACCTGTTTGCGCAGTAGCTCCAACAGCATGCGCCGGTCGGCCTCGAGCTCGACGACGAGCTCGCGCAGGCGCTTGATCTCATTCTCCAACTCGTTCCAGGTAGCCACCGCTTTTTCCTCGCTTCATGGCGTCGAGCAGCAAGTCCTGCACCTCGCGCTTGGTGTCAATGCGCTCCAGCACGATCTCGTCGATCGTGTCCTCGGCGACGATGTTGTAAACGAAAACCGCTCGGTTGTACCCCGACTGCAGCTGCCGTACCGGGCCAATACGCTCCAGAATCTGCAGCCGGTGCTCCAGGTTCCAGTTGTGCCCGAAAAACGCCAGGATGCGGCAGTGATCCTGCAGCCCGTCGACGCCGTGGCCCATGCTTGCGGGGTGACCCAGCCAGACCGTTCCCTTGCCTGCCTGGGCGTCGCGCAGGCCTTGTGCGGTGCCTACTTCGATCGCCTTGGGGTACGCTTCCTTCAGGCGCGCCAGATCGCTCTTGAAGTTGTACGCCACAAGCACCGGCTCGCCGCCGGCCTCTTCGATGATCTCGTCGAGCGCTTCGAGCTTGAGATCGTGCACCCCACGCCACTCGGGTGAGCCCGGCTCCAGGTAGACCGCGCCATTGGCGAGCTGCAGCAGCTTCTGGCTGCGCGCCGACGAGCTGAAGGCCTCGATGCGTTCGCCCCCTTCCAGCTCCGCGAAGAACTCCTTCTCCATCGCGGTGTACAGGCGCCGGGCGCGCGCCGGCAGCTGCACCACGCGGTTGCGCACGATCGGCTCCTGGACGTCGAAGAAATCCTCGGCGGCCACCGTCAGGCACAGGTCGCGCAGGCGCTCCTGAATTTCCTTCTGCGCAAACGGCAGCGGATCGATGCCGTAGCCGTCGAAGTTGCGCTGGAACCAGCGCTGCTTGAACGCCTCGTAGGTTCGCCCCAGGCGCTCGCCCTTGTCCAGGAACCATATCTGGCCCCACAAGTCCTTCAGGCCGTTGGGCGACGGCGTGCCGGTGAGCTCGTACAGGCGGTCGACGTGTCGGTGCGCCACGCGCGCCAGGGCGGTCGCGCGCTCGCCGCCTCCCTTCAGCCGGTAGCTCTTGACCTTGGTCGACTCGTCGAGCACGACGTTGCGGTACGGCCACCGATCGCCCCAGTGCTCGACCAGCCACGGCAGCTGCTCGTAGTTCGTCGTGTAGAGCAACGCGGGGGTGCGAATTGCGCGCAATCGCTCAGCCTGGGTGCCTATGATGGGCGAAACATTGACCGAGCGCAGATGCTCCCACTTCAGCACCTCGCGGCTCCAGGTGTTTTCGGCCACGCGCTTCGGGCCCACCACCAGCCAGGGGCTGTCGTCGACGTTGGCGATGAGCTCGGCGGCCGTGGCGACAGAAACGGTCTTGCCGGCCCCCATGAAAGCCCACAGCGCGCCACGCTTGTGCTCGATCATGTGGTCGATCATCATGTCCTGGTAGGGGTGCGGGGTGAACACACGGCGTGGGGTCACTTCGGCCCCCAGCTCAGCAGCGCGTCGACGCCGGCCTTCGAGTCGATCACCACGACGTGCTGTCCGCACTCGCGCATGCGCTCATGCTCGCGGTGCTGCGCACGCTCGTGTGCATCGCTCGGGAACTTGGCGGCCAGTCCGGGGCGCTTGAGCTCGACCCAGATCGTGCAGTTCCAGTTGTTCCAGATCGCGGTGTCCCCTCGCGGCAACATGATCACTCGGTCTGGCGCGCTCTTGCGGCCGATCCACTTCACCTTGCGCACCTCGCCGCCGGCCTCGCGGGCGCGGCGTACAAGGTAGGCCTCGATGGTCTCTTCCTTCGGCGGTTTCATTGGCTCACGTCCTCGAAGTCGTCCAGCGTCGCGGTGCGCTGGCAGTGGTGCACCCGGTACCCCGGTTCGTTGTCGATGTTGTACGGGCGCCAGCGCACCCCGGTGTGCTTCATCAGGATGCGCTGCTGGCACCAGCGGCACGTCGTCTCGAATTCGTCACGATCTTTGCGGTTGCCAGAGTGGATGTCGTAGAAGTCGAGCTCGTCGTCCGACAGCACGTCTTCCCAGTCGCCGATTGCGTCGCCCATGGTGCTACTCCTTCTTGTACCTGTGCGCCTCGAATCCTGCCGCAGCAAGGGGGATATCCGGGGCCCAGGCGGGTTGCGCCGCCAGCAGGGCGGCCAGGGTAGGGATGTTGAATTCGGGCCGGTCCTCGGGCTCGGTGAGGAGCTCGTCGTGCACTGACAGCACGATGGGGTATCCGGCGTCTTCGATCGGCTGCATGTTCGCAGCCATGATGTCGCGCGCCACGGCCTGACAGGCGTTCTCGAAGAGCTTGCCGCCGTGCGTCTTGATGCGCTCCCACTTGTGCGTCCACTGGTTGACGCCCATGTAGGTGAGCTGCCCGTCGACCACCCTGGCGCCGGGGTAGCACAGCGAGCGCCCGCTGGGCAGCGTCATGAACAGCCAGTTGGCCTTGAACATGAAGCGCAACCGGCGCGCCGTGAACTTTTCGCCCGGGTGCAGCACCGCGCTGATCGCGGCCGTGTTGAGCTCTTCCCAGTGCGACGCGATCTCGGGGTGCGCCCGGCGCCACGCGCGCTTGAGCACCTCGCACGCGACGAAGGTGTTGCGCTTCAGGCCAAAGGTCGAGCGCTTCTGCTTCACGGTCCAGTCGTAGAAGCGCTCAGCCTCCTCGACGATGTCCGCGTCGGCTGTCACCAGCACCTGGATCGCCATGGCGTCCAGGTCGACCTTGTACCCAAGCGCCATGGCGACGAAGGCGCCCACGCCGCCGGCGTAGCCGAGCGCGAGCTCCATGACCTTGCCGACCTGCCGCCGGGCTTTGTCGACCTCGTCGGGGTCCAGCCCGAATGCACGCGCGTAGGCCAGCACGTACAGGTCGTGCCCCTCGCGGATGGGCTCACCCTTGGCGTCGACGCCGATGATGTGGTCGTACGCGCGAAACGCCGACAGCTTCCACTCTTCACCGGCCAGCCACGCCTGCGCGCGGCCTTCGATGTTGGACAGGTCGACGACGCCCAGCTTGCGTCTGGGCGCCGCGATGAAGCTGCCGCGCAAAGCGCTCGACAGCACATCCATGGTGTTGTGCTTGGGCAGCCGAATCAGGTCGAGCTCGCCCTCCAGCAGCGCGTCGATGTAGGCCTCCAGGACGGCGCCGTGGATCGTCCCCCTGGCGAAGTTCTGGGGCTGCACCAGACGCCCGGCCCAGCGCCCCGTGCGGCCCGCGCCGTCGAACTGCAGCAGCCCCCGGATGCGGTCGTCGGAGCTGGTGGCGCGCTCCAGCGCCTTGAACTTGGCGGTGCTGGTGCTGGTGGCCTGGAGCCGGATGCGCAGCAGCTCGGCCATGGGCCCGGGCACGTCCCCCCGATCGAGCACCTTCTCGATCGTCGCCATCTTCAAGTCGGGCAGCACGATCCCGTACTCTTCGAGCAGGAAGTCCAGCATCGCGTCGCGCTTGGTGGTCGACTCCAGCTGCGCACCGGTCTCCAGCAGGGTCTGATCCTTCAGCCGCTTCTGCTCGATCTCGACCGCGCGCAGCGCGCGCCGCACCAGCTCGCGGTCGACTTGGATGCCCCGGTCGTTGATCTTCTGGTCGAGGTACCACAGCTTGCGCTCGGCCTCGATCAGGTTGACCTTGGGCATGCGCTTCATGCACTCGCGCATGGCCTCGACGTCGAGCCGCGCGTACTCCACGAACTTCGCCCACTCGGCCGGGTGAGTCTCGCGCGTGGCGCGCCGGATCTTGGCGTTCTTCGGGCGCGGCTTGCAAAAGAGCTGGATCAGGTTCTTGCCGGCCTGATCCTTGGCCTTGTCCACGGGCACCCGAAGCACCTCGCACAGCCGCCCCAGCTTGCCTGGGAGCCCGTGCGCGAAGGCCTGGATCATGGTGTCGTGGATGCGCTCTACCGGCAGATCGATCCCCATGCAGTTGCGCAGCATGGTCCGGTCGAAGGGGCTGTTGTGAAAGACGACCGTGGTGTCGTCATCTTCCAGCGCCAGCTCAAGCAGCTCAGGCATAGGGCTGCCGTCGGTGCGGTCCCATACATGAACGTCCCCCTCGTCGAGCGCCCAGGCGAAAAGCATGACCTCGCCCTCTTCCGAGTACCGGTGCACCCCGGCGTTGGTGCCGATGCTGGAGAACGTCTCGGTGTCTGCGTACAGGTACATGTGAATTCCAGGGAAAAAGACGGGCGGTCCCTTGCGGGAACCGCCCGTCTCAACCTCACACCCACGGAACTGCTACGGCGTCCACTCCGCAGCAGCGCCAGGATAGCGCGCGGAAGGCTGGGCTGCAATAGCCTCAGACCATGTCCTCGGGGTTGACGTCGGCGCCCCCGGAGACGTCGTCGAAGTCGTCGGCGCTGCCGGTGCGCGAGCCGCCGAAGGCCTCGCCGTCGCGGTAGAACTGGACACCCAGCAGCGTCGCGTTCACGCGCTTGCCGTACTTGTTGTCCTGCGCCCACACCTCGAGGCTGGCGTTGACGTAGCAGCCCGCGTAGGGGCGGCCGTCCGACTCGGTCAGCTGCGACTTGTCGGCGTCGATCACCAGCGGCCGCACGGCGTTGCGCGCCGACACGTACAGCATGTTCTCGAAGCCGTCGTACGGCTTGGTGTTGCCGTCGTGCAGGCAGGTCTTGTCGGCCTTCTCCAGCGCGGTCAGCATCTGGTTGGCCTTGGCCTTCCACTTCTCGTCGGCCGCTTCCTTGATGGCCGCGCGGATGATCTTTTCATGCTCGCTGCCGGGGGCGATCAGGAAGGATGCGCTGAACGCGGGCTTGTCGTCGTCGCCGACCTTCTCGGGGTTCCACAGGGTGGGAAACGAGATGCGGACATTGCCCAGTTTGATCTTCGCCATGGTGATTTACTCCTTGGTGGTTGAAACGTCGTCGAAGTCGTCGGTGGCTGCGCTCATGCTGAGCGCAGGACGTGCATCGCTTTCCGGGGCCACCGACGGCTTCCCCTCGGACTGCGTGATCAGCTCCTGCAGCTTTTTCCACTGGCGCGGCCCGATCTTGCCGGCCTTCTGCAGCTTCTCGGCCGTGGTCGGGCTGATGAGCTTGAGGTCGTACATCTCCTCGACCTTCAGGCGCATCGAGCGCAGCGTCTCCTCGGCCGTCTCGGCCGCGCTCCACTGGCGGTTTCCGCGCTTGCCCTGCACCAGCTTCCAGCCCGGCAGCGGCTCCCCGCTGACGAGCCTGCGCTCGACCTCGGCGCGCACCGCGCGGCACCAGCCCTCGATCATGTCGACGCGCGACATGCACACGGCCAACCACTCCGCGTCGGTCTGCGTTGTGATCGTGCTGCCCGGCGACGGCGCGGTCATGGTGACCACGTCGAAGTCATCGGGGCTGGCGATCTGCGCAACGTCCGAGGGCCACGCGCTTTCCAGGACGAACTGCCGGTGCTCGGGGCAGATCGCCTTGACCGGGCAGAACTTGCACTGCTCGGCGCCCGGCTCGCGCGGCGCGTTGGGTTGGTTGGCGGCTGCGGCGCCGGCCATGATGTCGGCCCGCAAGGGCTCGAGCTCGGCGAGTTGGTACCGGTGCTCGTCGATGTGGCGCAGTCGCGGCTGATGGATGATTGCCGCAACCTCGTCGACGTCCATCACCAGCAGGTAGTCCTGCAGCGCACCGAGCGCGTACATGATCATCTGCCAGTTGTCTTCGGCAAAGACCTGGACGCCACGTCCGAACTTCAGGTCGATGACCTCCATGCGCCCGCAGCCGATCAAGATCACATCCGACGTGCCCGTCGCCCCCTCCTCGCCAGTGAGCTCGCCGATCGGCACCTCGACCTCGATGTGCATCTCGGGCTTCATGCCCTGCCGGCCGCCCTCTTCCCACTCGCGCATCATCGCCGCGAGGCGGTGCTCGACGTAGTCGATGTACGACTGCACGTCGACGCACATGTCCTCGGTGACCTCGAGCGTGGTGCCGTCTTCGGCCGTGGCCTTGTGCCCCACGAATGTCGCCGCCGGCAGCTTGGCGGTCAGGCACTCCGACGCGATCCAGTGCGCCGTGGTGCCCTCGAAGGTCGGGTCGGTGGCCGACTCCAGCTTCGGGGTGGCGCCGTAGCCGGTGCGCGCTTCCTCGACGAGATCGATCAGCCGCATGGAACCGGGGCACGGAATCCACCGGTGCGCGGTGCTGGGGCTCAGCCGCGCGTGCGTGCCGCTCACTTGGTCACCTCGGCGATGAAGTCCGCGTACTGCTCGGGCTTGAGCTCCGGCGGCCGACTGACGCCGAACTTCTGGAGCGCCGCCATGGCCTTGGGCTTGTCGGACTTGGCGACCTTCAGGAAGGCCTGGGCGACCTCCTCGTAGGTCGTGGCCTTGGGCGCCTCGGCGTCGCCCGTGTCGGCGGCGTCACCAGTGCTGGCAGTCTTCGGCTCCTCGGCAGCGACAGTGGCGGAGGGCGTGGCATCCTTCTTGGAGGTACCGGCGCGCTCGGCGCCGTTCTTCTGCGTGGACTTTCCCGGCGCCTCGGTAGGAGCCGGCATCAGGCCGGGGGCGTCGACGACGGCCGGCCCGGAGGGGCCGTTCTGCATCACCGTGCGCAGCACCATCGCCGCGTTCTTGCCGAACGTCTGGGGGTTGTGGTTCTCGGGCAGCGAAGCGGCGACGCGCGCCCACTCCAGGGCGACCTGCCGCGCGAAATCTTCATGGGTCATGCTGGCTCTCCTTGAATTAGGCACAAGGCCCGGGTTGTGAAACGGGACGTGGCTTGAATCCTACACCAGAATTTCGGTGTTGCAAGTTTAATTTTTCGTGCTAGAGTTCGGTCACAACCCAACCTTGTGGAGCAAGCCATGTCACCCGAACAGTACGAAGCACAGAAGGCCTACGAAAGCATGCGGCGCCGGGCCGACTTCCTTGACAACCTTTCCATACTTGGCACCGTGCTGCTGGTGCTGCTGGCGCTCCTGACGGGGCTCGTCGGGCCGTCGGCGGCGCTCATCATCGGCAACCAAGCCTGGGAATGCCGCGCCTACCCCGGCGGCGGCACGCGCATGGTCGCAGGTACCTGCATGATCCAGTACCAGGGCCGGTGGGTGAATCTGGACGACTACACCAAGATGAAGAACCTCAACCTGTCCATGAACTGAGGAGTGGCCGTGATCAAGTTGCTCAAAGCAGCGTACACGCTGCTCTTCTTCGTGCCCCGCTGCATCAAGTACATCTGGCGCGGCGAAAGCGGTCGCTGGTTCATCTTCCGCGATGCCCCTGACGACATCGTCGAGTACTTCGCGGACGAGTTCGTGTCGTCCGACGAGGACGGCAAGAAGTACATTGTCCAGGCGCGCGAAGAGATGCAGCTGCGCGCGTGGCAGCGTCAGGTGAAGGAGGCGCGTGATGCAGGACTCTGAAGACGCGCTGCGCGGCAGCGGCCGCACCACCGCGCAGATCCTGGCCGCGCCCCCTGGGGCTACCTTCGTCTGGTGCAACAGGTACATCGAGTACCCTCGGGACTTGGCGGCTTTTTGGGGCCGTGATGATCTGCAAATCGTCGGGATCCACTGGCTGACCAACCAGCACAACTACATGGGTCGCGAAGCGCCGTCGGCCGTGGTCATCGATCACCACGCGCATGACGTCATGGACGAGCGCGAGCGGCTTCATCTGCTGTACCTCAAAGACCGCATGCAACGCGCAGGGAGGCCAGTGTTATGAACAACGGACGATGCGAGACGTGCCGGCACTACATGGCCTACAACGCTTGGACCGGTCGCTGCCAGCTGGAACTTCCGCCGTGGGTGTACCGGTCGATGGAACAAACCGAACAACAGGTATTCAGCAACCAGAGTTGCAGCTTCCACCAGGAGATTCGCGATGAGCACAGCCAAGATTGAGCACACCGAAGTCGGGCGCGCCGTGCACGAATTTTTCGTGGCCTTTCCAACGGAGAGGCACCGCGTGGCGCAGGCGTTGCGCGCGTACGGCAGCCCTCTGGGCAAGATCGATGAGATCGAAAGCGCCAACATCCCTGGCTTTCTGCGCCGGCTTGGTGAGCTCGGGGATGAGCTGGGTGGAGCGCCGCGCGAGATGCCGATCCTGGCCGATCTGTTGGGGCGCTTGCGCGCATCCGAAGGCATGCCGACGCACTTCGGCACGATCGACGGCGTTCCCGTGCCGGCGCCGAAAGTGTCGTGCCTCGAGCGCGACAGCACGCCGCTCAACACCCAGGTCGGGGGCGCCCACTACAAGGACTTGAAAATCCAGCCGGTCGAGTACATCCACGCGAACGGCATCGGGTACTTCGAGGGCAACGTGATCAAGTACGTCACCCGCTGGCGCTCGAAGGGGGGCATCGCCGACCTGGAGAAGGCCAAGCACTACATCGATTTGCTGATCGAGTTGGAGAACAAGAATGCGTGAAGCAACGGTCTACACCCTCGCGAAATCGGTCCAGGGCTATCGCGGCGGCTTCTTCGAGATGCACTCGGCATGGCTTGGCATGAGGCCCGGCACGCCCGCGCCGTTGACCGTCTACGACGCGTCCGACCCCGAGGCCTTTGTGGCGATGTCGGAGACCATTGAGCGGCTGCCCGTGTACTGCCTCAAGAACCCGCACACGGGCGAGGAGCTGCTGGTGGCGATGGATCCGCGCATCCACGTCATCTTGACCGCTGCGGCCGAGAGCAAATACCGTGACGACCTTTCCAGGGCCTACGGCGAGCGCTCGGGTTACCGGATGCGCATCAATGACTTCTGCAAGGCGCCGTGGTATCGGCGCGTGTGGCGCGCGCTGCGCAGGGAGCTGTGATCATGACTTGTGCCATCCTTCTGATATGCGTGGCCCTTGTCGCTATGCCGCCCGAGCGCATGGATGATGTGGTCATGGTGCTATGCGTGGTGGGCATCGTCGTTTTGTGTTGCCTGCTGGTCGCGGGGGTGCTGTGATGACCACCACGACCGACCTGTTGCGCGAAATCGCTCAGCACATCCGCGCCGAGGCTCGCATCCTGCGCGAGTCGCACAGCCGTTTCCCGGACTTCGATCCCGACACGATGGAGCCGGAAGTGCGCGAGGTCTACGACCGCGAGTTGCGCTATGCCGACGCGCTGGACGCCCTGGCCGACCAGATGGAGCGTGCGGAGCACGACTTCAACGTGTGCGACCTTGACGGCCCAGCGCGCAGGTGGGCGCACAAGCAACGCATGACAGACGAAACGAAGCTCTACGCCCACCCCGCGCCGGAAGTGACGCGCGATGCGGAGCGGTGGAAACGCGAGGCCGAGGCGCTGTGGTTGTGTGTCGCCGAGTGCGCGCAGGCGTTGCGGGATGGTGTCGTCAACATCCCCAAGTTGCGTGCGGCCCTTGATAACGTGCAGGAGCCCAAGCCATGACCCGCAGACTGAGTGAACTGGAGATCAACGCGAGCGGGTGCGTGCTGGCGCCGAGGGAGCAAAAATGGCTTCCGATGGACACGGCTCCCAAGGACGGCACGCCCATCCTCGCCCTGTGCGTCCACGACGCCGACCCTGAGTATTCGGCGTACAGCGCCGACGGCCGCACGATGCTGTCGCTGTACGCAGCGCACGCCGAAGGCTTGGAGCGCGTCCAGGACGGCCCGCATGTGCTGGTCTGGGGCGGCGGCTTCGATGACAGCACTTGGGAATGCCCCGGTGCAAGTTTGCCAGACTGGTGGTTCCAGTACGGCAGCGACTTTGAGATAGCGGCATATCCAATTGGGTGGCTGCCGATTCCTGAATGGACCGCCATACTCGCCGCCGCCCAGAACGACGGGAGTTCGACGTGAGCGCCGCGACGATGATCTTGCGCGAGCTCGAGGTGGCCAACTGGACCGTGCTGGAGCTGTCGGCCAGTCTGGGCCTCCCGCGCACCACCGTGGTGGCCGCGCTGCGCCGGCTCAAGGACAATGGGCTGGCGCGTGTGGTGGCCTACGATCGCGACGAGTCCGTCGTCGGTGCTCGCTCCTACCTTCGCCCCGTCTATGGCCTGGGGGCCGGCGCCGACGCCAAACGGCCGCGCCCGCTGAGCGGCGCGCAGAAGCAGCGCCGATATCGCGACCGCAAGAGCGCCATCCTTCGCGTGCGGCGCCACGTCCGCCTGGGCATGTTCGACCAACTGATGAGGAGTGCGTGATGCGTGCCGAGGGATTGTTGTGGTGTGCGCTAGTGCTGCAGACGTGGCTTGGGTCGGCCCTGTTCTGGTTGACCGTGTACTTCGCCACGCACGGCAACTTGTCGGATGCCGCGCTGGCGTTCGGGGGTTTGCTCGCGGCTGTACTTGGTTTCGTAATGCTGGGCGCCGAAATTTACTTGAAAGAGGATCGCAATGAGCGGGATCAATGACGCGGTCGCCAACGCCGGCAGCCAGCAGAACTTAGCCGATACGCTGGGCGTGGCGCAACAAAACATCAGCCAGTGGGTGCGACGTGGGTATGCTCCGGTGAAGTGGGTCTTGGCGATCGAGCAGGCCACCGGTGTGCCGCGCGAGAAGCTGATCAACCCCAAGCTGGTCGATCTGGTCAAGCCGCGCATCTTCGACTAGCATCGGTCCCCTCCCGGCACGGGTCGCTCCCGAGCGCGGTCTGAACCGCCGCGCGCGCCGGGAGCCTTTTCCTGGTTCCCATGCAAAGGTTCAGCATGTCCACACCCGCACGGCCCCCGATCGGCCAAGTCTTCGACCCCACCAACATCCCCGACGAGTTGAAGGCGCTGAACCGCTGGGCGGTGTGGCGTGCCAGTTGGAACGAGCGCCGGGGCAAGTGGGACAAGATCCCGCACCACCCCCTGACCGGGCACGGCCTGTCGACCAAAGACCCGAGCGCATGGTGCGACTTCCGCACCGCGCTGGACGCGCTGCTCGAGCACCCCGACCGCTACGCCGGCCTGGGGCTGGTGCTGACCGGTGCGACCAACCTGATCGGTGTCGACCTGGACGGGTGCGTGGAGGACGGCCAGACCGCGCCGTGGGCGCAGCAGATCATTGAACGACTCGGCTCCTACACCGAGCGCAGTCCGAGCGGGATCGGGCTTCGGATCCTGGCGCTGGGCAGCTCGCTGCCGTCGGACTTCGTGAACCACGAGGTGGGCGTCGAGGTCTACAACGGCCACACGCCGCGCTTCCTGACGGTCACCGGTGACGCGGTGAGCTCGCGCGGGCTGATGTACCTGCGCGCCGAGGACACCGCGTGGCTGCAGGACACCTACCGCCGCAAGCCCAGCGTGACCCAGGCGCCGGTGATCTCGATCGAGGTGCCTGAGCTGATCGACGAGGCGCTGCTGCCGGCGATCGAGGAGCTCCCTTCCACGGTGCAGGACTTCCTGAAGACCGGCGTGGCCGAGGACGGCGACAATTCCAAGGCGCTGCACGTCGCCGGGATCCAGCTGCTCGAGCACGGGCTCACTCCGCAGGAAGCGCTGTCGGTCCTGGCGGCCGCGCCCGGCAGCTCGATCACGGCGCTGGCGCACCGTGGCCAGGACTGGGACCGGGCGGTGCAGTACCTGTGGGTCGAGCACGTCCAGAAGGCGCTCCCCAAGGCACGCACGCACGACAAGATCCTGGATGACTTCGAGGACTGCAGCGAGCCCGCAGCGCCGCTGGGAAAGCCCGTGGCTCCTGACCCCCAGGCCCAAGCGCCTGAGGCCGCCAGGAGCTCATCCAAGCCGCCGCAGCCACGGTTCCAGCTGCAGGACTTCGAGCAGTTCACCACTCCGCGCCGGGTTCCCTGGTTCATCAAGAAGGTGCTGCCGCACGCGGATCTCGGCGTGATCTACGGCGCCAGCACCGCCGGCAAGTCCTTCACCGCGCTGGACATCGTCGCCGCCGTCGCGCGCGGCGTGCCCTGGCGCGGGTACAAGACCCGGCAAGCCCGTGTGGTCTACGTCACCGCCGAGGGCCAGGAGGATTTCCGCAAGCGCGTGCGCGCCTACGCGCGGCAGCAGGAGATCGAGCACCTGCCCAACGGCGGCATGGAGCTGTACTACGTCGACGAGGCGCCGAACCTGCTGGACATCGCCGACGCGCGACTGCTCGCCAAGCAGATCGCCGCCTGCCCCGGCGGCAAGCCCGAGATCATCGTCGTCGACACGCTCGCCCAGGTGATGCCCGGCGGCAACGAGAACAGCGGCGAGGACGTGGGCAAGCTGCTCGGGCACTGCAAGGTGCTCGCCAAGGCCTGCGGCGGCGCGATGGTGCTGCTGGTGCACCACAGCGGCAAGGACGAGACGCGCGGCGCCCGGGGCTGGTCGGGGCTGAAGGCGGCGTCGGATTTCGAGATGGAGATCACGCGCGAGGGGCACGAGCGGCTGATCACGCTGACCAAGCTCAAGGGCGGCGAGGACGGGGTGCAGTGGCCCTTCCGGCTCAAACCGGTCGTGCTCGGCCAGGACGAGGACGGCGACGACATCACCAGCTGCGTGGTCGAGCACACCGACGAGATGCCCGAGGTGAAGGTCGAGGCCAAGGGCAGCGCGCAGCAGGCGCTGCTCACCGTGCTGCACCAGTGGCGCGACCTGAACGAGGACTGGCCCACGGCGGACGCGCTGCGCATCGCGGCGATGGATCACCTGCCGGGCCCAACCGAAGGCACCCGCGACCGGCGACCGGATCAGCTGCGCAAGGCCCTGGAGAACCTTGTCGACCGGGGCCAGCTGGTGATGGATGGGCGCGGTCTGGTCAGCATCCCGCGAGTTGGCGAGCAGCCATGAGGTCGATGAATTCCATCAGGCCCGGCGGGTACTTGTGCAGCTTCTTGTGCACCGGCCCGAGCATCTTCAAGCGACGCGCGTAGGCCTTCGTGAGCTCCTGGCATTGCAGCGGGTAGCGCTCGTGGGAGCGCATGAAGGGCCGGTCCTGGGTGTAGAGCAGCCGGCGCATGGTACCCATGCGGACCCCGTACAGGTTCGCAAGATGCAGGATCACGCGCTCGCTGCGGTCCAAAATGCCGGCCCACTCGACCATGAGCGCGCGGGCTTCGATGACTTGAGCGTCGCTGAGCCGGGCCGGCCCGCGCAGCCGGTCTTGCGGCGGGATGTCCTGGTGCAGGTTGCGTGCTCGGGCTCGGGCCGCGCTGCGGATCGCGGCGCGCTTTTTGCGTTCTTCCATGGCCTTCTTGCGGGCCGCCTCGGCCTGGAGTTTTCGCGCCAGGGGCAAGCAGTCGTCGCAGTACTTGCGGAGCCGCTCGAAGTGACGCGGGCGCAGGCCAAGGGGGCCCGTCAGATCGTCGGGAAGCGTGGCGCCGCGCAGGGCAGCGGTGCCCTTGATGCGCGCTCCGCAGTGCACACAGTCGGTGAGAAAAGTCAGCCGCTGGTAGGGGTTTCCCTTGCGATCCCTGCACCTCTCATGGGCCGCCAAGAGGAGCACTCGATCGCGGTGCTCGTAGCTGTCGTTGCTGGTTTTCTTCATGGTGCCCTCACGTTGCAAAATAGAGACGTCGTAATCCTACGTCAAATGTTGTACCTAGTGGGATAGCAAGCCAAAACCGTGTCTTAACCGCAACTGTAGCCGCAATACGGTACGAAGAGACAAACTATCCCACAAATGCCTGAAATGGGATAGGAATTCCGCATGGTAAAGCATGCCCCCTTCTGGCGCCAAGATGTTTAGGGCTGCGGGCCCTAAACTCGGCGCCGGGGGCTTCAGGACGGAGACCAAAAAAGCAACAACAAGTGCTTGTACAACATGAATTTGTGTACTAGGATGCAGTCATCCGGTCGCGGTGACCGGGCCACGCTAGGAGAGATGACCATGTACAAGGGCAAGATCACGGTGAAGAGCGCCTACTGGACGCACGAGAATCCGGTGGTGGTGGAGTACCCGCCCGCTTACGCGGGGGCGAAGCCGCTCCGTACGAGCCTCAACACGTTCGAGGTGATCCACACGATCGAGGGCGACTGCGTGGTGGAGATCGACGCCCTCGCCGCCGAGGTCGCCAAGCGCGCGCTGCACAGCAAGAACGGAACCGCGTCGGGCATGCACGGCAAGATCAAGGTGCGCAGGCTCGGTGCCGTGCGAGAGATCGAGACCGAGCGCAAGCCGATGAAGCTGCCGAAAAGCGCGCGCATCGTCGAGGAGCAGCAGCCGTGAGCACGCACGACGAGGTTCAGGCCGCCCTGGCGGCCGACGCGCAGCGCGAACTGCAGCAGGCCAGCCTGTCCGAGCTGGTGGCGCGAATCCGGCGCGACTGGGCCAAGCCCTACTTCGGCGCGGTGCCGTACCTGCAGGCGCTGGCCCAGCTGGACAGCATCGAGCAGCCCTTCGGTGCCGACAGCGGCCGGGAGATGGTGCTGTACTTCCTGGCGAACGCCAACACGTGGCGCGGGATCGAGGCCCGCAGGATCAAGACCGAGCTGAAGAGGCGCGCGGGGATCCGGTGATGAACGTCATGTACTGGGTCGCGGTGGCGGTGCTGCTCGTCATCGTGATCCTGCCTTGACAACCCTTAAACTCGCAGCTAAAGTATCACTCATCGACAACCGCGCTAGGAGAGCATGATGAGCAAGCAGTGGAGCACCTACCAGACCGCGATCTTCGACTTCGTCGAGAACGACAAGGGCAACGCCATCGTCGAGGCCGTCGCCGGCTCGGGCAAGACGACCACCATCGTCGAGGCCTTGAGCCGCTGCGTGGGCAGCACGATCTTCCTGGCCTTCAACAAGTCGATCGCGGAGGAGCTCAAGGAGCGCGGCGTCGACTCGCGCACGTTCCACAGCCTGACGTACGCCCCGGTCACCAGGGCCAAGGGGGTGCGCTCGGTGGACGCGAACAAGCTGCGCGGGATCGTCCGCGACAAGTTCACCGAGCAGGACAACAAGCTCTACGGCAACCTCGTGGTCAAGCTGGTGGGGCTGGCGCGTCAGGCCGGCGTGGGGTGCCTCGTCGACGACGTCCCCAACGTCTGGGCCGAGATCATCGATCATCACGACCTGGAGATCGATGAGGGCGGCACGCTGCCGCGCGCGATCGAGCTGGCGCAGAAGACCCTGGCGCTGTCCAACCGGGTGGCGGCGGTGGACTTCGACGACCTGCTGTATCTGGCGGTCAAGGACGGTATCAGCCTGCCCAAGTTCGACATCGTCTTCGTCGATGAGGCGCAGGACACCAACGCGATCCAGCGCGCGATCCTGCGCAAGATCCTGAAGCCCGGCAGCCGCGTGATCGCGGTGGGCGACCCGGCCCAGGCGATCTACGGGTTCCGTGGTGCCGACAGCCGCTCGATGGACCTGATCGCCGAGGAGTTCCAGGCGACGCGTCTGCCGCTGACGGTGTCGTACCGCTGCGCCACCAGCATCGTGAACTTCGCGCGGCAGTGGGTGGCGCACATCGAAGCCGCCCCCGGCGCGGCCGAGGGTTCTGTGGAGCAGGTCGAGCAGTGGGGTCCGCAGTCTTTCGACCCGAAGGATCTGATCGTCTGCCGCACCACCGCACCGCTGGTGAAGCTGGCGTACCAGATGCTCAAGGCCAAGGTTCCCGCGCGCATCCTGGGGCGCGAGATCGGCGAGGGACTCATCGCCCTGGTCGAGAAGCTGAACGCGGCCGGCATCGAGCGCTTGATCGACAAGCTGTCGGCGTGGGAAGTGCGCGAGGTCGAGAAGGCCTGGGCGAAGGACGACGAGGCCAAGGCGCAGGCCGTGTCCGACAAGGCCGACGCGATCCGGTGCGTGATCGAGGGGCTTCCGCAGACCAGCTACACGGTGCCGGCGCTCGTCGAGGCGATCCGCAGCCTCTTCGACGGCGCCAAGGGAGCGACCACGCTGGCGACGATCCACAAGTCCAAGGGCCTGGAGGCCGACCGGGTCTGGTGGCTCAACAGCAGCATGTGCCCGTCGCCGTGGGCGCGCAAGGAGTGGCAGCAGCAGCAGGAGATCAACCTGTGCTACGTCGCCGCCACGCGCGCGAAGACGCAGCTCAAGCTGATCGAGGCACAGTAACAACTTCGAACAACTTTGTGGGGGTACGATCCCCCACAACTTCAACTTTCTGTTAAAGTATCACCTGTGGACGACGTGTCCACCAACCCACCGCTAGGAGAGCAACATGTCCGCCATCCCGTCCGAAGTCGTCATCCTGAACAAGGCCCTGCTCACCCGTCGCGTCAACCGCCTGGGCGAGATCGAGTCGCAGCTCAAGGCGCTCGAAGCCGAAAAGGCCGAGCTGCTGGCCGAGTTCAAGGAGGCCGGCACGGCCACCTACAAGGGCACCAGCGCGGTGCTCGAGATCACTCAGTTCGAACGCCCGACGGTCGGCTACGCGGCCATCGTCAAGGCGCTGGGCGATCTCGTCCCGGCCGATCTGGTCAAGGCCAACACCAAGGTCTCGGTCGTGACCCAGGCCAAGGTCAAGCTGACCGTCAACTGATCCACCGGGCCGGCGCAAGCCGGCCCAACCACCGCTAGGAGAGCAGCACCATGAACAACGAACAAGCCGCCTACATCGCCGCGTTGCGCGCGCAAATCGTCTCGCTCGAGGCTCGCCGCGAGCACGCGCGCGGTTACTCCCTCAACACTCAGCTGCAGCTCGAAGCGCAGCTCCTGCGCGCGCAGATCCAGGCGCTGCAGACCGAACTGCAACGCGCGCAGGAGAATGCGTCATGCTGACCAACCAACAATGCAAGGACTTTCAGGACGCGGTCTACGCGATCTGCCGCATCCACACGCCTGTGCGCAACGTGGGCTGGGCCCAGGCCGTGGGGATGCTCAAGGCGCACCTGGAGATGGTGGCCAGTGGGCGCGAGACGGCCGAGCAGGCTGTCGAACGCATCATCCAACGGGGCAAGGAGCTGACATCATGAGCACGAAGTTGCCGAGCGCACCATGGCACGCGCTGGTGCGACCGAAGGACGATCTCTACGAGGTCTGGAGTCAGGCCACCCCGATCCAGACCATGGATCAGCGCGCGGCTATCGCGCGGGCGATCGAGTGCGCGCCCGAGATGGTCGAGCTGCTGCGCACTGTGCGGCCGTACATGTTCGGCGTCAGCGATCCGTTGTGGCGCAGGATCGCGGATGTACTGGCGAAGGTCGACGGGGAGAACGGATCATGAACGTGCAACAACTCGCGCAGGCCTTCGCCGAGCGCAAAAAGGGCAGCTGCCACAACGCCAAGGTCATCATCGACGACGAGGGCGTCGCGCGGTACATCCTGCACAAGAGCTGCATCGCTCGCCACTTCCCCGACGGCCGCGCCTGGGGCCACTGGTGCGGCTGGTACACGCCGACGACGGCCAATCACCTGAACCACATCCGCAAGGCGCTCGGCGTCGATGGCCGGCGCGTTGGGTACGTCTGGGCGGACGATCACAACCAGGGTGCGTTCGATCTGCGCGACCCGTACCCGCAGGATGCTTGACAACACTTCAACTCGAAGTTAAAGTAGCAATCATCAACACCACGCTAGGAGAGCGATCATGGGCTGGACTTCCACACTGCACCACGGCGAGCGCACGCTCGACTTCATCAACCGCGAAATGGGCAGCAAGACGCGCGACGGCAAGCCGGTCTTCACCGTGCGCGCCAGCGGCATGCGCGGCTCGACGTGGTACGGCGCGATCGAGTACGTCAAGGACGGCACCACGAAGGTCTTCGGCGCGGCCGTGCTGACCCAGCGCAAGGGCGAGGAAATCTTCTGGAAGGAGATCGACGAGGGCATGGGCCCGGTCGAGTGCCACGCTCCGGCCAAGGTGCTGAACCTGCTGACGGAGACCACGAACGAGGACGCGGTCGCGTGGCGCGCTGCGTGCCGTGCGAACCTGCGCAAGGTTGCGCGCTCGTGGGAGACTGGGCAGATCGTCAAGTATGGCGCCTACGCGTACCGGCTTCACTCGCCAGCCGGTGCACGCAAGGGCTGGTACGTCAACCGCGTGGGCGACGGCGCGCTGTTCCGTATGAACGCTCGCCAGCTGGCGCAGGCGACGCCGCAAGGGGAATGATCATGCGGTGCAAACCCAATCAACGCGTGCTGTTGTTGGCAGACGAAATAACCACCCCCTACGCGATGCAGTTTGTAGGGGGCGTTCGCACGACGGTTTCGGTGCATTTCGTGGGAGGAGTGCTTTCCTGGGTGCTTGAGCCTCCTCTTCCGCCCAGGAATCCGTTCAACACCATGTGCTGGCGTGACAGCGCCCTGCTGCCGCTCGACGAGCCGCCCCCGGCCGATGCCGTTCCGCGCGTGACGGAAGACGCGCTGCAGGGTTAAACTCCGCGCCATGGCTACTACCCCCAAGACCAAGACCCCGAAGCCGGCCCTGGAGCCGGCCAAGGCCGCTGCTGCGCCTTCCAAGCGCGGGTACACCAAGGCCGAGCGCGAGCAGCACGTCGCGGAGCTCATTGAGTGGCTCGAGGAGGGCAAGACGCTGCGGGAGTTCTGCAGGCAGCCCGGGCGCCCCAGCTACGGCGCGTTCTACGACTGGATGGAGGAGGACGACGCGATCGCATCACGCGTCGCGCGTGCGCGCGATATCGGCTTCGAGGCCATCGCCGAGGAGGCGCTGCAAATCGCCAACACACCGGTGATCGGCAAGAGGGTCAAGGAGTCCGAAGAAGGCACCGAGGTCACGCGCGAGGACATGCTCGGTCACCGCAAGCTGCAGATCGAGACGCGCCTGAAGCTGCTGGCGTGCTGGAACCCGAAGAAGTACGGGCAGAAGCAGCTGCTGGGCAGCGACCCCGAGAACCCGCTCGTGCCGCCGGAGACGCAGCAGGTCTTCGGTGAGATTCTCAAGGGACTGGCGCTGCAGCGCGCCACCAACAAGAAGGGGTGAGAGATGAAGTACCAGGGCACCTATCACGGCCGCGTCGAATGGCGCGGGCCGGGCGAGAATCTGACCAAGTACGACAGATATCTGGCGGACAGCATCGTGCAGGGGCGCGACGAGCGCGTGGTCTTCGACGAGATGAGCAAGTTGCCGCCGCTGACCCTGCAAGACCTCGCGCGCCTGAAGCCGCCAGCGCGCGAGCTGTTCCTGGGCGATCTCATGAGCGGCATTCCGTCGTGGATGGAAGTGCACTGGCCGGCTCCGCTGTTTCCGCTGCCACGAAAGGTCGGCCGCGTGCGCGGGTCGATGCGCGCTCGTCGGTGCGCGCGGATGAAGGCGTAACTTTTTGCAGGCGTAGCGCCGGGGTGGGCGCGGCCGGGGCGTTCGACAGGAGGTGTGCCATGAAGTGACCACGCATTCGTCCATTGCCAAGGATCAGCCCCCTTCATTTGAAGGGGGTTGTACAACAAGGACAACTATGGTCTACTACAACAAGTGGCAACCCGCCACGGACAACCAGGAGAGACGCATGGGTACCAAGACCCCCGGGTTCAAGCTGAAACAGAAGGTCACCTTCACCACGCACCACGGCCGCAAGGGCGCGGGCACGATCGTCGACGTCAACGAGACCCCGCAGGGCGTGTGGTACTCGGTCAAGGACGCCGACGGCAAGACCACCAAGCTGCGCGAGAACCAGCTGCAGAAGGCCTGACCGGCGCACCGGCTGCGGCCGGTGCCCACAGGCCTGGGCCATCGCCCGGTGGGAGTTAGGAGCCCACGGGTTGAACGAGCGGACGCCAACCCGCCGCGAGGGTCCAGGCCTGTGGGCGAATGCGTAGGCTGATACGCACAGATAGCGCTGCCATTGAGGTGCCTCGGGACCAAGACCGTGGAACGACCAGGGCAGCACACACTTGGAAGCCGGGGATCAGCGCCGGCCGCCCGCACCAATGACAACCAGGAGAGACAGCATGGCCGAGCAAAGCAAGTGGCAAGTCACGGACAAGATGATCGAGGCGACGATCGCCCACGAGTACTACTTCAAGGCCAACCAGGGCGTCATCGGCGTGCACGCGGAGATCGCCGCTGGCGAGTGGGCCGAAGGCGACACGCGGCCTGTGGCGCACGTCGAGCTGCACACGGCGCTGAACCTGATCACCATCTGCGTGCTGGTGCTGGTCAACGGCTACACGCTGACCGGCAAGTCGGTGTGCCTCGACCCGGCTGTGTTCGACGAGGAGCTGGGCAAGAAGTACGCGCGCCAGGACGCGATCAAGCAGGCCTACCCGGTATTCGCCTTCTCCCTGGCGCAGCTGCGCGCCTTCGAGGTGCAGCAGGCCGATCTCGCGGCGCGCATCGCGGCCGCGCAAAAGGAGCTCATCAGCAAGGTCAATCCCGACGCGGTGAACAACTGATCATGTCTATCGGCACCGGCATGTTCAAGCCGCCGCCCTCGCCGCCGATCCCGGTTAGAGGCAAGCTGGAGGTCGTGCTCAACAAGGAAGCCGCAAAAGGACTGCATCGCACGCTGGGCGCAGCCATCGACTCCATGCCCGAGGAAAAGTCATGACCGAAATCGTGCAGGTACGCGTCGAGCGACTTGAGCTCGGCGACAGCGAAGAAGAGCTGACTTCGCTGCGGGTGGTGCTGCTCAACGGCGCCGAGCGCCCCGACCATCAGTACTTCAGGGTGCCGCTGGCCGTGGCGCAGCAGCTCGTGGTGGGGCGCAAGTACTCGCTGCAGTTGGTCGAGCTGAACAACCTGGGGGCCGACGTCAAGCAGCGCGAGATCGCCGAACAGCGCGCCCAGTTTGCGCGCAACGGGGGCGTTGGACGGTACGTGGCGGGCAGCACCGAAGGTGACGTCACCATGATTCGCTGGATTCCGCCGGCCAGCTGCTGCCGTAATTGCGGATGCCCTGATAGCTGCAACGGCGACTGCCAGCTGCGATGACCCTCCACCCCTGGCCCCTCAAGACGCACCCGTTGTTCCTGGCGGACCAGGAGAACCGGGACATGGCCGTCGACGCTCTGGCCGAAGCGCATACCTGGGAAGCGCTGGACGCGGCGCTGCAGCGCCTGGAGGACTACATCGGCATGCCTTTCGAGGCGCCCGACCCCCCGGTGTGCGTGGCGGGGCTCGCCCTGAGCCGGTAACATCGCGGCCGTGAGCACGGCGACCCTTGAACGCATCCTGAAGAGCCCGGACCTGCACAAGCAGTTCCGGGCTCTACCTGCTGTGCAGCAGATCGCGTTCGCGTGGCGTGCGCGCTGGCTCAGCCAGCTGGCGCTCGACCACCAGCTCGAGCCCATGCACGAGTCCTGGGCCGTCTGGCTCATGCTCGCCGGGCGCGGCGCCGGCAAGACCCGCGCGGCGGCCGAGAACGTCGGCTGGTGGGCCTGGGAGACGCCCAAGACCCGCTGGCTGGTTGCAGCACCAACTGGCGGCGACCTGCGCGGCGTGTGCTTCGAGGGTGAGTCCGGGCTGATCAACGTCATCCCCAAGGAGCTCATCGCCAAGTACATCAAGTTCCCGATGCCCGAGTTGCACCTGATCAACGGCAGCATCTTGATCGGCATCCCGGCGTCCGAACCCGAGCGCTTCCGCGGCCCGCAGTTCCACGGCGGCTGGCTCGACGAGCTGGCAGCCTGGGAATACCTGCGCGATGCGTGGGACATGATCCAGTTCGGGGTGCGCCTGGGCTCGCGCACCAAGCTGATCGCGTCGACCACCCCGAAGCCCAAGGAGGTGATCCTTGATCTGATCGGGCGCGAGGGCGACGACGTGGTGATCAGCCGCGCCAGCACGTACAGCAACATCCACAACCTCGCTCCGTCCTTCCAGAAGCAGATCCTGCAGTACGAGGGCACGAAGCTGGGGCGGCAGGAGATCCACGCCGAGATCATCGACCCCGAAGAGGGCGGCATCGTGCGCCGCGAATGGTTCAAGCTGTGGCCGGCGGATCGACCCCTGCCGAAGCTGGAGTTCATCATCCAGTCGTACGACGGCGCGTACACGGACAAGACCCAGAATGACCCGACCGCATGCATCACCTTCGGCATCTTCAAGCCGCTGGATGGCGGCCTGTGCGCGCTGGTGCTCGACAGCTGGCAGGATCACCTGAAGTACCCGGACCTGCGCAAGCGCGCGCAGGACGACTTCGAGATCGCGTACGGGCCCGAGAACAACGGCAAGCGCGTCGACCTGATCCTGATCGAGGACAAGTCAAGCGGGATTTCCCTGATCCAGGATCTGCAGCAGGCGCACCTGCCGGTGTTCGCCTACAACCCGGGGAAGGCCGACAAGGTGCAGCGCCTGTCGATTGTGGCGAACATCATCAAGGCCGGCCGGGTGTACATCCCCGAAAGCTCCAACCGCAAGGGCTACGTGCGCGACTGGGCCGAAGGCATGGTCAGTCAGGTCTGCTCATTCCCCGAAGGCACCGAGCACGACGACTACGTCGACGCGCTGTCGCAGGCGCTGCGGTACCTGCGCGACGGCGGATGGATCAGCATCGACCCGCCGCCGCGCGAGGAGGCCTCGGACATCCTTGACGCTGCAGAATTTAACGGGCAAGATAAGGTCAACCCCTACGCGGTGTAGGGCAACAAGGAGAGACAGGATGAACGCCCCGTTGCAGCTGGTCACCGACCGCGAGCGCTACCAGCAGGGGGTTATCGAAAAGCTGGAGAAGGCGCTTGAACTTGCCAAGGAGGGCAAGTGGACGTTTGTCGGCATCGTTGGCGAAGGCCCAAACGGCCTGCGCACCATTCTTAGCGGACAGGAAGACATCCTGCGCACTATGGGAGCTTTGCAGAACATGCTCTTCGCCATGGTGCATGAGTGGCACCACGAGGCGTGAGTGAAGTATCATCGGCGCGCGTAACCCTTCGCGAGGCGCGCCATGCCGGGAGACCGACGCTATGAAACACGACAAGAAGGCCCCTTCTGGCGGGTCAACCCACTCCCTGCTGGCGCGAGCGGACAAGGCCCTGGCGGCGCACAAACGGCGGCATGGGCCGGCGCCGAGCCTGCCAACGGATCAGCACGAGGCGTTCCTGCGCAACCACCGGCGGACCCGCTCCAGGTAGCGCAGGCCTACAGCCGCGAGCACTTCGGGCGCGACTACGAGCCGATCCCGAATCTGCCGAGCTCGCTGCGCAAGCAGCACCCGATCGGGCTGGCGTACGAGCTGGCGGCCAGTCGCCACCCTGAGTACGAGAAGCGCGTCTTCGAGGCCTACAAGCGCCAGCGCCCCGAGCTGGTGGGCCGCGCCAGCGGCTACGACGAGCTGCGCATGCGCGCCTACAACGAGCTGCTGCGCGAAACCATGCAGCAGTTCGACGCGCTGCCCACGCGCATGAGCTACCACCGCAACGGTGAAGGCAACTACCCCAACTCGAAGGCCATGGCGGACGATGTCCGTCACAACAACCACCTGTACGTCTACCAGGGCGGCGAGCCGCACGAGTTTCTGCACGTCGTCGACCCGCGCACGGGGCTGTCGGCCAACGACATGTTTCGCGCGGTGCACGACTACTTCGGGCACGCGGTGCACGGCACGACCTTCGGCCCGCACGGCGAAGAGCGTGCCTGGGCGGCGCACAGCGCGCTCTTCAGCCCGCTCGCGCACGCGGCGCTGTCCAGCGAGACGCGGGGCCAGAATTCCTTCGTCAACTACAGCCCGGTCAACGCGGTGCTCAAGGCGCGCGTGGCGAAGCTGTCGGACGCGATCGCGCACGCGCAACAGATGGGGGACCGCGACGAGGCCACCAAGCTGATGGCGCTGCGCCAGGAGCTGATGGGCGCGTTCCAGTACGCCAAGCAGGCGGCCGTGCTGCTGCCGCCCGAGATGCTGCGCGGCGACTACAAGGGCGGCGTTCCGGACTACCTGCGCGACCTGATCCAGCCCAAGCCCGAACACGCCACCTCGGCCGATCTGGTGCACTACAGCCGGCACCCGAGCCTGACGCGCACCGACCCACGCTTCTACGGCACCGGCATCGCCGGCGCGGACGTGGCGCGCGCGAAGGGGCAGGCCCCCGACCGGACCTACTTCTACGTCGGTGAGCCGCGCCAGCGCGAGGGCGGCCTGGGCGTCCACAAGTACAAGACGCGGGTCGACAACCTGTACGACTTGGCGCAGGATCCGCTGCACTTGCACGAGCTGGCGCGCGAGAGCAACCGCGCGCCGCACACAGCCCAGGTCAACCCTGGCGTGATCGACCACGAAGCGGCCGCGAACGATTTGGAGCGCATGGTGCACGAGCGCGGTTTCAACGGCGTGCTCAACCCGAACCGCAACGTCGCGGCCGTGTTCAACCCGGTGGAAGTGCAGAAGTACGCCAGCGGAGGCATCGTCTCGGCCGTCGACAAGGCGCTGCCCACGCTCAAGCGCAAGAAGGGCAGCTACGACGAGTACATGGCCGAGCTGCGCAGCAAGCCCGGCATCAAGCCGGCGGAGCTGGAGTACCGCGACGTGGGCCCGGCGCATCGTGAGTGGTTGAAGCAGAATCTGCCGTCGATGACTGCGGACGAGTTTGCCAACCAGCTAGCGGGCCGGCAGCGCGCTCCGTTTCCGCGTGTGCACGAGCTGCGCCCGGGCGACGAGCACCCGGCTGCGCCCGGTGAGCCGCACGAGGGCTTCGAGAGCTTCACGCTACCGGGCGGCTCCAACTACCGGGAGATGTTGTTCACGCACACCCCGCAACCGACGCCCGACAACCTGGGGCAAAAGCCGTTCCTGATCCCGCGTCATTTCGGCTCCATACCCAACGTGCTGGCGCATGCGCGCCTGAAAGACCGCATCGGGCCCAACGGTGAGAAGGTGCTGCACGTCGAGGAGGTGCAATCGGACTGGCACCAGCAAGGGCGCAAGCACGGGTACCGCACGCCGCTGGATGCGCAGATGCTCAAGCAGGCCGTGCAGCGGCGCCAAGATACCGACCGCGCGCTGACGGCGGCGCGGATGGCAGTTGGCGAAGAAGGCATCTCGCGCGAAGAAAAAAGCATGCGCAACAACCGCGTCGCCGAACTGATCGGCGAGCACATGAAGGCCAACAGCGACTACGACAAGCTGCTTGATAGCATCGCCGGTCGCGTGCCCGAAGCGCCCTTCAAGAAGGACTGGCACGAGATGGTGCTCAAGCACCTTGTCGCGCACGCGGCCAAGAATGGGTACGACATGCTCGCATTGACGCCCGGCGAGGAGCAAGCGAAGCGGTTCAACATCGGAAAGCACATCGACAGCTTGCGTTGGGACTTTGTGCCCGGCAAGGATGAAAACGGATTCCTGATCGTCGGGGACAAGAACGGACGCGAGCACGCGCAGGCCGTGGCACCGAAAGACCTGGGTGACCACGTCGGAAAGGAGCTTGCCGAGCGCATCTTGAGCTCGCACAACGAGCGGCTCGAGAAGCGCAAGGAGGCGCATGCCGCGTACAAGCAGGCGCTGCAAAACGACGCGCCCGAGGAAGAGCAGCAGCGCCTGTACAGCGCGCTGATGCAGCTGCCGCCCAGCACCAAGCTGAGCGGGCTCGATCTGCACGTCGGCGGCGAGGGCATGAAGACTTTCTACGACAAGATGCTGCCCGCGTTCCTGAACAAGCTGGGCAAGCCGTTCGGCGCCAAGGTCGCGCCGCTGCAAGTGCGCGAGCCCAGGCCCGAGCCGACGACCTCGGATGCCATAGATTCGCTGCTGCGCGACGGCTACTCCAGCACCGACATCAACAACCGAGCTGAGCTGTACCGGCAGCGCAGGCAGCAGATGCTGCTGGATCACGCGGCCAATCCGTTTGAGGAGCACACCCTGCACGGATTCCCGATCACGCCCGAGCTGCGCGAGCATGTCGAGCAGCAGGGGCTGCCGCTGTTCGCGAAGGGCGGAAGCGCGGGGTCTACAATGCGTGCGCTTGCCCACTGGAGTTGAGCATGGCCAAAGAGCTGACCCCCGAAGACATGCGCGCGGAGCTGCAGATGCGCAAGGCGATGAAGCCGAACAAGCGCGTGCAGACGGTGAAAGACCCGCAGCGCATGGCGTACCCGGGCATCTACAAAGACCCGCGCGAGATCGCCGCCGAGGCGGCCGCGCGCGTGGCGCCCGAGGATCCGGCGATGAAGCGCCTCTTCGGCGTCAACCGGGGCGAGCTGTACGAGATGGGTCGGCAGCGCAAAGGCAACCTGCCCGGCGAACTGCCGGGTGCGGCCGCCAACCCGCGCGGCGCCGAATCGGCTACCAAGGTCATGACCCGGCGCAACAAGCAGCGCCTGCTGGACGTGCTCGGCGAAGCCGAGAAACATCCGGCGCTGGTGCAAGGCATGGACCCGTGGTACGTGATGGACCCGATGTTCCGGCGCATGGCGCAGCTCCTGGGGCCCGAGAAGGCGGCCCAGGAGTACCGGCACATGAACACGCTGATGGGCATGGCGAGCCCGGGCTCCGAAGTCACGACCGAGATTCCACGCGGCTCGGCGGCGTACTACCTGATGAAGCAGGGTCGCTTTCCGGAGTTCGTGCAGCACGCCGGCAAGGTCGGCGAGCACCAACCCGAGGACATTCGCGGGGTGCCCGGCCACGCGTACCACAAGACCGCCCAGGCCGGCCCGATGAAGGCCTACGTCGAGCACGGCGAGATGAAGATGGGCAGCCCCAAGGTACCGATGTACATCGAGGCCTCTGGCGTGCCGGAGACGGGCTTTCAGACGCGCACGCCCGTGGGTGATGCGCACTGGTCACGCGCGGTCGGGCTGGCCGATACACGCGACTGGCAACGCAGCAAAGGCAAACTGTCGGTGCCCAAGGCCAGCGTCAGCAACTCCGAGATGTCGGCGCTGGCGCCCTGGTGGCGCAAGCACATTGCCGGGGAGCTTGGGATCGAGTCGGTGCCGGCGCAGGCCAGGGCCTGGGGCGCTTTCTCGCCCCAGACGGGCGTCACCACACCGATCGGTGCGCCCAAGCTCGAGCTGATCGCCCAGGCGATCATGGAGGCGGCGCACCGCCTGGGCGTGTCGCCGGAGACCGCGCGTGACCTCGTGCTGACCGGCAAAGCACGGATGGGCAAAGCCGAGGGAGGACCGATCGTGGGCGACGAATATGCGAAAGGCGGCAAGGTCAAGCGCAAGCCGCCGATGGATCCGAGCGATGCCACCGAGCATGCGGGGCTGAGCACGTTGTCGAAGGTGCTGGGTGTGAACCTGTCGAGCGTCGGGGCCGACGAGGCGCCTGATTTGCCGGTCAAGGCCTACATGGACCCCGACCGGGGCGAGCCGATGCAGCTGCCCACCGGCGGCGTGGAGATCGCCCCGGGGCAGCTGCTGCAGCCCGGCCAAGCCGCGCAGCCGCCGCAGCAGGAGCCGGGCGCACCGGGGATGCCCGGTGCCCAAGGCGGCATCCCGCCGGGCGCTCTGGCGGCGCTCATAGCGCAGCATCAGGCTGCGCAGGGCGCGCCCGGCATGCCGCAGCAGCCGCCGAGCAACATCCTGGCGATGACGCGGCAGGGGCAGGCGATGAACGCCATGCGACCGCCAGCACCCGGGACGCCGCCCATGCGACTGGCCGACGGAGGCCCGGTCGACAAGAAAAAGCAGGAGTTCACGCACGAGGTGGTCGACCGCGACGGCAACGTGGTGTCGCGCTATCGCAGCCTGCAGACCGCGCAGCGCGGCGTCGACCGCCTGGACAACGCGTTCGGCGCCTCGGTGCACCGGGTGCGCGCAATCGCCGCGCCCAAGCTGGCGAAGGGCGGCCGCCCGCAGGACGAGGCCGCGTTCGCGATCGCCAAGGCCGCCGCACGTGCGGGCATGAAGACGCCGGTCACGGCGGCCAAGCCGCTGACGACCCTGCAGGACACGCACGACGTGCTCAAGGACAAGGTCGCCGCGCGCGCTCGCGAGATGCAGCGGCAGGTCGAGGGCAAGCACAGGTTTGAGCCTGGGCAGCACGTCTTCACCGAATGGAGCGCGCGCAACAACCATCCCCCGTTTGAAATTCTCGGCAAGACGGCGATCTACCAGAAGCGCGGGGAGCCGATGCTTCCGGGGTATCGGGTGCGGCACTTGCCGAACGGCGCCGAAGAGCCCAGCGAGTACAACCTCCCCGATCACGCAATCAAAGGCGCCGTCGGCGACTGACACATGGACGAAGACGATCTGCAGCCGCAAGCACCCACGGGCGACATCGACGAGCAGCCGGATGGCTCGGCCGTCGTGAGCCTGTCGCCCGAGGACTCGGGCATGACCACCAACCCGGATGGGTCGGTGACCGTCGAGCTCGAGGATACCGGGCCGACGAGCAACAGCGACTTCTACTCCAACCTCGCCGACGAGATGGGCGACTTCGCCCTGGCGATGCGCTACCTGGAGCTCATCGACAAGGACAAGCGCGATCGCGAAGAGCGCGACAAGCAGTACGAAGACGGCATCCGGCGCACCGGCCTGGGCGGTGATGCGCCCGGCGGCGCGTCTTTTGCCGGCGCTTCCAAGGTGGTGCACCCGGTCATGGCCGAGGGATGCGTGGACTTCGCCTCGCGCTCGGTCAAGGAGCTGTACCCGCCCGACGGCCCGGTGCGCACCCAGATTCTCGGCAAGAACGACGATGAGAAGCTGCAGCGCGCGGAACGCAAGCGCGACTGGATGAACTGGCAGCTGACCAAGCAGATCGAAGAGTTTCGCGACGAAGAGGAGCAGCTGCTGACGCAGCTGCCGCTGGGCGGCTCGCAGTACCTGAAGATGTGGTACGAGCCCCAGAAGAAGCGACCCTGCGTCGAATTCGTGCCGATCGACCGCATGATCCTGCCGTTCGCGGCGGCCAACTTCTACACGGCCGAGCGCGCAAGCGAAGTGCACGAGATCACGCAGTGGGAGTTCGACCGCCGCGTGCGCATCGGCATGTACACCGACACCGCCGCGATCAAGGTGGCGATGGAGCCCGACCAGACGGCTGCGCAAAAAGCCACGAACAAGGTCGAGGGCAAGTCGATGGCTGAGAACATCGACGGCATCCGCACGGTGTACCACATCTACACCTACCTGGAGCTGGAAGACGACAAGTACAGCAAAGGGGAGATGGCGCCGTACATCCTGATGGTCGACGCCAACAGCCACGACGTGCTGGGGCTGTACCGCAACTGGGAATACGGCGACGAGACGATGACCAAGCTGGACTGGGTCGTCGAGTTCAAGTTCATCCCCTGGCGCGGCGTCTACGCGATCGGGCTGCCGCATCTGATCGGCGGCCTGTCGGCGGCGCTCACCGGTGCTCTGCGCGCGCTGCTGGACTCGGCGCACATCAACAACAGCGCGACCGCGTTGAAGCTCAAGGGCGCGAAGATCAGCGGCCAGAGCGCGCAGCCCGATGTCACACAGGTCATCGAGATCGAAGGCGCGCCCGGCGTCAACGACATCCGCATGCTGGCCATGCCGATGCCGTTCAACCCGCCGAGCACGGTGCTGTTCCAGCTCATGGGTTTTCTGCAGGAAAACGCCAAAGGCGTGGTGACCACGAGCGAGGAGAAGATCGCCGACGCCACCAGCAACATGCCGGTGGGCACCACGCAGGCGCTGATCGAGCAAGGCGCTGCGGTCTTCAGCGCGATCCACGCGCGGCTGCACCACTCGCAGGCCAAGGTGCTCGAGATCCTGTGCCGCCTCAACCGGTGGTACCTGGATGAGCAGCGCAAAGGCCCCGAGGTTGCCGACCTGCCGATCTCGAAAGAGGACTTCAGCCAGAACACCGACGTGGTGCCGGTTTCGGACCCCCACATTTTCAGCGAAACACAGCGCATGGCCCAGAACCAGTCGGTCCTGGCGCTGGCGCAGCAGTTCCCACAAGCCTTCAACGTCAAGGCCGTGCTGTCGCGCGTGCTCAAGCAAATGAAGGTGCCGAACATCAACGAGATCCTGACCGACACGCCGTCGCCTGAGCAGCGCACCAGCGCGGATGAAAACGCGGCGATGATGATCGGGCAGCCGGCCTATGCCTACATGCCGCAGGATCACATCGCCCACATCCAGGATCACTTGTCGTTCGCGCTGAATCCGTTCTTCGGGCAGTCTCCGTTTGCCGACCCGAGCTACCTGAACCACCTGATCGAGCACATCAAGCAGCACATGATGCTGTGGTACATCAACCGCGCCAACGGCTACGTGGCCCAGGCCAATCGCGGCAAGCCCGTGAGCGACTACGACGACCCGACGCTGACGTCGACGATCGACAAGCTCTACACCGTGGCCGGTGCGCACGTCGAGCAGGACGCGCAGCAGGTCTTTGGGCAGCTGCAGCAAGCCTATGCGAAGATCATCCAGATCGCGCAGCAGCGCCAGCAGCAGCAGGCCAAGCAAAACCTGCCGCCGGATGCGCAAGTGGTCAAGGAAACGGCCTTGGCCGAGACCCAGCGCAAGGCGAAAGCCGACGCAGCCGATCTGCAGTTCCGCCAGCAAGAGCTCAGGGTCAAGCACCAGGAGCACACGCAGGACAACGAAGTGAAGGTGGGCGTCGAGAACGCTAAGATCACGCACAGCGTGGTCAGCGACATGCTCGACCAGACCGCGCCACCGATGCCGGGCGCCACGCCGCCCCAGCCCGGCGCCGCACCGATGAATGGGGCCAACCCGCAAGGAGCCGCAAATGGCAACCAGTGACCAGGAACAACGCAGCATGATGGTGCCGCAGCACAAGCGGCTGGCGCAGGGCGCCCCCGTGAACACGGCGCCGGGTAAGAACCCGTCGAAGGCCCCGTCGAGCGGGCTGTCGCACGTCAAGTCGAAGAAGTGAGCCGAGGATTCGACCACCTGCTCGACCGGCTCTTGCGGCGCAAGGCCGAGATCGCCGCCGCGCTCGCGCAAGGTTCGGCCGGCGACTACTCCGCGTATCGCGAGCTGGTGGGGCAGTACGCAGGGTTGCAGTACGCGCAGGAGCAGCTCGAATCGATCCTGCGCGCAGAAGAACAAGACGAATAGAAGTTGCCCGCTCCGGGCAGAGACCGCGCTGCAAAGCGCTTTAACGATGCACCTGAAACACGGTGTGATAGGAGAAGGTATGTCGGAAGTGAAGGAGATTCCGGCCTTCAGCGCGGCGCCGCGAGCGTCGACGCCCGAAGAGCTGGCGTGGGCGTTTCCCGACGTCGACCCGGGCATCGAGCCGTTGGGCGGACGGGTCATCGTGCAGCTGCGGCGGATTCACCGGAAGGTGACCGACTGGGGACTCGAGATCGTCGACGAGACCAAGGACGCCGAAAAATGGAACGTCATGGTCGGCAAGGTTCGCGCGCTCGGCCCGTTGGCGTACCTCAACCGCGACACGCTGCAGCCCTGGCCGGAAGGCACCTGGGTGGGCGTGGGCGACTTTGTGCGCGTCCCCAAGTGGGGCGGCGACCGCTGGGAAATCCAGGTTCCGGGCGCCCAAAAGGACGAGGATCCCGTGCTGTTCATGACGCTGAATGATCACGAGATCATCGGCCGCGTGACCGGCGACCCGTTGTCCTTCCGAACCTTCATCTGAGGAGACCGACATGGCCGGTGAACAAGGCAAGCAGGAACAGACACTGGAGATCGAGGAAGACGCAACCGGAGGCGCTGTCGTTGCGCTTCCCGACGGCTTCAGCGACGAAGACCCCGACGACCGCGCGGCGGCCGCTTCCGGCGCGCAAATCGCGAAGCCCGACACCGACTCGGGAAACGACGACGACTCCCCCGCGCCGGGGGACGAGGAGCACCCCGACGATACCGACGAAGTCCGGGAGGCCAAGCGTAATCGGCGCCGCGCCAAGCGGCAGCTGGCGCGCGAGACGAGTCGACAGCGCGAGGCCGAGCTGGCCGCTCTGCGTCGGCAGAACCAGGAGCTGGTGCAGCGTCTGTCGGCGGTTGAGCAGCGCACCGTGGCGCACGACATGCGCGCCATGGAGCAGGAGCTCAGCGACGCTCAGGTGCGCGTCGAATACGCGCGCATGCGGCTGACCCAGGCCACCGAAGCTGGCGACGCGGCCGCGCTCGTGCAGGCGCAGGAAGAGCTCGCCGACGCCAAGGCCGCGCAGCAAGCGCTGGCGCAACGGCGTGATCAGGCCCAGCAGGCGGTTCGTCAGCCGCGCCAGCAGCAACCTGCGCCGCCCGACCCGACTGTGGCCCGGTACGCGCAGGACTGGGCCAAGAGGCACAAGTGGTTCGACCCGCGCAACAACACCACGGATCCCGACAGCCGGGTGGCTCGGGCAATCGATCAGGCGCTTTCCCAGGAGGGTTTCGATCCCGGAACCCAGGAATACTGGGACGAGCTGGACGACCGCTTGCAGAAATATCTGCCCCATCGCTATACTGCGCCGGCAAGTGGTGGAAATCCAACTCCGAGGAACACCGTGGGAAGCAGTGGTCGTGAAGTTGCAAGCGGTGCGGCCGGCAACGGCCGTGGCAAGTTCGTCCTGTCCGCCGAGCGCGTGGCAGCGATGAAGGCCGCTGGCGCCTGGGACAACCCCGAGCGTCGCAATCGCATGATCAAGCAGTACATGCAGTACGACCGCAACCACAGGAGCTGAAGATCATGGCAGATTCCCGCCTCTCACAACGTCTCAACGGCACCGGGCGTCAAGATCGCTCGCGCGAGGACGCGTCCCGACGCGCCGCTGACGACAAGTTGCCCTCCGCGCAAGAGCGTCGCAAGATGTGGAGCGAGGAGTGGACGCAATCGGCACTTCCGAAGTTGCCGTCCATGGATGGATGGCACCTTTGCTGGCTTTCGACAACCAACAGCTACGACTCCATCGACAAGCGTATGCGTCTGGGCTACGTTCCCGTGAAAGCGGATGAGTTGCCCGGATACGAGCAGTACCGCGTCAAGGAAGGCGAGCACGTTGGCTTCATCTCGTGCAACGAGATGCTGCTGTTCAAGCTCCCCATGGACATCTACCAGGACGCGATGCAGCACATGCATTACGACCTGCCGGGCGGCGAAGCGGAAAAACTCCGCGTCCGCACGGAAGACCTCCAGGGGAACCGCGACAGCGCCGGCAAACCTCTCCTCCAGGTCGAGGGTGAAGGGTTCGGACAACTCGACAAGCAACCAGTGACCGCTCCGCTTTTTGCGGGGTAAAAGGAAACAGACATGTCTGCTACCCTGGCACCGTTCGGCTTGCGCCCCGCGTTCCACCCCACCGGTCTGGATCGCGCGGTTGCGCTCGCTGGCGGTATCGCGTCCGGATACGCGAACACCATCCTGAAGGGCCAACCGGTCCAGTACGGTACCACCGCCAACGGCGGCACGATCGGCACCATCATCCCCGCCGGCGCGACCGGCGCGTGGATCGGCGCCTTCGCCGGCGTGGAATGGACCGACTCGACGGGCCGGACCCACGTCTCCAACTACTGGCCGGGTGGCACCACCTACCAAGCCGGTTCGTGCATCGCGTACTTCTACCGCGAGCCTGCGATCGAGTACGAGATCCAGGCGGACGGTTCGCTGGCCCAGTCGGCCATCGGCAACGAGTACAACTTCACGAACGTGACCGCCGGGTCCACGACCACGGGGCTGTCGCAAGCCACGCTGGGCGCGGCCACGGCGGTCGGCAACGGCGTGCAGGGCCAGATGCGGGTCGTCGGACTCGCGCCGTACCCGGACAACCAGTGGGGCGACGCGTACACCATCGCTCGCGTGCAGATCGCCAACAGCCAGTTCTACGGCGCTGTGACGGCCATCGCCTGATCCCCCTATCTAGTACAAGGAGAATCTGCAATGGCAGCCCCGATGCGCAGTACGGACTTCCGTTCGATCGTCGAACCGATCCTGAACGAGTCCTTCGATGGTGTCTACGACCAGCGTGCCGACGAATGGTCGCGAATCTTCCGCGAGGAAGACGGCATCCCCCGCAACTACCACGAGGAGCCGGTCCTGTACGGCTTCGGTGCGGCCCCGCAGCTGCCCGAAGGGACTCCGGTCACCTACCAGGAAGGCGGCGTCCTGTTCCTGAAGCGGTACCTGTACAAGGTCTACGGCCTCGCCTTCGCGCTGACGAAGGTGCTGGTCGAAGACGGCGACCATGTCCGCCTGGGTCAGGTCTACGCGCGCCACCTTGCGCAGTCCCTGGTCGAGACCAAGGAACTGCTGGCCGCGAACGTGCTGAACTACGCCTTCACCTCCGGCTACAACGGCGGTGACGGCGTGCCCCTGATCAGCACGTCGCACCCGATCGTCAACGGCTCCGTGAGCAATCAGCTCGGCACCTCGGCGGTGCTGTCGCAGACGTCGCTCGAGCAGATGCTGATCCAGGTGCGTCAGGCGGTCGACAACAACGGCAAACGCATCCGTCTGGTGCCGCGCCAGCTGGTGGTCGCCCCGGGCAACATCTTCCAGGCCGAAGTGCTCCTGAAGTCGGTGCTGCGCACCGGCAACGCCAACAACGACATCAACCCGATCAAGTCGATCGGGCTGCTGGACGAAGGCGCGGCCGTGATCTCCCGTCTGACGAGCGCCACCGCATGGTGGGTGCAGACCGACGCGCCGGAAGGCATGAAGCTGATGATGCGTCGACGGCTGGAAAAGACCATGGAAGGGGACTTCGAGACCGACTCCATGCGCTACAAGGCCACCGAGCGTTACGACATCGGCTGGACCGACTGGCGTTCGATGTACGGCACCCCCGGCGTCTGACCGGCACGCGAACGAGGGCCGGCTGATGCCGGCCCTCAGTCCAACAGGAGCACACCAGCATGACCAAAGCCACCAACATCGGCGGCATGGTGTCGAGCATCAATGCGCAAGTCAGCGCCTCCAACGGGACCACGCCGGTGCAGATCGGCACGCTTCCGGCGGGTGCGGTGATCCGCAAGATCGACCTCGACGTCAGCACCGCATTCAACGGCGCCAGCGGCGCCATCAGCGTCGGCACGTCCGCGTCGCCCGCATCCTTCGTCAGCAGTGGCTCGGTCTCGGCCAGCGGCCGCGTGTCGCCGACGTGGAATGGCAACTGGAACACGCTCTCGAGCGTGGCCGACACCCCGATCTACGCGCAGTATTCCGGCGCGGCCAGTGCTTCCGGGTCGGTGCAAGTCAGCATCGATTACGTCAGCAACGCCGGCTGAAGGAGCCCACCATGAGCGAATTCAAGCCGATGGTGAAGATGCACACCGACGAACCGTCGGTGATCCTGAAGCTCAAGAAGGGCGGCCACGTCAACGCGAAGGAAGAGCGCAAGGAAGAGCACGGCCACAAGGCCATGCGCGAGATGTGCGACGACCACTACGCGGCTGGCGGGCGCGCGCCGGGCAAGCCGTCGGCGGCCGAACGGCGCCGCGCGATGAACCCGAACTTCAAGCGCGGTGGCGAGGTCGAGCGCGAGCTCAAGGCCCACGAGCACAAGCCGGCGCATCTGGCCCACGAAGGGCTCAAGCGCGGCGGCAAGATGCACAAGGCCGATGGCGGCTCGATCACGGCGTCCATGGACCGCACCACGGTCAAGGGCAACGCCGGGCGCTTCGTGAGCGACATCAGCTCGGCCGAGCACGGCTCGAAGGCCAAGCGCGGCACCGGTGACGTGCAGTACGGCGGAAAGGCCGGCTACAAGTCCGGGGGCGGCGTCAAGGGGCTGGCGACGATGGAGACGGCCGAGCACGGCTCCAAGGCCAAGCGCGGCACCGGCGACGTCAAGCTGGGCAACGGCGGCTACAAGAAGGGCGGCAAGGTCGAGCCTGGGGTCGGGCGCGCGATCGAGGGCAACGAGCGCAAGTTCACCGAAGGCAACATCCCCGAAGGCAACATCACCGAAGGCAACATCACCGACGGCGACCGCACCGACAAGGCCAAGGGCACCGGCGAGGTGCGCTTCGGCAACGAAGGCGGCTACCGCAAGGGGGGCCATGCCCGGGGAAAAGCGTACGCCACGGGCGGCACGATTGACGACGGTCGTGCGGTGAAGATGCCGCATAAGGCCAAGTCGCAGCCCGTGGCGAACTCCCTCCAATCCGGTACCTTCAAGCGCGGCGGCAAGATCGCCAAGCTGGCCGTGGGCGGCCTGCCGCCGGGCGCCCCTGCGGTGCCTGCGTCGGGCGCCTCCGACCCCGAAGCGCAAGCCATCCTGGACGACATCGCGGCGATGAAACAGCAGGAAATGAACAACGCCGGGTACGACGCGGCCACGCGTCAAGTCCCGACGCCGGGCATCCTGCAGCGCATGCGAAACGGGCTGGGGTTCAAGCGCGGCGGGAAGGCCGAGTAAGATGCGGGGGCTCCGGCCCCCGTTTTTCCAAGGACATTTCCCATGATCGCCACCGTCGATTCCATCACCCGCAAGGGGGCTTACGAACCCTTCGACCTGCAGGTCGCGCGAGGGCACGTATTCGGGCACCAGCCGGTGCGCATCTACGGCATCAGCACCGCCGTCGGCTCGACCGCGTTCGGGCCGCTGTGGGAGGGCTTGACGTCGGCGGGGGGCGATTACGCCTACCCCAGCGCGGCCGCGCAGCTCACCCTGGCGAGCACCTCGACGTCGGATGGCCCGGGCCTGAGCGTGCAGGTTTTCGGGCTGGATGCCAATTTCAACCCGATCAGCGAGGTCGTGGCGCTCAACGGCACGACCAACGTGAACACAGTCAACAGCTACCTGCGCGTCAACGAGATCACGGTGGCGAACGGGTCGAACGTCGGCGTCATCACGGCCAAGATCGGCACCGCCACGTACGCGCAGATCAACGCAGGGATCGGGCGCACGCAGATGGGCATCTACACGGTGCCCAACGGCTTCACGCTGGCGCTCATGAAAGTCTTCCTGTCTTCGGACCTTTCGGGCAGCGCATATGTGCAGTACCAGCGCTACCAGAAGAACAATCTCGCTCCGAACCTGGGACGCCTCGTGCGAACGGCCGAAGGGGTGTTCGTCACGCAGCTCCCCAACGACTATCGGGAAGCACCGGTGCTGGTGCCCGCCGGAACGGATCTTCAGTTCCAGGTCAAAGCCAGCACAGGCACGACCAATGTCGTGTCCCTGGCGGCCACCGGCGTCCTCTTCCAGGCGGATCAGCCGCTCAACAGCTACCCCCTGTAACCTCTCCCCTACGGCGCGGCCGTGCACACCAAGGGTCGCTTTTTGCGGCCCGTTTTTACTTGTAAGGAAGCACCATGACGACCCAGTACGATCTCACCTACCGCAGCACGACCATGAGCGATCTCGTGAGCCGGCTCGGGACGACGCCCTACCTGCTCCTCTATACCGGTGCGCAACCCGCCAACTGCGCGGCGAGCGCCACGGGCACCCTCCTGGCGTCGCTGCCGGGTTCCAATCCGGCGGGTACGGTGGCGTCCGGGGAACTCACGTTTTCGGCTTTCACCACCGAAAACGCGACGGCCAGTGGCACCGCTGGCTACTACCGGTTGTGCACGAGCGCGGCGGGCACGACGTGCATCCAGCAAGGCAGCTGCGGGCTCTCTGGGTCGGGCGCGGATCTGATCCTGGACAACACGTCAATCGCCTCGGGGCAGCCGTTTTCGGTGACCTCCTGGACGATCACGGCGTACGGGGCGTGACATGGCCACTTTGCCGCCACGACGCAGCCACGGTGCAGTGAGGTAAGACGTGGCGGTCACTGTCGTCCAAGTCTCTGCCGAGGCCAAAACCACCGGCACGACCGTCAATCCTTCCCTGACGGGCGTTACCGCAGGCAACACGCTGATTGCGATTGCCTGCGGCGCGTTGTCCGTTGCAACCGGGACAATCACTTCCAGCGGTTTTACGGCGGACAACACGACCAATGTCGGCTCGGGAGGTTTGTACGCGGTCGCTGCGGCACTGCGGCAAAGCAATGTCACAGCCGGCACGCACACGCCCACGCTGACCCTGAGCGATTCCAACGGCGGCGGCATGACCGCCATCATGCTGGAAGTCTCAGGGCTGGACAACACCTCCCCGCTGGATGTGAATTTCACGGCGGCGCAGATCACTGTTCCGACCACGGGTGGCGCGGGAACGTTGACCTTGACGGGGACGGATGCAGCGACGGGCGAACTGGCCATCTCGGTCATTGCCTTCCCGTATGGGAACTCCACTACGACGCTGACCTCCCCGAGCGGGTGGACGAAAGACGTTGAAGAAACCAACATCTCCAGCTACGGCGGGTTGGGTGTTGCGCATCAGGTCCAGTCCGGGACTTCGGTTACAGGCAACTGGGGATATAACTATCCGTCCGGGAGCTACGCAGGTTATTTCCGAGGCTTCCTGCTTAGTTATAAGGCTGCAAGCGGCGGCGGCACTTCCGCGTCTGCTACGCAAACCGACGGCGCGCCGATCCAGGCGGCCACGGCGAGCGTACACATCACCGCCAGTGCGGCCCAGATTGATGGCGCGCCGATCCAGGCGGCCACGGCGAGCGTACACATCACCGCCAGTGCGGCCCAGATTGATGGCGCGCCCACCCAGGTGGCGACAGCAAGCGCCCATGTGGGAGCGAGCGCGGCGCAGACCGACGGCGCGCCAATCCAAGTGGCGACGGCGAGCGCCCATGTGACCGCCAGTGCGGCCCAGACCGACGGGGCGCCGATCCAGGCAGCGACGGCGAGCGTTCGGGTGACCGCGAGCGCGGCGCAAACGGACGGGGCGCCGACGCAAGTAGCAACCGGCAAAGTTACCACGGCGGTAACGGCAAGCGCGGCGCAGACCGACGGCGCCCCAACCCAGGTGGCGACGGCGAGCGTTCGGGTGACCGCGCTCGCCGCGCAGACCGATGGCGAGCCGATTCAATACGCGCGCGGCAACATCCTCTCGGCCATTCACGCAAGCGCGGCGCAAATTGACGGGGCCCCGATCCAGAACGCCGTGTCACTGTTCTTCGACCCCTCGTTCTACGTACAAGCCCCGACGGAGGACTTTGAAACAGCGTCCGCTCTCGCGTTCTATGTGCAGGCGCCGGCCGCCTCTTTTCTGAGCTGATAGCGTGGTAGGATTCGCGCGGAGGAAAGCCCCATGACTGTCACGACCAGCCCGAAAAACCCCGGGGCGTCCGTTGTACTTACCCTGGATGCGACGCCGCAATTGCCATCGGGGGTGACGCTGACGGCGATTCAATCGGTGACGGTGGCCGTGGCGGTGGGCTACGAGAGCCCACCCACCCTGGCCTACGCCAACCCGGCGATCAACGCCTCGGCGATCACTCTGGGCGCTGTGACGATCGCCGCCGACCACGCGGTGCAGATGGGCATCTCGGGCGGCACCAGCGGCTTGTCGTACCAAGTCACGGCGCTTGTCGCCACGACCAACCCGGAGATCGTCGTCGCGCTGCAGGCGATCATCCCGGTGCAGTCGAGCGCGCTGCCGGTGCCGACGGTTCCCGCGACGCAGCCCAGTGGCTACTCGGGCACCGTGGGGCAAACGGTCATCACGGTGCAGCAGCTCATCGACGAAGGCGCGCGGCGCGCTGGAAAGCTCGCCGAAGAACTGTCCGTGGAACAGGTGCTGTCGGCGAAGCAGTCGCTGTTCATGCTGCTGAGCAACCTGATCAACCAAGGCATCCAGTACTTCGCGCTCGACAGCACCGTTGTCGGGCTCAACGCGAACCAATTCGAGTACAAGCTGCCCCCAGGCGCAAATGACGTCTTGAACGCCCTGTATCGGCGCATGGAAAGGCCCTCGGGCACGTACACGAGCTCCGCCGGCGGCGTCGTCGCCAACGTGTACGACGGAGACACCAGCACCTACTGCCAGCAAACGAGCCCGAACGGCACGATCTCGGTGGATTTCGGCGCCACGACGCCCCAGTACGTGGGCTCGATCGGCGTGTTGCCGTACGTGGCCGGCGGGGGCAGCGCCAGTTGGGACTTCGAGCTCCAGTCGTCCTCCGACGGGGTCACCTGGACGATCCTGCAGTCCTATACCGCCCAAACGATGACCGACAACCAATGGCTCTGGGTCAACATCGACCCGGGCCAGAACGTCGAGTTCTATCGCATCGTCGCTTCTGGCGGAACTACCCTGGCTCTACGGGAGTTGTACTTCGGCACGTTCTCGACCGAGATCACGATGGCGCGGTTGAACCGCGACGACTACACCAATCTGCCGAACAAGAACTTCACGGCCGACCAGCCGTTCCAGTACTGGTTTAACCGCACCATCCCGGTGCCGACGATCGTGCTGTGGCCGACGCCGTCGAACCCGTTCGTGCAGATGACCGTGTGGTACTCCGCCCAGGTGCAGGACGTCGGCGCGCTGAGCGGCCGATTGGCGATTCCTGATCGGTGGCTGCTCGCGATCCAAACCATGCTCGCGCACCAGATGTCGCAATCGCTTCCCGGGGTCGATGTGAAGCGTATCATGTACCTGGAAAAGCAGGCCGACAAGTACTTCAACATGGCCGAGGTGGAAGAGCGCGACAAGTCCCCGATCTACCTCGCGCCGAACATCGGCGTGTACACGAGGTGAAGCCATGCCGCGATTCCTTGATACGCGTGGCAACTCCGTCATCGCGATCTTCATCTGCGACCGGTGCAAGATGAAACGCCCCATCACCGAGGCGCGCCCGGATCCGAATTTTCCGGGGCTGAAGGTGTGCGCGCGCGGGTGCGCTGATCAAAAGGATCCCTACCGGCTGCCGGCGCGCAAGACGGAGCGCATCACGCTGCAGTTCCCGCGCCCCGATGTGTCGGTTGCCATCGACCCGACGAGCGTGCAGACTACAGGCACGAACCAGTTCACCCTGTCGCCGCAGCAGAACACGCAGACCCCGGGTTCGAACGGCAACCTGGACAACATCAGCACTTCCCCGGGCAGTTAAATGGCTAACGTCACGATCACGGATCTCCCGGCAGCCGGCCCGATCACGGGCCAGGAGCTGGTGCCTATTGTCCAGAACGGAGTCACCGCCAAGGCCACGGCGGCAGCGCTCGCCGGCTCACCCACGCAGCAGCAGACCTTCCTGACGGTCAACCAGGAGTCGACGCTGCCCAACAGCCGCTACCTGGGCGTCAGCACGCCCCTGGCGCTGTCGGACAGCGGCGCGCAGGGTCAGCTCGTCCTGAGCCTGACGGGCGCGCCTGCGTCCCTCCAGGCCTCGGGAAACGGCATCCAGGTCAAGACCGGCCCCAACACCCTGGCCGGGGTGCAGATCGCCGTGGGGACCGGGCTGAGCATCGCCAACGCCGACGGTACGACCGGCAACCCGACGATCAGCCTTGCGGGCCCGGTCGCGAACCTCGCGACGCAGTCGGGGATGGGCTTCCTGGCGCTCAAGAGCGGCGGTGCGCTTGGTCCCGTGAGCCTGCAGCCAGTCGCCAATCAGACGGTGGTCTACGACGCCAACGCGGCGAACAACGCTCCCGCCGTGGGCTTCGCCGACGACGCGCAGTTTCCAGGCAACGGCGGCATCCTGGTGCCCAACGGCACAACCGCACAGCGCCCGGCAGCGCCCAGCAACGGCACCGTGCGGTACAACACGACCACGGGGCTGTTCGAAGGCTACGCGGGCGGCATCTGGGCCTCCTTCTCCCTCAGCAGTGCGGTCAACTCATTCAGCGCCGGCAGCACAGGCCTGACGCCGAACACGCCGACCATCGGCAACATCGTGCTGGGCGGCGTGCTGAACGCCGCCAGCGGCGGCACCGGCGTTGGAGGCACGCTCAACGGGTATGTCTTCGCCAACGGCACGGGGGTGATGACAGCGTCGGCGACGGTGCCAACCACGGCGCTGTCGGGGACGATCTCCAACGCGCAGCTGGCCAACAGCTCGTTGACCGTCAACGGCTCCCTGGTGAGCCTGGGCAGCGCGACCACGATCACCGCGGCGACGCCGAATGCGCTGACCGCCGGGACCGGCCTGAGCGGAGGCACCTTCACGGGCGCCGCCACGGTGACCTTCGCGCTGGCCAACACCGCGGTCACGGCCGGCTCCTACGGCTCCGCGGCTGCAGTCGCGACGCTCACAGTCAACGCGCAAGGGCAACTCACCGCGGCCGCCACCACGCCGATCGCGCTGCCGTCCAGCCAGATCACCGACAAGGGTGCCGCGAACGGCGTGGCCAGTCTCGACGCTACCGGAGTGGTGCCACTGGCGCAGCTGCCTTCGGCAGTGGCCGGCGCGGTCAACTACGCCGGCAACTGGAACGCGTCGACGAACACTCCGACCTTGAGCTCGGGTATCGGCACGAAGGGCCAGTACTACGTCGTCAGCACCGCCGGTACGACGACGCTGGACGGCATCAACCTGTGGTCGGTGGGGGACTGGGCGGTCTTCAACGGTTCCGTCTGGGAGAAGATCAACGGGT
>JAEHJW020004692.1_pt1 | contig 60559 bp, 77 predicted proteins | sample 9271431 | NCBI WGS metagenome assembly JAEHJW02 | reverse complement strand
GGTTCAGTGGATGGATTTTTGCTCTTGGAGTTGTGCGGACGCATATAGGGAAATGAGTATGAGGAGGCAAGGTTATGATGCAAAAAGCGGGAAAGATGATATGTAAAGGGGCTTCCAGTGGTGGTATGATGCACTCCAAGGAAACCGAGAGAGCAGATGATTGGGGTTCGATTCCTCAGAGCCCATCTATTCAATGGAGGGCGAGGTTCTGATGGCAGTAAAAATTAAGCATGTGTGTAAGCCTTGTTCATATGTGATAGAAGAACATAACGGGGGATTGTTGGATAGATATATTGTGCTTGATAATGATGAAATGAAACAGTTAAGTAAGCTTTTGAAAGAGGAGGAATTTCAATGATTAATACGTTAGTTGAGGCGATTGCACTAATATTTTGTACAAGGTGTCGTAATGAAATTGAAGATGGAGCATGTTCATCGTGTGGTAATCCATTCGAACACGCAAGTCGAGTGTATTGTAATGGTGATATAGAACATTATTGTAGAGAATGTTATGAGGAGTTGAGTTCTGATGAAGATTAAGCCGAGGATATGGGAATTTGCAGGGGATTATTGCTGTTATACTTTTAAGACATACACAGAAGATGAAATACCCGAATTTGCAACAATGCGTACAGATAGTAAAAATGTATTTTTCAGAGGAATGAAAATAACAAACTGCCCGTTCTGCGGGAAGACGATAGTGCTTGAAAAGGAGGTGATATGAATGAATGAAGGAGATATAGTAGTAAAGATTGATTTCTTTACGTGGGAAACGATGCCTGAGAAGCTGAAAGAGATAGCATTAAAGCAAGGATTTGTTCCACCGGAGGAAGACGAAATAATTGCCGTCAAAACGATTATGACAAAAGAAGAAAGAGAGGCGGCGAGTAAGCTGGAATCCGAGAAGGAGGAGTTGATTTGTGAATGCGGACATGTGATTCATGAGCATCATTACGACTTTAAATCTATCGATTCTAATGTTCTATTTCCTTGCTCGAAATGTGATTGCACAGATTTCTATGTGCGTTCTAAGAAAGGAGGTGAATAAAATGGCACACTTTGGTGAAATGAATATTTTAGATCTTTACTGTGGACTTGGGGGTTGGGCACAGGGATTCGTGGAACAGGGACATAATGTTACAGGATATGATATAGTTGATTTTTCTGGAAAATATCCAGGAAGATTTGTTAAGGCGGATTTGTTGGTATTTAATGACTTTCCGTCTGCCGATGTGGTGGTGGCAAGTCCACCATGTACTGATTTTTCCAAAAGCTCATTCCCGCAAACCTGGAAATCTGTCCAGAGGTATCCACCGGACATTCCAAAAGCATTGCAACTGTTTAATAGAGTATATGAAATAGTGGAAGTGGTGAAACCAAAATATTTCATAATTGAGAACGTGAGGGGCGCTCAGAAGTACGTTGGAAAGGCGAGAATGCACATAGGAAGCCGTTATTTCTGGGGCAATTTTCCTTTGTTTTCCACAGGAAATGCTGAGGATATTTATGGTAAATGGAAAATGCCTCCGTCAGAGGACAGGGCGATTTTACGGTCAGTCATACCACTGAGCATATCCCGCAATTTTTGTGAAGCAATTATGGAGGCATCTGAATGAAATCCCGTTTTCTGTCCTACGGTGCAGGAATGCAGACTTTTGCCCTTCTGGTAATGTCCTGCGAGGTGGCAGGATATTGCGGGGTGTGAAATGAAGGAGTTATCCGAGAAATTTAAGGAGGTAAATAAATGAAACAAGTTATGCGCACAGAACTTTGGGATTACACATGTTTCCATTGTGGAGGCAGAGGCTCACCAGACCAAGATACCACGGGAAATGGGCATAGCAAAGATTGTCCTGCATATGGAAAGAAAATCCGAAGCGAGCTAGAAAGAAGATGTTACTTAAAGGGAGATGGGTTCTGATGCCACTTTTTAAATTGAAGAGAAATGGTAATGGTCCTATTCTCACATTGTTTTATATAAACAGTTATGGGGAATTAGATGAAATCCAGATAGTTGATTATGAGCTTGATGCTCTCATTAATGCAATCAATGATTTCAAGAAAAGTGATAATGAAAAGAAAAAGGAGAATGAGGAGGAGTTCTGATGTGCAAGAAGTGTAGTTTTGATATTGGTAGTGGACATAGGAATGATTGCTCATGCTTATGCGACCATCTTACCTATGTAGATTCACTCAGGAAGGGAGATGTGTATGGTTGCCAAAATTGTAATCATTTGATAGATGGTTTTACTAAGAGAATAAGAGGAGTTGATTTTTAATGTCGCAGGAGATAATGACTCGTAACAGTATTTCTATAGAATTGGGCGACATAATTACTTTAATTCTCGTAATTTTGATATTCATAAAAGTGTGGGGAGTTTAATGGATAATATAATTGACAGTCCTTTAGTAGTTTTACTTAAAAGACGTATCAAAGATTATGCAAAATCGAAGCATCCTGAACTTCTTGAGGAAGATGAAGTTAAGTCTTACGGAATGGTGATTGATTGGTTATTAACGGAAGTGGGGTTCTGATGCTATCTTTGTTGATTTGTTCGTGTGGACATCCGTATTATTCACATAAACATACACTTACTGGTAGTAAAGAATCTTGTTTAGTTAAGGGATGTGAATGTAAAGATTTTGAAGCAATGGGGATATGATGAAAGAATTGTGTCTAATATGTAAGAAGAATATGTACATTGGCGAGGCTTATAAGATATTAACTTCTTATAGTGGTTTATGTGTTGGTTATGTGCATATAAAATGTTTGAATGAGAAGCTTCCTAAAGTATCGAAGGAGGCGGGGTTCTGATGTGTGAAAAGAAGAACTGGGGGTTTACATCTGAATGCTATATTGAATATTATCATGATATTCATTACGGTTTTTATTTTGGGTATTAAGGTGAGGTTTTGATGAATTACAAGCTTGAAATAGAGATTGAAAAAAGTGATGAAGGTAAAAGAATTTATGCAATTCGCCGAGTTAATGATAATGGAGATGATTATGTTATTCTGATTGGAGATGAAAAATTTATGCGGACATTGAGTAGTGCATTGAAGGAGGTTGGGTTTTGATGGTTTGTAAATGCGGTCATTTTGCAGATGACCATCCTGAGCATATGCATTTCGAGGAAAACGTGGATAATTGGAAATTTCCCTGCACAAAATGTAGTTGTGCGAATTATGATATGGTTTTGATAAAGATAGAGTTTGGTAAGTATGACTCGGACAAGAATTTATGGTACATTCGGCGAGGTCAATATCTTATTCTCGCAACGCAGGATGATGTTAAAGAATTATTGAAGCAAATGAAACAGGAGGGGTTCTGATGGCAATGACTAATGTTCCGTTAAATGAAAAAAATATGGCTGTTCTTAATTCCATTCTGGAAGACGGGTTTATATTTATTGATGAGAATGATCAACCTAAGAACATAAATCAGGTAATCTCATTTTTGCTTAATGTTGTTGATGTACAAGGATATCTAAAAATCAAAACTAGTAAGATTTTAGATAAATATTTGAGAAAAGAAAATGAGGCGGGATTATGATGAAAGATATAAAAGAGACGGATGTGCGAAAGAGAATATTGGGATTCAAGCATGTGGGATATTGTGACGACTGTAAGCATGCTGTAGGTTATTATGAAAACTACAAGAAATTAATTCATTTTCTCGACCTGTTTCCAGATGATGAGTTATCTGATGAAACACGAAGGACTCACTGCAAGAATCCATCTTTTGACGGACAGACAGATGAGAAAATGACATTACTCGCATCCTTATTCTCAACGGTCAAGAAACGTGCCGATGAGCGAAGGCAAGCCTTTGAAGAGTTCAAGAATGAACTTGAAACCGCTTTAAATATTGAACTCCCTTATGGTTTTGACGCTGTATCCGAGATAGATTGGCAGGATGTCCTTGTCTGGGGCATCGAAGACGCTTCCTTTGAAGAATTCATGAAAGATTTGGAGTTATACAGAAAACAGGAGGGATTGTGATGTGGGGAACGGCAGGTTGCACCCATGTGGTTATCCTTGAGGTATCAAGATGAAAACCTATTATGGCGGGTGCTGCCAACTTTGCACTGCCACCTTTGATCATGTTACGAGATGGCAAAAGTTTGTCCTGCAAATAAGGCATAAACACCTGATACATGCCATACTCCATTCCAATGCGGGGTTTTTCCCGGAGGATGAGAAAGAATGAACAAAATTCCATATGCAGATACCAGCGTGCCAGCCTCGCAGAGCAGAGCAGATATAGATAGCCTGCTGAAAATACGGAGGGGCTAAAATGGATTTTCAATTCTGTGATTACATCGAGGATTTCGTGCCTTATATGGTTATCGGTTTATTATGGCTTGCTGAAGCAATAGTAATTTTTGTTAATACAATAATGTGGGGCATGTTTTGGTCAGTTATTGGGATAGTGATGTGGGGACTTGTCTTAGTTCCATTTGGTATGATACTCCACGGGTCGGATTGATAAGATGTCAGTTGGTGCACCCGAATGGGTTTATCTGGAAAAATATGGGGAAATGATCAGGGTAGCATTTGGTGCTATTCCGTATCATGTGGGTTCATCCCTTACCCAAAAGGTTGGATGGCGGGATGTGGATGTACGCATAATAATGAATGATGTAGAATGGGAACATTGTGAATTTGGGGAGCCCGATAATCCAAGCAAGAAATGTGTGGCTTTTAACGTTGCATTTTCTGAACTCGGAAGAAAAATGACAGGATTACCCATCGATTTCCAGATACAGCAACAGACCTATGCAAACAAGAATTTTCCCCCTTCGGAACATCCAAGGTCGGCGATTGGCATACTTTGGGGGCGGGAAAAGACATGAAAGGGGAACAGCGATTTACATTATGGCAAAGGTGGTAAAATGAAAACTGTTGAAAGAGATGAATAAAATGTTGGAAACAGAAATGGAAAAGGAAATACGAGATAGTTTTATGGAAGTTTATGCTGTTTTGGAAAAAGAAGGTTTTAGTGTAGGAGAAATGACTAGTTTCGTTGTTACTTTTTTAGCTACATTGAAACATTTAAGTCCTTTATATTATGATACTGTTATGGACATAATAAGGAATGAGGTGGTTCAGTGGGTAGAAATAAAAGATTTTCGCAGTGATGATGGTAGGTGAGTTAATGGCATTAACCGTATCAAGGGCTGTAAAGAAAGATTGTTTTGAGATAGAACATTATAATGATGAATATGGGAAGTTAGAAACGTTATTTCTAACGAAAGAAGAGTTAAAGTCGCTGTCATTGATATTGTCTAAAATTCTCGAAGAAGAAGGATTAATAGAGAAGGTTCGTAAGGACTGGGAGAAATTTATGGAAGAACCTCTTAATAGGGCTATTTTTGAGAGACTAAGCGAAATTTAGTATAGAGTAAAAAATACATTGTGGAATAAACTTTCATTTTGATTTCTCGAATTACGATAAGAATTTGACTATACAAGAGAGATTTGATAAGAGAACATAATTATCATTATACCATTTCGTAAACTTCAAATTTCGAATTATAAATTAGGGGCGAATAATATTCAATATTTCTTTATTAAAATATTTAAATACGAGATAAGAATAAACTGGCATGGAAGCCGATTCTAAACCACCGTTTATTACAAGAGTTTTTTCAAAATTAAACTCCGCTTTTAATTTATCAGGTTCAGGTATAGAAAAAGGTTCGAGAAGGGGAGGATTATCTTTTCGAAACGTTCCCTTGCCATTTAATTCTTATGTGCAAATGGTAGGGTGTATTACCGAAGGAAGCGAAATTTTTACTAAAGAAGGTTGGAAACCAGTAGAAGAAGTCGAAGATGATGATGAGCTTTATTCTATAGACCCGAGTACGAGAGAAGGTAAATTTTATCCTATTAAAGAAAAATTTGTTTATGACTATGATGGAGTTCTTCTAAAGAATGGAGTAGGACTTACTAATGAGCATAAGATGTTAGTTTACTATGGGGAAAAATTTAAGTCCGTTCAGTTGAAAAATTTAAAGAGCGGACGTATGCTAGTTACAGCGGGAAACTATAACGGAGGAATAGTACCAGAAGATTTTGTATATAATGTGTATCAGGGCAATAGATGGGGCAAAGTTAGTATTCGAAAAACGAAAAAAATTGAAGCGAAAGATTGGTTTGAATTTTTGGGATGGTTTGTTTCAGAAGGACATCTTGGCAGTCGAGACGGAGAATGGCAAGTTCGGCTTACTCAATATAAAGAAGAAGGTAGAAGAAAAATAGAAACAATGCTTAAGAGGATGGGAATTTCTATTATTCATTCGGGAAAACAATACGTAATAAAGAGTAAGGATATTTATTTGTGGTTAGAGAATAATTGTTATGTCGAGAAACCATATAATTCTCATACTAAGAAAATTCCAGAAATCGTTAAAACGTCTAGTAAAGAATATATGAACATTTTCTTGAATTCTTACATTGACGGAGATGGATATAGAGAAAAAAGCGGTAGTATTGTTTTTAGTACAGCTTCTGAAAAATTAGCTGAAGATTTAGAGGAAATGGGAATTTTGTCTGGATATTCAATCAGCAGAAGTATTAGTGAGGGAGAAAAAAGTTTTGTACGTTCTAGCGGAGAATCTTATGTTTTGGTATATAAACAATTTGTTGGAAGATTTAAAGTTAGAAATTATATTGACGTAAGGAGTTGGCTTAAGAAGAGTGAGTACGAATATTATAGAGGGAAAGTTTATGACTTTAATATAGAGCCATATCATACGTTATTTGTTCGTGGTCGTAATAGTATAGGTGACTTTATATATTTAGTTACTTATAATAGTAACGAGAAGACACCTTTGTATCGGTGGGGTTATAGTTGGGTAATGGATTTATTTTATGGAAGTGATATTCTCCGAACCGTAATTAAAAATCTCAATGATGAAATTTTCAAAAACGGTATAAGTGTAGAAGAAAAATTCGTAAAGAAATGTATTAATCCTAGGTGCGGCTATGAAGTATTCGAAGACATAGATAAATGTCCATTATGTTTTAGTCAAATGAGAAGCCCAGATTTATCACAAAAACTAAGGGCAGAAGCTTTTATAAAAAAGAAAAATAGATTCGATGAAAATACAATAAATACAATGAAAAGTTCAGACCTAGACGTTAATATATTTGATAATGCATTTCTTCTATTAACTAGAAGATATACTTATGATGAAAGTGGAAGAATAATTGGAGCAGAAATAGATGATTTAGTTAGGTTGAGTCCTGATAAGGTAAAATTAGTTTTGAGTAATTATGGTATGGGAAGGGGAGATACAGGTTCATATCTTTACGTTTGCCCGGAGCATAGAGAGAAAATAAATATCAAACCAGACAAAAAAGAATATTTTTGTGATATAGACGGGAAAGAATTAATAGAGTGTTGGTTTGCGGCTAATCCTTCTGGAAGTGCTGGAAGTGGAGCTAGTGGTCAGAATTTATATTTCGGAAGAGGAGAAATATATCACGTTAAGAGATGGAGTAGTCAGGAAGGTTATGGAGTTAGTATGGTATATACTATTTGGAGAAAAGTCCTAACTCTAATCAAAATGGATGATTATACACTTGAAGCTTATAGTTTGCAGAGAACTCCGAGAAGTTTCTTGGTCATAAGAGGGAAACTTGAAAACATAAGACAAGCTTTTATGTGGCTTAGTAACAAAGCGAGGGAAAATCCGAATATGATTTATCCTCTAGTCGTTGAAGGAACTGATGCAGGAGCTAGGAGAATTGTTGAGCAAGTTAATATGGACTTGAAGCCAGACGAAATGCAGATGCTTGATATGGTAGAATTATTTAGGACACACATAGGGTTGATGTATGGAGTTCAGCCTATAATGAGTGGAGGAAACGGTTCGAGCGGAGGACTAAATAATGAGGGACTTCAAGTTACAGTTACGAATAGGACTATTAACGAAAGCCAGAGAGTTTGGAATGGGTTCTTGGAATGGTTGGCTTCTAAATTAAATATTACTGATTTTATTTTAAAGCTTAAGCCCAATGAATTGGAAGATGATATGCGTAAATTAGAGATGGAAAGTACCAGAATAGAGCAAGCTATAAATATGAGTAAAATAGGATTTGATGTTGATATGGAGATAGACAAAGATGGTATGATGAAGTTTAGGTATCATAAAATTTCATTGAGTCCTGAAACTGGGGAATCTTCTATTGGTGAGGGAAATAATGTAGATTTAGACAACTTGGAAGGAGGTGGGCAATTATCACCAGTAGAACAGAGAGAAGCACAAGAAGCCGAGAATGCAAACGTTAATAATGCCGAACGGAATTCTGAGCAATGACGGAATATATTAATAACGGAATAAAATGTTCTTGTCTTAGAATTCAGAAAGGAGAGAGAATATATTATAAGTGCAGTAATGAATATGATAATATCGTCTTCGGGGCTTTTGATTTCGAGAAAGCTGTAAGGTTAATGGACAATCATTTAAGAGCCGAAATAAAAAAGGGTAAAGTTCATGATTATTTATTTCCGCCGAAAGATAATGAAGTTAGAGTTAGAGAGAATTTTGATGAATATTATGATAAAGTCATAGAGAATCTCGAAAGTAAATATTGTAAAGAAGTTCCTTCTCGTGTGAGAGGAGTTGGATTGATGTTAGTTAAAGTATGTAAATGTCCATTTGAAAACGGGAAATTAGAAACTTATCCTCGTTGGTTGCTTCATTTAGAGAATGAGCATGCCACTACTTTAGAAAATCTTGCTCAATGGAATATTATGTCTGATAATGACCTTATAGGCAATTTAAGGAGAAAGGAAAAAGAGGAGCGAGACAAAACGAAGAGTATAGAGAAGTCTAATTTTTTTGATATGTTACCTTCGGAAGATAAAACTGGTAAAAAGATAGACGAACCTTTAAGTAGATATTATGACGAAGTTATGGATAACGCCTTTTACAATAATTGTAGTAATGAGTTGGATGCTTGTATTTGCCCACTTGACGATAAAAAAATGACTAAATATGATTTTTTGAGACATCTTCAATCAACACATTTCGATACAATATTACATTTGGCAGAAGAGCATAAAGTTTTTGATGAAAAATTTCCAAAGACAGAAAAAAAAGCAAATTATAAGAATGGAGAGAGTAATCTTAATATTGAGTATGTTGAGTATGCGAGGGCTAAACCTTCCATTACTAAACCAAGTAGCCCCGATTTAGTTCCTCTAAACGGGGATAGAGTTGATGAAAATGAAAAGGAAGAGGGAGATAATTATAATTACATTAGTGAGAACAGAAAGGCTGAAACTCATAAATATAGAGGGGGAAGCGGAATAAAACGAAGAAAGGGTCGAAGTCAATATTATTTAAGCCAAAAAGCAAATTTTGGGAATTATAGCGAAGAAGAAAAAGTTAAAAGTCGAAAAAGTGGAAAAAAGGGTAAGAAGCTAGGATTTGATTATGCTCAGTTTTTTGACCAAGATGGAAGTCCAGAGAAGTCTATTAAGAAGTTGGACACGAATAATCATAGTACAGTTATGCCTTCGGGTACTATACCTCAAAGACAAACAGCGGGAAAGAGTGAAAATCCAGCAGTTGGTATGGCAGAAGGTAAAAAACCTAAAAATAAGAAAAGACAGTTAGTTGATAATAATCCGACAATATATGGAATAGACCAAGCTGCTGCATTTTCCCATTAATTAACTTTATATAATGGCTAATGATAAGGCACTATGACCACAAAAGAACATCTAACTCTTAAAGATAATAATGTTCACATTACAGTAAAGAAATCTAATGGAGAAATAGAGGAATTCGATTATTCAAACTTATTCGTTACAGCGGGATTAGATGCAGTTGCTAATATGATTAGTGGTCTCGCTACAGTTAAGCCTTTTAAGTATATGCAGATAGGAACTTCTAGTACTGCTTCTACGACCGGAATGACTAGTTTGATAGCAGAGGTAGAAAGTACTACAAATAGTATAAAACTCGGAACTACAAATGTTTCTTTAGACACTATTAAGTATACTGGTACATTCGCTATAAGTACTTCTTACGCATTAAAAGAGGCTGGACTATTCAATAATGTTCCTACCGGGACAACAGTAGTAATGCTAGCTCGAATTACTTATCCAGTTATAAATCTTGGTGCGAATAGTACGATGATTATTAATTGGTCAGTTGTAGTTTAATTAATTTGTTAAATAGGTTTATATATTAAAAAACGATTCTTAGGCTATGACTTTAAACGATACTATAGGAGTTTTTAATTATATTAGTAAAAAAAATAAAAGTTGTCCTTTTGACGATGAAAATTTTGAAAAGAGTTATGATTTGTTTGACCACTTAGAGCAGTATCATACGCAGGAAATGAATTCTATTTTGAATTTTTATAAGAACGAATTCGGGGACGAAACTTTAAGTTCTAACATTAGTGGTGATAAGGACGATGATAAAGAAGACGAAGATAATGATATTAGTGAAAGGACACATATAGTGGAATATCCATATGAAGGCGATAAAGAGCCCGATAGTGGAAAAGTTGGTTGGCAAACTTATAGACATCTTCCAGAAGGAGCAGAAAGTAATACTAATTATGAAGATGTATCTGCTAGTACATATTCTAAAGAATATGAAATTCCAGACGAAGAAGATAGTGAGGAAAACGAAGAAGAAAGTAATGCTCGGAGAGAGTATAAGAATTTGTCAGAAGGTCAAACTTATTACAAAGGCAAGAGGGGAAAGGGGAAGAATGGTCCGAAGGAGTATCGTAGGAGAGTAAGGGCTTTTATTAATCATATAACAAAGAAGAAAGATGTTGAGTGGGTTGAGCATTATACAGTTGTTGTTGGTTATGATAAAGACGAAAAACCGTTAGAGAGGGAGATGAGAACTTATCACTCGTTGTATAATTATAGTAGAAAAGTAGAAGACGAAGAAAATCCGAAATTGCGTGTTTATACTCAATACATAGTTTGCCGCGAAGATGGGCTTACACATTTTCCGGAGGAGGCTGAAGATGAAGATAATAAACAGTTAATTGGAATATATATTAGTGCCGCAATGCATAGAAATAAAAATGGAATTGATAATGTTCCAGTAGAAGATTCTAACGCATTGTATAGAGAAACTTTAGAGCATTATGAAGAAGATAAACCTCGATATAGGGAATTAGTACTACGACAGGCAGAAACTTTTGCAGAAAAATCTGAAAATAGTTACGCTGCCGATTATGACCCTGATGCGAATATGAAATTTCCGGAAACCCTTAATCGTAGAAGTATGAGAAGCGAAGAGGAAATAGAAAGAGATAAAGTTATAGATAGACTTCGTCAAACATATCAGCGTAGAGAAAATGCTAAAAGACACGAGAAAATAATTAATGAGCTTAAAAATCCAAATCCTCAACCATTTAAGCTAATAGATAGGAAAACTGGTGAAGTAAGAATTATTCAGCCCGGGACTAATGAATATGACCATTATAATGATAAGTGGAATAGTCTGCATCCTTCGAAGGATAAAGATAAAAATTCAAATAAGCGTAAGTCCACTGGTTTAGAAAATATATCTGGGGATTATGTTCTCATAATGAAATTTAGTTATGAAAGAGACGTAGATGACACCGTTAAAGAATTGATTGAAAGACAGAAGTATATGGGCACTATCGGTACGGAATATAAATGTCCCTTTGATAGAGCAATTTTCATAAATAGAAATGGATTGGGCTATCATCTCCTAACAAAGCACCTGAACGAAATTAACGATATAGTTGATTCTTACGATGAATAAAGTCGAAATTTGGAAAGATGATGACAACGAGTCTAATGAGGATAATTTTTCTCATTTTATAGTTGGGAGAAATGGTTCGGATGTGAGTTATTTTTGTCCAAAATGTGGAAGAACATTTACTTCCATTACAGATTATGCAACACATAAACACTACAAACCCCCGATTAACTCCGAAAGATTTCCGTCAATTAGAGCAGAAATAAATAATGAGTTAGCTAAGTATGGTCCATATGCCAAAGATTTAGACACCGTATTATCCACTTTAGTTAGTAAGGGGTCTCATAATATGAAAGGGAAAGAATATTATGAATGTACTTTGGGAGATAATAAAGCTTTTCAAGATAAGACATTACTAGAGTATCACTTAATAAAATTTCACGGAGAAGAATTGTATGAATTGGTTATGAAGTTAGATTTTGGGAAATCTGATTGGAGATTTGGAAGAAATTTAACTGAGGGACAGATAAATGAATTAATAAACGAGTTAGCAGAGAAGAGTATAGTTGGAGAGTTTAGAGGGAATTATAAGTATAAAGACCCAATTCATAAGACTATATTTTATAGTTTAGAAAGATTTAAGCAGCATATATTATCTTCCCATACAGAAGGAGAGTTATTGTCTATGTTAGGAAAATTGACACCAGAAGATTTAATAGGTTCGGAAGAACAAGTTAGTGAGAACGTGAGATTTAATACTCCGACAGGAGGAACGTTTTATAGATGTCCAGTTGATGGTTATAGGTTCAAGACTAAAGATGAGTTTAAACAACATTTTCTAACTCATACTCCCGCACAGAGATTTCAAAATGTTTTGTGGAGAAAAGATGATGTTAAGAGAAAATATTAATAAGTTAACAAGATTATCGAATTATGACTGAGAAAGTTAATTGGGATTATTGGAAGAAACAGTTTGAAGAGGGGCATACAATAGCTTCTTACGTTTTCATAATTCAGATTTTTATTTCAGCGTTTTATTTGTTATTTTATGGTAATCAGTTTGAGTTTAGATTAATTTTTCTAATAAGTTTTGCTAGTGGACTTGGAGCATTAGTTGATACGACAGCACATTTATATTTAAGTAAAGTTACAGTTGGACTAAGTGCTGCGAATTTTAATAGTTTTTGGAAGGATTTAATTACTTTGAGGGCGCACGTATTGATAGGAGAATTAATAGCATTTGCCATCTTGACGTATGAAATTATTATTGTTTTTCCAATACTTTATTACAACGTAGAATTTTTGATACTATATTTTTTATACCTAATAGGAATTGGGATAATAATAAAAACAAAATATTATCATTGAGGTGTGTTAAGTGGTTTGGAAATCAGAAGTTGAAATTACGATGGAAGACGTTGAATTTGAAATTAGGAAGATATTTAAGAATTTCAAATTTATGAGTATAGTTCAGCCTGTAGATAATAATACTCCCATTATAGTCGGGATTAAAGAAGGAGGAGTTTTCTTTGCAAAACGAATAGCGGAGAAATATCATTTGCCTTGTTATTTTATTTCTTGCAAATTTTATGATGGTAAGAAACTGAGAGAGAATGTAGATATAACGGAGATACCATTGAAATTGTTTGAGGAAGAAAAACCTGTAGTATTGGTTGATGATGTTTATGATACTGGAACAACAACAAAAGTTCTTAAAAAGTTGTTTCCGAATAGTAAAGTTGTAGTTTTGTATAAGAAGACTATACAAGACGAAGTCGATGTATTTGGAGATATTTTAGCTAGAGACGTTTGGGCTAAATTCCCGTGGGAAAAAGTAAAGGTGGAATAAATGAGAGCTTTAATTACTGGGGTTACTGGGCAAGATGGAAAACTATTAAGTAAATTACTTTCTGAAAAGAATTACGAGGTTTATGGGTTAGTTAGGAGAATTGCTAATAGAAAATATGAAGCGGATGGTGTTAGTATTATAGAAGGAGATATTAGAGATAATAATTTAATGGAAGACATTATTTCTAAGTATAAATTTGATGAAATTTATCATTTAGCTTCTATTTCTGATGTAGCATATTCTTTTGAGCATCCCAACGAAGTTTATGACATAAATATTTCTGGAACACTTAATTTGCTTAATGCTCTTCGCAAATCACCTGACACTAAGTTTTATTTTGCTGGAACGAGCGAAATGTTTGGAAAGCCAAAGACCAAACCACAAACGGAAGATTATCCTATGGAGCCAGTTAGTCCATATGGAGTTTCAAAATTAGCTGGGTATTGGTCGTCAAACCTTTATAGAAAGGCTTACGGTTTGAAGATTTATTGTGGAATATTGTATAATCACGAAAGCGTTTATAGACCAGACCATTTCGTTTCAGCGAAAATTATAAAAGGCGTTAAAAGATTTTATAATGTTGGTACTGGTTTTAATATTGGGAATATGAACGCTTTAAAAGATTGGGGATATGCACCCGAATATGTTGAGGGTATGTATAGAATGCTGAAGGATGGAGTTCCTCCCGATAATTATATTTTGGCTACAATGGAGCAACACAGTGTTTTCGAGTTCATAGTAAGAGCTTTGGAGGAGGCTGGTATAGAGTACCATATTAGGGAAGATGATGATGGCAATCCTAAACAGATAATAGACGCAAATAGTTATTTTCCTATAGTTAGTCAAGATTCTCATTTATTTAGACCAAACGAAGCTGATAATTATTGTGGCTCTTATGCGAAGGCAAAAGAAATATTTGGATGGGAGCCAAAAGTAAAATTCAAGGAGTTAGTTAAAAAATTGTACGTAGAGTTCGAGGAGGCGTTAAAGTGAGGGAAATAGTAAATATTTTTAGCACGGATAATTACATAGCTCCTTCTTCTTTTTTAATACAATCTACAAAACTCGCAGCCGAATTAGTTAATATGGGTTATGAAGTTCATTCTCATAATATATACACTAAGGAAGATGTAAAAAAGGCAGACTATAATATTTATGTTCCGTGGCATTATTCCGTTACTTATAAAAATCTGCACATTAGACCGCCATATTCCAACGAGTCGTTTCCAGACAAAAGTAAATTAGATTTTGACTTAATTCCAGATTCTACTCTCGTTGGTATATGTGATAAAGAAGATTTAGATAATGTAGTTAGAGAGAAGGTAATACAGAAGAATTATAAGAAGTTTATAGTTTCTTCAAAAATGCAGGATAAAATATTTCATTTGCCAAATACAAAAGTTATACCGTGGACAGTAAATCCCGAAATAGTTACTTATAAAAAGTTTTTAGAAATTGATAAAGACGTGCCGATAGTGTTTATTGATGGTCATACCGATTATTTAAGAAGAGGAATTGACGTTAGTTTTAAAGTTTTAGACGCTCTTTACAACGAAGGTTATAAGTTTGGAGTTGTAGTTCACCAATGGGGGAATGAATTTACATTGGGAGATAGACCTTATACCGTTAAAATGTTTAATGGCTTTTTGTCTGATTATGTTTATTATGGAATTTTGGCATCGTGTACTCATTTTCTTTCTCCATTGAGGGGAGGAAGTTTCGAGATTCTTACTCTTGAAGCTTTAGCACTTGGATTAACAGTTGTTATTCCCGAAAATTCACCTAGTTCTGAAATTCCGTTGAGGAAGGATGATGTTTATTGGTGTAGGTATAATGGTAATAAAATTAAGACTTGGGAAAATATTTTTCATAAAGGTGGAATGAATGATATAGACTATGAGTCTACTTTGGAAGCTATGAGAAAAGCCTTAGAGAAACCGAAGGTGATTGATAATTATAGTTACTTGTCACATTACAGTATGAGAAAATGGGCTAAAGAATATTTGAGTGATTAACATAAGGATTAAATATTATCGATTCATAGGGAAATTATGAGTACGCATATAGAAATTAATGTTTTGCCAATAGAAGTTAGTTGGTCTTGGGTTAGTACTTCTTCCGGAATTATTAATTGGAAATTTAAGAATCCTAATAATGTTCCAATTAGTTTTGTTTTAATGAGGGGAGTGCTTCCGACTGGCGCTAAGCTAATTCCAGAAAATATTTATATGTTTGGAGATGCTTTTTATCCTTTGTATTATTATAATTTTGGTATGCAATTTTTAATAGGGCAACCAACCCCTCTTAAGAGTTCAAACGTTCAGCCTCCTTTAGCAATATTTAAGACTCCGATTAATACATTAGTAGCCGGATTTGTATTTACACTTGGGGCAAATTCATCTTGGAATATGAATGAAGCTGGATTTGTTGGATACGAACCCGCTGGAATTTCCACGATTATAGTTTCATATTCTCAGATAAGTAAATTTAGTATAGAGTATGATAAACAATTTTCTTGTGAGCAGTATAATAAGCAAGCTGGAACTTCATTTCCTTGTCCTCCCGACCCCTTCATAGTTGACAGCGCCTTATTTTTAATACCTCAGACGGTAATAAGTGAAGTGCCTCTTAATATAATAACTGAGGTTAGTGGAAATAATGGTAATTCTAGTGGGGGAGATTCTGCTAAATGTATAGATTCTCTAATTAGTGATATTCTTGGAGGGAATCTTAAGCTCGTAGTTGAAGATTTGATTTGTATTTTTGGGGCTATTGATTCCGGTTCTCAGACAGCTTTAAGGACTAAGTTGGAGAGTCTTAGACATAATCTATAGGTTTATAATATACATTAGTATTATAGTCTAATGACCGGAGTATTTGTAGGCTATAATATAAAAACTGGGCAAGGTCTCAGTTTTATTTCTTCTACCAATACTTTAGAGAATACTGGTGTTCTTAGTTTACAAGGAGACACAGGGAGTTTAAGTTTAGCTTCTGGTACTGGAATTAGTATCAGCGGGCTAACAATAGCTAATACAGGACTTATTAGTGCTAGTGCAGGTAGTGGTATAAGTGTAAGTGGAACTGACCCTCTTACGATAACTAATACTGGCGTTTTAAGTTTACAGGGAGATACAGGAGCTTTATCTCTCGTAGCTGGAAGCGGTATAGGAATATCTGGACTTACTTTTAGTAATACAGGGGTTTTAGGAGTAGGAGGAGGGACTACTAATTATTTGAGCGGAAGTATAAAATTAGTAGCTGGTTCTGACATAGATATAACTCAATCGGGGCAAGACATAACTATAGCAAATACTTATAGTTATAGTCTTCCTAATACAGTTTTAACTTCTTCTTCTACTTATGTCAAAACATTGCAAGGAGATAGCGGAGCGTTATCATTAGTTGCTGGTACTGGGATAGGAATATCGGGGCTTACTATAAGCAATACTGGAATAGTTAATTTGAGTGCGGGGAGTGGTATTAGTGTTAGCGGAAATGAAATTACTAATACAGGAGTGCTCGGGATTGGAGGGGGAACGACAGCATACCTCAGTGGGGACATAAAATTAGTTGCTGGGAATAGTATTAGCATTAGTCAGGGTACTACTACTATAACAATAGACAACACTTATAGTCCTCCTACTAATATTCTTACAAGTAGTTCTACTTATGTTAAGACTTTAGACGGTAGTAGTGGTGCATTGACTCTAGGCTCTGGTACAGGTATTAGTATTTCAGGACTGACAATAACTAATACTGGTATTATTTCAGCGTCAGCAGGAAATGGAATTGGTGTAAGCGGAAGTGACCCTTTAACAATAACTAATACAGGCGTATTGGGTGTTGGCGGAGGAACGACTTCATACTTAACTGGTGACGTTAAATTTGTAGCTGGTAGCGATATAAGTATAACACAATCTGGACAGGATATAACTATTGCTAATACTTATTCTTACACATTGCCAAGTACGGTTTTAACTTCTTCCTCTACTTATGTAAAGACTTTGCAAGGAAGTTCCGGAACTCTTAATTTAACTGCTGGAAGTGGTATAGGAATTTCTGGACTAACAATAAGTAATACTGGAATCATTAATTTGGCTTCTGGAAGTGGAATTAGCGTTAGTGGAAATGAAATCACTAATACGGGGGTTCTTGGTTTAGGAGGAGGAACAACAGCTTACTTAGGTGGAAATATTGAGCTAAAAGCTGGGAGTAGTATTGGTATTAGTCAGGGAACGACTTCCATTACAATAAGTAATACTTATAGTCCGCCCTCTAATATTCTTACTAGTAGCTCGACTTACGTTAAAACTTTAGATGGAAGTAGTGGAGCTTTAAGTCTTGGAAGTGGAAGCGGAATAAGTATTTCGGGACTAACTATAACTAATGTTGGAGTGCTTGGAGTAGGAGGGGGAACTACGAGTTATTTGACAGGAGATATTAAGTTTGTTGCTGGTAGTAATATTGGCATAAGTCAGTCTGGACAAGACATAACAATAAGTAATACATATTCTTTGCCGAGTACCGTTCTAACTTCTTCTTCGACTTACGTTAAGACATTACAAGGAAGCAGCGGAGCTTTAACTTTATCTGCGGGAACTGGTATTAGCATTAGTGGATTAACGATAACTAATACAGAGCCTAATATTGATTATCCTGCTCAGGCTAATACTTGGAGTGCTCTACAGACTTTCGGGGATAATATTAGTTTTATGGGAGAACAAGTTAGTGGGAGTAGTATTTCTGCTGGGAGTTTCCTATATGACAACGGAACGAATTTCGTTAGGCAGAGTTTAGCCGGAGGAACTGGTATTAGTATTTCTGACTATACTATAACTAATGCGGGAGTTACTTCGCTTACTGCTGGCACAGGTATTTCTTTGTCTGGGAGTACAGGAGACGTTACTATAACTAATACTGGGTCTTCTTATACGGCTGGAAATGGAATTACCCTTACTAATGATATTATAGCTATGAGCGGCGATTATACTGGTAATTTTACTTTATCTGGCAATTATCTCCTCAATACTTCTATTTCTACTACTAGTGCAACGACTACTTATGCATTTTCCTTTGGAATAAATGGTAATTCTGTATTCAGCGAGGGGGTATATTCTCCGGATGGTAAATCTTTTAGTACTACATCACAAGAAAATATGACGTGGTTTTTGAAAGGTGGAGTTAACAATAGTACATTTTTATCCGTATCTGGCTTGGGAAACGCGTCTATAGCCGGAAATATTACTTCCGGTAAAAGTATTATAGTTGCGGATAATAATAACGGAAGTGGTTATAAATTATATTTAGCCGGAACTGACGTAAATCATTATATATATTCTTCTGGAAGTGGAGGAAATAATACATATTTTGGAGAATATAATGGAGCTTTTAATTGGATTAATACGAACAGTGGAGATACCAATATGACACTTTATAATGGTAATTTGACACTTTATGGGACTATGTCTGTAGCGGATTTAGCTACTTTTAATAATGGAATCGTTTTGCCTTATAATTCATCATATCCAGCAGGAGCTTCCAATTTACAGATAGGAGCTACTTCCGATTTTAACGGAAATACACAACAATTTGGTATAGCATTACCTTCTGGTGCAGCAAATTGGCCATTTCAAATATTTGCAGGTGGTGGAACAAGTGCTTATAAGCAATTTTATGTTTCCGTTCAAAGTGAGGTTGGGACTAAAAATAACATTCTCGATGATGGTTCGGGAAATCTAATAGTTGGGGGTTCTTTGTTTATTAAGTCTGTTAGTTTTGTAGTATTATCAGCGGGGAATGGTGGTGCTGACATTACATCTGGTTATGCTTATATTCCAGTACAAGGAGTATGTATGCTATTGGTTAATGGTGTTTATAATGAAGTTGATTTAGGTCAATGGATATTCCAGAATCAACCTTATGCTCCGAACAATGGTACTGGAACGCAAAATGCAGGTAGTGGTGAATTATTTTGTGCTAGCGGTTCATCAGTAGATTGTATATGGGAAATTATACAGATAGGAGTTGGATAATTTTGTTTTTAGTTTCTGCTGTAGAATTAAGATTATAAGACTTAGAATAAGAACTTTTAATAATTCGAAATTCATAACTCATTATGATTTCGAGGGGAGTTAGAAAAGAGTTTGTAATAATTGTAGCAATGTTTATATTCTTTGCAGGATTTTTGATTATATTTGACGAAGCAAGCGTTAGTCATTTTAACAAAGATATGTACCCTATCGTTAAAGCAGAAAGTTACCTTAGTTTAGCAAAATCTTCGGATAATCTTTCGCAGATATATGTTTATCTCGGCGAAGCTAATTCAGAAATTATTGGGTTTAGTGGTAATCCTCAATGGTGGTATGGAACTCCGAGTTCTTCTTGGAACGAAATTAGACTAGACATAAAAACAATACAGTTACAAGTAATTAGTTTTGAAGGTACTAAAAATCTTTCTGGTTTGAATTATTTGTTTGATATTTCGCAGGTTCATTCTTCGGTTGGAACTGTTAATAGTCTTCTGCAAAATGAGTATTATTGGGTTAGTATAGCTCCACTTTATCTTTCTCTTGATATAATTTATATGATTTTGTTAGTGTTGATGATTTTTACGTTAATATATATTGATTATAACAGCAATTATTATAATTTTCCATTGATTTTTTATATTTATTTTGCATTGGTTATGATTTATTTCGGAAATGTTATAGGAATATCACTTTTATGAGATTAAGTGATTTTCTTAGAAACATTTATAACTACTTTATTTATTACCTGCTATGGTAAATGTACCTGAGTTGAAAAAGCAGTTAAATGAGTCGATGTCCAAAATTTCGAAGAGTTATGAAAGTGCTAAAGATTCTACGTCTCTTATGTATGATAATATTATAAATTCTCTTTCAGTGAATATTAGGTACTTAATGACAGAAATAGAAAAGTTAGAAGAAGAAAATGCGAAGCTTAGGGAGAAAAAAAATGAAGTTGAAGGGGAAAATAAAGAACCTTGTAGTGAATGCTCATAGAGGTTTAATTGGAGACGAAATGTTTGAGTGTGATGAGTGCGGGAAACTTTTTAAAACGGAGAGAGAAATTTTTCTTCATAAATTTGAAGAACACGTAGGAGAGAGTTAGAATGTTCGGTGTAATGACTGATAAACAAATATTAGAGTATATTAAAGAACATAAGCTTATAGCCGTTAATTTTAAAGAAAAAAATTTAACTCCAAACGGTTATGATTTGTCTGCTAAAATAGTTAATTTTACTAGACTTGAGGATGGCAAAAATAATTTCAAAGTAATGACTGATGAATATTTAAAAATCCCGAACAATGTTGTGGCTAGAATGTACTTAAAGTCTAGGTATTGCAGAAAAGGAGTTTGGGGAAGTTTTGGGTTTATTGACGCTGGGTTTGAAGGAGCTTTGGAGTTTACTTTGTTTAATTTTCCGATAGAAGAATTTGCCGGAAATGATAATCCTATACCATTGGTGCAGATAGTATTTGAGATTCTCAATGAAGAAGTAATTGAGAATTATGGCGAAAGGAGTGGTAATTTCCAATTTACTGGTCTTGACTGGGCAAGTTTATAAAGTCTTAAATATATTAATGCTATTAGTTGTTTATGAAAGAAGTAGAAGTTTACGTGAAGAAGGAGTTTGTAGAAGAATTGAAGAAGAATTATCTTCTGTTTATGGAGTTTAATTCTAGGCTATATGGTATTTTCGGGAATTGGAGAAGAATGACTGTATTTGAGCCATTCGTTGGAAAGAGTGTTCTTTATGGCATAAATATAGTAAAGTATAAAATTCCCTCAAAACTCGGAATGCTTATAGGAATAAAGAAATTGTGCCTCGCTTACGGAGCAGAGAATTTAATTTTCTCAGAAAAGGAAAATGAGTTTGAGGATTATGTTAATTGGAATATAATAATGAAAAAATTGTTTGAAGAGTTTAAAGATTATAATTAAATAGTTGGAATTTCTTGTTTATTTGTTTTTGTCATTAACTCTTTTTGTTTCTTTTTAAGCTCTTCTTGTCTAGCTACTATTTCTTCTATTGACATCGGTGGTTCGAGGGGAATAGTTTTGTAGTGAGCTACTCTTATGCGAGGGTCACAACCAATTTTGGCATTGTATTTTTTCCGAGAAACTCTGCAAAAATTATATTCTTCTGACGTTTTGTTTGTGTATTGTGTATAGAGAGGAATGAATTCTCCCGAAACTAGTCCATAGTTACTTACTGGTTTAAGTTGTTTGAGAAGATTATAGCTTATTCCAACCATAGTGAAACTTCCAGCATCAATTTCAAACGTCTTAAAATCCGCAAGCTTTTTGGGATATTCGAAATTTGGCTTTATAGGACTTAATAGAACGTTGCCGTCTAAGCCTCGAACTGGGGCTACTACTACATCGAAATCTTCGAAGTCTTCTAGCATATATTTTATTACCGTATTATAATCAGTCATAGGAAGAGCATCGTGGTCTAACATTATTAGATTTCTTTTAGCTTTCAAAGCTCCGCCTATTATCATACTTCTATTTACGTCCACTCTATTACTCTGAGACAATAGTGGCATTACAGGACTTCCACTCATCCATCTTATTAGATGTGAGTAAAATTGGGTATATCCCAAATGACCGGCTGGCACTCCAATTACGAATTCTTTGCTTTCTAACACTTTCTTAACCATAATACTTAATAAAAAAGGAGTTATTAAAGTTAATCAAATTCTTTAATAGTTAGTCGTAATTACTTTGAATATGATGGGCAAAGTTACAATTAAGTTAAACGATGATATTATTTTGGAAAAAGAGAATTTAATAGTTAATAGTGGAGTTGAACAAATTGCTAAATTGTTAAATGGATTTAGTTCAGCATATTTTACTTATATGGGAATCGGTAGTTCTAGTTCTTTGCCCTCTTCTACTCAAGTCGCTTTGGGGAATCAAATTGAAATAGTTAAGACTACGAATAGTTTGGGGACTACTAGAGTTAGTAATGATACTTGTAATTTTCAAGGGACATTTAGTTTTAGCACCACATATACCGTTACTGAAATAGGATTGTTTACTTCTTCGACTTCCGGCACTATGCTTAATAGGACACTCATAGGAGCAGTTAATGTAGATAAGACGATAGATTTATCAATAAATTGGCAAATCATCGTCTATTGATTTATAAATTGGGCTCGAATAAAAATATGGAGACTTTTAAATAGGAGTATTTCATAAGGAATTATGGTTAAAGCGTTTCTTTTGGTTACTGAGCTTGGGAAGGTTAAGTCGAAGATTACACAGAATATAAAGATTATAACAGGGCTTGAAATTCTGTTTTTAGCTTTTCTATTCCAGACCGCCTATACATTTCTTTCTTATGGAACGATAGGGTTTGATGTAGTTGCTTTTGGTTTCTTCGCAATTAGTGGTGTAGTCATTTTTGTTACAATTCTGCCTTATATGACTTCATTGTCTGGTGTTTTGGCAGAACTTCAGTCTAAACTAATTTCATCAGAGAATTCTCTCAGTCCAGCAGAGATAGAAAAACTTAAGTCTTTGCTTCCAATTATAGAAGACCTCCTTAAAGCGGAAGGTCTTGTTGCTGGAAATAAAATTGACGAAAGCGCTAGTCCTCCTAAGTAAACAGGAGGGAATACTTTTTAGTTAAGTAATGATAACCTATAGTGTCGACTACTACAGTTAAAGGGTCTGATAGTTTATTTCTTTACGAAATTTCATTAAATGATTACTTACCTCCCGAAGAGGAAGAACATTTTCTTGACGTTACGTTGTATATTGATAGTAATTTGCCGAGACTAGAAGTAGTTACATTACCAAATTATGCTATAATAGATTCGTTTATAAGCATTCTTTCTTTAGAGATTTTGAAGAAGGGAAATAATATTAGTTTTCCGATACTCTCTGAGCTTTTACCTTTAGAGAAGATTGGTGAGGAGCCTATCATTAATAAGGAAGAAGAGTTATTATTTACGGAGAAGAATAACTTTAGTATTTTAATTAATAAATTATCAGAATTCGTTTTTAGAGAAATAGTAGTTGCTAATCAGATAGTAGAAGAAGTTAGTAATTTATTGCTAGAAGAATTATATAATTTAGAAACTGAGTTAAAAGAGGAAGAAGTTTTAGACTTAGTGGAAAAAATAGTTTTAAAGTTATTAACAAATTATAAAGAAGATTTAGTTTTTGGGAGTAGTAATACATATTCTATTAATTTTACAGAAAGAACCGAATTTATATTCCAAGAGATTTTTTCTTCAAATCCGAATTTTTCTCCGTTAGAGACAATAATTTTTCTTGAATTGTTTGAGTTTGTTGCAGAGCCTTTCTTCATTGACGAATTGTCACTAAGTTATAGTAAAGTTTTTGAGGTGTCTAAAACTATAAAAAATCAAGTATTATTTTTTGATAAAGTATTCAAAACTTCGGAAATTAATAGTTTGGCTAATTTAGAATTTGAAGAATTTACTTTGTATTCACCGAGGTTATACATTTTAGAGGATTTTAATTTTAGTGAAAAATCAATAATAGAAATTCTAAGAGAGATAATTGGGGTATTGGACTTAGCCGAAATTTATAAATTTTCCATATCGAATTTCGAGATTGACATTATAACTCTAATCGAGGAATTAACGAAGACGATAGAATTCAGTTATAGTATGGGCTTAAATGTTTTAGAGAAGAGTAATTTAAAAGTGTTGATAGAGGAATCGTTAAAGTTCATTTTAAACGAGGAATTCTTAGTTAAAGAATTGATTATGGAGGCAAGTTCTAGTATAAGTTTAGTTGAAAAAATAATCAATAGTTTAAGTATAGTTCTAGAGAATAAATTTTCATTGACGGAGACTATAGATTTTATATCAGAGATTAACGAAAAAGGTGAATTAAGTTTTAATTATTCAATTCAATTTAGTATACTAGATTTCGTTAAGGAGAATTTAGAATTTTATTCTATAGTTTTTGTTCAGTCAGAAGCTTTATTATCTTTGTTTAGCGAGTTAAAAATTTCTGAAATTAAGTCTTTTTCCATTGAAGTTCCAGAAAAAAGTTTCTTAAGTATTTCAGAGAGTTATAGATTTAGTCCGGTAATTAATACTTTTGGCATAATAGATTTATTGGAGAGTTTCAATAATGTAATTCATTCGATTAAACTTGTAGAAGAGACTTTAACTTTGAGAGAAATTCATTCAGTCGGTTCAGTTTACGTTAGCTTAATGCAATTTTTCCAGAATTATTTTAGTAGCATTGGAGGAGTTTCTTTTAATTCTATATATGACCTAAAAGATTATGATTTAAAGCGGCAGGGAAATGGACTATTTTTGTGGATAGAAAAGCAGGATGAAGATTATATTGGGTTTGGAAATGAGATTTTTGGTAAGTATGTAGTTGGATGCGACTTATATCTTTTCGGAGTTAATACTGATATTATATTGAATAATATAGTAGCAGCAGTAAATAAATTAGTTGGTGATTATGATTCTCAATTTAATTCCGTTGGGAGAGAGGTTATAGTGTGGATTAAATTATTGGGTCAGAGGAATTTTCAGAGGAAAATGAGAGGTGCTACGAAGTATAGATTTGTTTTCGAGATAATGGTTTATAATACTATGAAATACAGTAGGTATGGTATAAATATGGGAGAGGTATAAGGAGTTAGTATGGAATTTATAATAAACAATGATACTAATCATATATTGCCGTCTTCATATTCTTATAAATTATCATTAGCTGGAATTGTTCAGATTAATCAATATGGAAGTAACGTTTATTTTACTATTAGTTCTACTGGGGGTAGTAGAGTTTTTAGTTGGTATGAGGGAAATGGAGTTTATTGGGTTAATATAGGTAAGGAATTGTTGATAAGTTCTACAGTTGTTATTTTTGCTAACGTTGGAGATTTAAGTGAGAATTATTTTAATTCTTCTACAGGTTGTTTTGCTTTACTTAGTACGACTTATGGAATAAATGATACTGGATTTAAGGTATTTCAATTCTATGATAATTTTGTTGGGACATCGTTGAGTAGTTCGTGGATGACTATTACTACTGGTGCGGGAACTTATTCAGTTAATAATGGAATAACAGTCAGCGAGAATGCTTATAGAGTTGATATGAGAGTAGTTACAAAATCGACATATAATAATGGGATTCTCGAAGCTTATATTAATTCACAGAATACAGCCAGTTTTAGGGGAACAGGACTAGAGTATAATACAATACTACCCAATAGTAGTGGGAATAATGGACAATATGGTTATAGGTGGATGACTTCTGCTAATGCTCAGCCCGGGAATTTTATTCAGTCAATAGTAAATGGTTCAGACGATACTTTAGTTAGCTTAGGGCACGTTTCCAGTACTTCAAATTATTTCTTAACAGCCGATTGGAACGAGACTGGTTATGTAGCTTGGTTTAATAATCATTCTTCTACCGCACTGTTATCCGTATATAGTAGTACAGTTAATTATAGTTCTACATACTTGGTTATTTATGCTGGTTCAGATGGCAGTAATATTGGTACTATAGGAATTAATTTTATTAGGTTTAGAACTTCATTCGCTAACGAAAGTCCGAGTATAACATTTAAAGCAACGTTTAATTTTGTTTCTGATTTAAGCTTAAGTGGTAGTACAAAAATGGCTACTTATGGTTTTAATTCTTCTACCAATACTTTGTCAGTAGTTCCAGAATCCTTAAATTTATATTCTAGCTCAAATTTTTCAGGAATAATCACGGAGAAAAATCAAATCGCATTATACGAAGGATTTTTTGATTTTCCGAGCAATGGTATTGGGGTTGTGCCTCCGAGAATTTCTATACTAGAATTCGTTGATTCGTTTTTTGAAGGATTATTGCCGACTGAGCATATCTACGACTTAAAAGCTTATGATTTAGTCAGACAGAAGAATGTTGCTGTTTTATGGATTGATGATTTAGAACAGAGTTATATTGGTTTTGGTAACGAAAGTTGGGGAGATTATGTTATTTGTGCTGACGTGTATTTGATAGGACAAAATACAGACGTATTGTTAGACAATATAGTTAGTAATATTCATCGGAGAATAGCTAATTTTGAAGGGGGAACTCCCTCTATAGAGCTTGATAAAGTAGTATGGGTTAAATTAGAGAACGAAGAAAATTTTCAGAGTTCAGTTAGAGGAGCTACTAAGTATAGATTTGATTTTGCAATAAGAGTTTATATAAACGAATTATTTGGCAGACGGGCTTCAGAGATTAGTGTTCCGTTTTATATGAATATTTCTGGGGTCAGTTCTACTAACGTAAGTACTAGCTATAGTAGCACGATATTGGTAAGCGTTAATACTTCTTCGACACAGATAAACGATATTATGTTGACCAATTTGAAAAAAGTTATTTAACTGCTAATTTAAATATTACTAAAGAATATGGTGAAATATGGTTACAGTGCCGAACGGCGTTTTATATTATGCTCCTATCATCCTGAAATATTATTATAATGAGATTGAACCTCACGTAGATGTTGAATCTATGCAAAACATAACTACGACTTATACTACTACGAATGCCACGATGTTAAGCACAACTTATCAACAGCAATTATTTATTCCGATGAATGGGGCATATAGTTCAACTGCTAATTCTACTTGGAGTAATGTAGTTTTCTTTGACGTTGGAGGGAATTTACTTCCTTCGTGGATAGAGAATTTTAAGGGAATAGGAACTGGGGGAACTACAGCTTTGGTTTGGGTTAAGAATGCAGGATTTAGTACTAACGTTAGTACTACTCAAATGACATTTGCTAGCACGACACAAGCTTTGGGTAATTTAATTACTGTATATACAACAACGTATAGCACGACAAATGTTACCACTTTCAGCAGTACTATATATATCGGATTCGAGGATACTAGAAATTTCTTGTTTAATTCGAATGGAACTACAGGATGTAATTACCTATTACAGTTAGGAGTCGGAGGGGTAGATAATGGGAAACAAGTTTTTAATTATTATGGAGGATTTGAGGTTAAAGAAATACCATCTGATTGGTTGATGATGTTTATTTATAAACCTACTTTTCCAGATGATGGAGGAATAATTATTAGTAGTTTGGGAGGTTGGCAAGGTTATGTAACTAGTTATCAGACTAAAATTCCGGAAATTTATGAATGTTTGTTTAATAGTGGAATTTCTAATACTGCTGCCCTAGGAATAGTTCAGAACAGACAAGCCGGAATAAATTCTCAGCCAGTAGATTTGAGTGATACTTCTTACGATAATCCCGTGGGAAATTTAGCTCCAACTTTTACATTGTCGACTAGAGGGTTTATACAAATGGAATTTAATGTTGGAGGTTATTTTGGTCAATGGTGCATAAAAACAAGTAATATGGATAATCATGTTTGTGCTGGATATGCTCAGAATTATCAGAACTATGTTATGAGTCTATATGTTACTGCAAATAAGTTACAAGGTCAAAGTAATTATGGAAACGTTAATATGACTAGTCAGAGTACTAGACAAACTACTGGTATTCCTTTTTTTGAGGTTAATGTTCCCGGGCAAACTGGATTTTTAGATTTTGGAAATTTTAGTGGAACGAACGTTCAGTTTTATTGGATAAGAACGCGACAATACGTGCAAATGCAACCTTCCGCCGTTTTTGGAGATTTACAGCAAAATGCAGTAAAACCCACTTATGTTTTGTCATTTAAGGAAGAACTTGGAGTTGCTACAGTATGAGCGAGTTGCTTCCAGAATATTTAATTTTGAGTTCATATAAATTGAATTTTGTTATAGAGGGATTATTGTTTACAGGAAGTACTACATACCAACCTTGGTCTTTTACTTTGGTTTCACCGTCAAAAACTTATAGTACTACATTAAGTAGATTTTCTACAACAATAGGAACGCCCGATAGTTCCATTAGTTTGATTATAAATAGTCCTTCTTCTGTATATTCAATGAGTGGAATTTTAGTTAGTTCAAAGCCTTCTTCTATTTCTAGCACTACATATTCTACAACGAGCTTTAGTACCACACAGTTAACTTTGACGAATGCATATAATACTTTCGACTTTACTATTACTTATAGATATTCTAGCGTTATTCAAATGCTACAGAATATTTTGCAATTTAACGGAATTCCAGTAGTTTATATGGCTGATGTCAAGAACGTTCAAGTTAGAGCTAATAATCCTTCGGCAGTGTTTGTTATGGATGAAGTTAGTCCAGTATTGTATTGGCATAATTGGGCAGATGAATATAATTTTACTTTGCAAATTTATAATTTGAAGCCCAGTATTGGAGTTTCTCCTAATTTTCAGGAATATGATGAAATAGTAAAAAGAGACATTATGTATGACGTTATAAATTCTAAATTAATTACTGGCGGAACAGTAGTAGGATATAATGCTACGTCAAATTGGTTAGCAATGAAACAAAAAAGAGGAATAACATACGTTGAATATAAAATAAAGATTTTAGTGGTATATAGTAGTTAGCGGTTAAATAGGATTATATACTAGTTTAAAATAATGATGCATGGTTGATTATACATTCATAGATACTCTGACGATGTTTGAGCACGGGTATAAAGGAATAGTAAGGACTTTGGATGGAGATACAGTTTACATTGACGACCCAGAGAGATTTAAGCAAACTTTTAAGGATGATACAGATAAGAAATTTCGGGTTATAGATTCTAATGGAGACTATGTTAAGCTTGATATAGTTGAAAAAGGTTATGATGAAACTAATGCTAGGTTTAAGAGTTATAATGATTTGCTCCATATCAAAAAATATTCGTATGGAGAAAGTGGGAATGATGCCAGAAAAGAATTTGTTCTTGACGTAGCTATAGATATGGCTCGAAAGAGAGGACTAGATGAAAGAGGAGATAAAGCTATAGAAGGATATGTAATTAGTAAATTTGATTCTATTCAAACTAGACTAGCAAAATATTATGGTATAAATTGGTATAAGTTTGTAAAGGTAGAAAATCCTTTTCGAATTATTATAATTTCATTTCTCAAACACTATTTGCAGAAAGATATAGATAATATTGTTATGTCCTATCAGGAGGGGCTAATAAAATCGAATTATATGAATGATAAGCCCGGAATGACTGATATGCTTAATGTTAATTATACTCCGGTGATAGAAGATGAAAAGGCTATGGTTGATACGGGGGTAGATGAAAGTCTTAATCCAGATTTGTATAGACAAGAAATGAATAGGATTAATGAGATGAAGAGGAAACCTAAAGGAAAGCTTCCAGAGGGAGTCTATCATGATTCGAAAGAACAGCAAAAGTTAAGGTGATGGTATGCCGGAGGATAATGAAAATGCCATGAAGTTCCCAATAGAAATAATTCTTGATATGAAACAAAATCTTGGAGCTTTGACTGGTAAGTTTGACGCTATAGAAGAAAAAGTTGATAAAATGTCTTCTAGATTAGAGAATCTAGGAGAGATTGTAATTCCTAAACTAAATGAGTCTATTTCGAATATTGATAGGAAAGTGGAAGGAAGTTTAATAGAATTTGATTCTAAGTTGAAAGGTTATGGAATGTCAAACGAAATCTTGCTTAAGAAGCAATCGAACGATAGAGACGATGAAGAAGCAGAAAGTTCAAAATCTAGAGCGAGAATTCAATTTTTTCAGTTTTTTGCATTTTTATTCGCTAATGTTATTGCTAGTATTGTTTCAGTATTAATTATACTTAGGTTTTTGGGGGTACTATAATGCCAGTAAAAGATATGACGGAGATAGTAGTTAAAGAGGAAGATACTAGATTGGTGAAGGGTTATGCTTCCGTAGAAATTTTAGATAGACAGAGGGATATGGTTCCGGTTGATGCAATGCAGAAGGCTATGTTGAAGTATATGGAAAGAGGAGGACTGATAATGTATGGTCATATGAATAAACCAGTTGGAAAAGTTTTAAGTTGGGAGGTAAAAGAAGAACCTTCCTACGGCGTTTCTGCTGTAGAGATAATAGCTCAAATTAATAAAGGTTATAAGATTGAAGACGAAGTTTGGGATATGATTAAGTCTCATAAATTGACAGGATTTAGTATAGGAGGAACAGCAACCGAGGTCGGAGAAGCAAAGTTGGTTGATGGTAGTCAAGCTAGAGTTCTTAAGGCTATAGAATTAAGCGAAATTAGTATAGTCGTAGAACCTGCTAATCAGGGAGCTTTAATTAATGCCGTTAGCATAGCAAAGGCTAATAATGAAATTGAAGTTGAGGATTCTAATATAGATTCGATTGCAGAAAGTATAGTTAAAAATATATTATTCGAAAATGAAATAGTTAAAGGTGAGGTTAATAAAAAAAGTTATCCGTGGAAAAAGTGTATCTCAGACCAGAAGAAAAATGGGTATAGTGATAAGTCTGCTCAGAAGATTTGTGGTTCGATAAAAGCTAAATATGGGAAAGGAGTTGGAATGCTGGATTATAATGAGGATTTTATAATGCATACGTTTATAATAGAAAAGGCAGGACAAAACGTACAAGGCGATTATAAAGCTAGACCCTCGAAAATGTTTATGGAAAGTTGTATTCCAAAAGCTATAGAAGCAGAAAATGGTGATGAAGCGTCTGCCAGAAGATTATGCGGATTTATATTTTATTATCATTTTGGAGGTAGATTACTAGAAGCAGAAGATTGGGCTATGAGTGGAACAATTAGTAATGATATGATTTTGCATCATAATATTCATAGTTATTTTGCTTATCAGCACAAGAGTAATACTGTTAGTGATAATTTAGAAAATGGTAATTTCCCAAGTATAGAGTGGATGGAAAAATGCGTTTCGGGTTATGAAGGTAAAGAACTTCCCGAAAGAGCTTGTGTCTATATTTGGAACTCTCATTATTATAATATTGGGAAAGATGATAATATTGCCGTTCCAATAGTCGATGCTGATATTCAAGCTATGAAATTGTATTTTCCGTCAATTCTAAAGAAGATAGATGTTATGATTGAAGTTATGAAACCTTTTCACGGATTTAAGAATTTTGCGGATTGTATGCATAAGATTGGAAAGGGTTCTAAAAAATATAGTGAAGAGGTGAAGAGAAAGATTTGTGGGAGACTTAAGGCTGATTACGAGAAAGATAATACTATTGCTAAGATTTTTCCATTAAAGAGAGATAAAGTTCCTGATTATGTTAGTTGCCCATATTGCGATGATAATGACTTTGAGGTTATAGATAGTTATATGGTCGGTAATCCTAATCCATTTACTCGTAAAGAGAATAAAGGAATGTTTTATGAGGCGAAATGTAAGAGTTGCGGAAAAACTTCCAGATTTGTCGTTTGGGATACTGGAAACGAAGAAGATATAGAGGTTCAGTTTGAAGACGATGATGAAGATGCGGAAAAGTCGGCTTATATGATTTCTCCTACTGGAAATGAAGAAGAAGATGCTGAAAACGAAAGAGAACGAAAGAGAATAGAGAATTGGCTTAGACAAATAAAAGTACCTAAAAAGTAGTTGAATCTTATAAGTTGCGGTGAATTTAACTTAAAGTTTATATAGGTGTGAATAATAATGCTTTTGTATGCCTAAAAAGAATCCTGTGGAGCAACTTTTGTCTCGAAAGAAAAAAAAGCGTCAGAAGAATAAGTCAGTTATAGCAGTTCCGAGATATGTGGCTTCAATGGAGAATTCAAATGGGCTAGGAAGGATTATGAAAACAGAAAATGAACTGAGGAAGGAAGCTATAAGGAACGCGATAGAGACTAGAATTGCACAGTATAAAGTGAAGAAAGGAGAGGAAGAGCTTGAATTCGAGGAAGAGGAAGAGAGCGAAGATATAGAAGAGCTTAAGGAAATGATTGCAGAGATTCTCGCAATTCTTAGGGGAGAAGCCGAAAGTGAGGCTGCTGCCGAGGAAGAGGGAGTCGAGGAATTTCCAGATGCAGATGAAGTTAAAGCTGCCGTAGCTCTTGTAAAGAAATATGGTGGAGTACAGAAAATTAAGAAAATTCTCGTTTCTAAGGAAGAGGAGAAGCATAAGCCAAAGGAAGAGACTTCTGAGGTTTCTACCGGCAAAGATAAGAGAGAGATTGAAGAAAATGATTTTAAAGATTTCGAAGAGCAGGGAGATGAGTCTCCAAAGAGAGCTTCTGAGAATGTTCTTTCAGAGAAAGCAAATTACAAAAATGAGTATGGTAAGCCTAAAGAGCTTCCCGAAAAGTCTCAGCTTAGCCAGAAAGTGATTCCGCAGGATACTATACCATCAGAGTCTTCGGTTAGTAGAACTACTAGCAAGACTGTAACTGGAAGAGGTATGGAGACCGGAGGAGTTGCATCTTTCGAAAAGGGAGAAGAGTCTAATTCTTCAGCAGTGTTTGATATTCTTAAAGGGAATAAGAAAGCACGTGATATTGCTAAATCCAACAATGGAGGTGTGTTCGGTTGGTAAGAACAAGAGCATTAACTTTTCAGGACATATTGACATATTACGAAGGTAATGCCGCTCAGCCAGCATTTTCGCTCGGTGAGTATCCTAGTATTCAGAAAGCCATAATTAACACTGGTCAGGGACTTGGGGTTTGGAATCCTATTTATGGTGCTCAAGCTTGGTATATGCTTAACACTGAGTCTAACTGGTTTGCAGCTATGCCGAAACTTACGTGGGACAAGTCTGGTTTCAGAACGATTAACGGTTATACTAGAACTGCTTCTACTATGGCTATCAGCGAGACCGCAAGTTTGCCTACGCCTACAATTCCTAACATAAACGTCATAAAAATAACTCCGAAAATCGCTGCTAATACGTTTGAGACGTCACAAGTAACACAACAGTTGGCTTCTGAGTCGATGGATGATATTTATGGTAACCTAGATGTTATCAGAAACTTCTATGCTACAGAGCACGTAAAACTGCTTAACGAACAGATAGGTCAGAAAGCAGTCGGTACTACAGTTGCTACATCAGTCAGCGGTGCAGGAAGATTGCAATTCGAGAGTATAGATAGAATAATTTCATCTTATCCAGAAGCACTTGCAGCCGGATTGACAGCTACTACTACTCCTACCATAAATCAGGTCATTAATCCTTGGTTGGGCGCACTACCTCAGAAGGGAACTGGTCCATCTGTATATGATGCATTCGTTGTTAGTGGAAGCACAGCAATGGAAAAGAATGATAAGGGAACTTTCACAACCGTTTCTGATGCATTTACTCCCGCCAATATAGCAGTGCCTACATTACTTTCTACAATACAGGGAGCCGCGATAAACGGGTCAAATGCTAATGTTGCAATGACTGGTTATAATACCTACGCTAAGGTTACAAATCTGTTTCAGAGCAGGGTAGAATATTTCCCTATGAGTGAAACTCTAGTGAAGTATGACCTTAATGGAATAGAGAGCGGTGAAGGTGTAATAGGTGGTGTGCAGGTTAGTACGGTATTCGGACTTCCACTCATAAAGGCAGTGAATACTCCTTCTAGTAATGGTAAGTTTGAGAATATATATTTCCTCGACACGACTGATACCGAAGGATATGGATATGGTAGGCTCGGAGTTCAGGTACTTAATCCTCCCACTTACATAGAGACGACCAGTAGAGATTTCATACTGCTCCAACAGTTGGCATACGAAGGTATGTATTACACTATCGGAGAAGATGTATGTCGTTTCCCGGGTGCTCAGGCTAAGATTAGGGATATAACAGGGTAAAACTAGTTAGTTAAGTGTACTCTAAGGTACACAAATAACATTACTAACTAGCATTATTTTATTTTTTTTACCTCTTTTATTTTTGGGGGTATGATTTTTTTATAATTGAGTGATTTTAAGTATTGGTTTGTCTTTTAGTGGTATGGAGCTAAGTATAGCTAAATTTAAAGTTGATATTTTTAAATTTGAGGTTATAGATGAATTTGATGACAATGAAAGGTATGTTGACACTACTTTTAATATTTTCTTAATTCATAAACTCCCGAATGAGTTTGATGGTATGAGGGCATATTCCGTGTTGAATTCGTTAGATAAGTCTATTTCTTCGTATGATGAATTTGTAAGTTCTTTAATAGAATATACTATGGAGCATTTTAAGCTTATGACCAGCGCTCTTCACCACTTAATGTTGCAGAAAGTTGCTGAGCAAGAAGAGAATTATAATAATATGTATGGTTAATAATTCAAATTTTTCCATAAAAAAATAACTAAATACTCCGACTTCATTTAGAAAAATGGTTGATAAAGTTATAAAACGAAACGGAGAAGAAGTAAAGTTTGACAGCGAAAAAATTACTAGAGCTATTTACAAATCTATGATAGTTAAAGGTTCGGGAGATTTGAGTAAGGCAAAAGAGTATACAAAATTAGTGCTCGGGAAATTAGAAGGATTCTCACAAATTACCGTAGAAAAAATTCAAGATAAAGTAATTGAGGTTTTAAACGTTGAGGATGAAATTTTAGCAAATATTTATTCTAGCTATAGAGAAGAGAGGAGACTTGCTCGATTTGTGTCTGATAGACTAAAGATTAAGGGCGATCTTAAACTATCGAAGAATAGTTTAGAGATACTCGAAAATAGATATTTGCAAAGAGATTCTAAGGGTAATGTTATTGAGACTCCCCGTCAGTTGTTCGAAAGAGTTGGAAAGGCTATAGCTGTAGTTGAATTATGTTATGATTATCTTAATAATAAGAAGAAAAGTGGAAATGGTTTTCTATATTTTGGTGAGTTCAATATAAGTAAAGCCGAGAAAGCTTTATCTGACATTAAGAAGGAATTCAAGACAACGGAAAAAAATCCTATTTCTTTTAGTGAGTATGCCAGAAAATATGCTGGAAATGCTATAAAGTATTCTGAGAAATTTATAGAGATGATGTCAAATTTGAATTTTTTGCCTAATACTCCAACATTGATGAACGCTGGAACTGAACTCGGAGGTCTTAGTGCGTGTTTTGTTTTGCCAGTAGAAGATAGTTTAGATAAGATTTTTGATTCCGTTAAAGATACAGCTTTAGTTCATAGGTTTGGGGGAGGAACAGGTTTTAATTTTACTAATCTTAGACCTCAGAATGATTTCGTTAAGAGTACTCAAGGAGTGGCTAGTGGTCCAGTAAGTTTTATGAAAGTTTTCGATGCGGTTACAGAAGAGATTAAGCAGGGCGGAAAGAGAAGAGGAGCTAATATGGGAATATTGAGATATGACCATCCTGATATTATGCAGTTTATTTCTATAAAAGATTCCAATAATACTAAGTTAAAGAATTTTAATGTTAGTGTAGCTGTAGATGAAGAGTTTTTTGAAGCTCTTCGTAATGATTCGTATATAAAAATGTACTCTCCGAGATATATTGAGCCAGTAAATAGACTAAGAGCAAGAGATTTGTTTGATGCTATAGTTACAAATGCGTGGCAAACAGGAGACCCGGGTTTAGTATTTTTGGACAGAATTAATAAAGATAATTATTTGGTTGGTTATGGAGATATGGAAGCTACAAATCCATGTGCAGAACAAAGTTTGCACGATTATGAATCTTGTAATCTCGGCAGTATAAATTTGTCAAAATTTGTTGATGCTAATAAGAACTTTAAATTCGATGAGTTTAGGGAAATTATTAGGCTTGCAGTAAGGTTTCTAGATAATGTGGTAGATATAAACGTTTTCCCCACTTCTCGTTTTAGTGAGATGAATAGAATAAGTAGAAAGATTGGTTTGGGAATTATGGGATTTGCAGATATGTTAGTTCTTATGGGTATAAAGTATGATTCCCTAGAAGCATTGAATATGGCAGAATCAGTAATGAAGTTTTTGCAAACTGAATCGTATAAAATGTCCGAAGAATTAGCTATAGAAAAGTATCCATTTCCGAATTCTACTGAGAAGTTTAATGGTCCTATTCGAGGAAATAGGTACAAGAGTAATAGTATTAAGACTTTGAGACGAAATTCTACGGTTCAAAGTATTGCTCCAACTGGGACTATTAGTATAATAGCAGATTGTTCTTCGGGAATAGAGCCTTATTTTGCCTTAGCATATAAGAGAAGTTATAATTCTATGGGAGTGAAAAGTGGGACTTATATTCTTATCGAGAAGAATAAGTATTTGGAGAGAGATTTAATAAAAGAAGGGTTGTATAGTGAGACGTTAATTGATAAAATAGCGGAGACTGGGAGAATTGGAGACTTGGAAGAAATACCTCAGCATATAAGAGATTTGTATGTAACGTCTCACGAAATTTCACCAGAGATGCATATATTAATGCAATCAGTGTTTCAAAATTACTGTGATAGTGGAGTTAGTAAAACTATTAATTTGCCTCATTCTGCGACAATAGAAGACGTGAAGAAAGCTTATCTTATGGCTAGGGAGTTGAATTGTAAAGGTATAACCGTATTTAGAGATGGAAGTAAAAATGTTCAAGTTTTACAGACTCTTAAAGAGGAAAAGAAGGAAAATAGTAATATTAATTTAGTTCCGACAGTAGTAATAGACCCTAATACAACTTGCTCTCACGGGACATGTGACCTATAATTGCATAAGCTTTAAATATTAATTTAATATTGTGGTGCTATGGTAATTGATACAGCCGAAACGAATACTCTAAATGCACAGTCTTACTTTCCGAAGGTTATAATAGGGTCTGGGTCTTTTAATAAAGCCGCTTCTGTAATTTCTACTACATATATTACAGAATCTACGGGGAACGTTTATATAAAGGCTTTTCAGACTGGAGCAGATGTCGCTTCCGGAGACGGTAGTATTACGGTTAAGGCTGAAAATAGTTTTAATGCTCAGTTTAATGTTAGCACTACATATTCTACTACAAGTTTTATTGGAGGGGCTGGAATCGTTTATGCTGGATTTAATAAGACTTATCCTATAGATTCCGTTCTAACAATAACAGTTACAGCTTCGAATAGTACGACTGCAACAGTTAATTATACATTCGAGCTTTCCGAGCTACAGACTGGTATTTATCACTAGAGATAGTTAGATACTTTTATTTAATCTTAGTTTGAAATTCATTTTTTAATTTCAGAAACCTAAGAGAGAATATGAGAGGTATTTTAATTATTAAGAAAAGCTTTGAGCGACCATTAAGTTTAAGATATAGTTTGTTATTCTTTCTTATGTTATACTTAGATATAGACTTCAATATAATATCATATATTAAAGAGGTGAGTTAATTGCCGTTTCAGTGGAATGGAGGAACTACTGGAAATTATTATGTTACTTCTGATGATGTGTTAAAATTCTTGAAGATAGATAGTTTGTATACTTCTACTACTCAGTATAATTCTGATGTTTCTTTGCTTAATACCATTATTATACCTCAAGTTTGTAGTTATATAGATACTATAACTGGGCAGACGTGGGGGAAGGTATTGAGTGATGTAGAACTTTATAGTATTGGAAAACCAGCATATTTAGGTTGGTACTTAGTCGGTGCACCCGTTTATTTACAACATTTTCCAGTTATTCCCGCTAGTAGTACACATACAGCAGTTCAATTAGGAATTTGGAATGGAACTCAATATTCTAATTGGATTGGGACTATGGTGGAAAATAGGTGGGGTAGTTATTGGTTTGATACTGAAAATGGAATTTTGTGGATAATAGGATGGTATTGGTATATGGGTTATGAAGTGAGAATACAATATTATTATGGTCATAATACTAGCCAAACTCCATATATGGATGGTCAGATTTATAATTTGGCTTTATACAAGAGTTCGAAAATGTTTCTTGATAACGAGCGTTATACCGCTCAGGTTGCAGAAAATGTTGGTGGAATAGAAATGGGTAGATTTTATGATTGGATTAGTGATGAAATAAAGAAATTGGAAGATGCTGTTCTCGGATATCGTACTTTGACACGCGGTTGGATTTCATGAAGTTGGATAACGTTTTATATCATATTATGATAACGAGGAGATGACGGAGGAAGAAGATGCCAATAGTGGGAAATCATATAATCGTAGATTTCTATGGAGTAAATTCTCATTTATTGGAAAAGATAGTTCCTCTTAAAGATATAGTTGAAAGAGCGATAGATGCAGGTGGACTTACTAGGATTTCTTCTGATTATTTTCAATTTTCACCTATAGGAGTTAGTGGCATTGTTTTAATTTCCGAAAGTCACGTTAGTTTTCATACGTTTCCCGAACATAATATTTTGACTTTAGATTTGTATACTTGTGGAGAATTTATAAAGTTGTTTAAGACTTATGAATTATTGGTGAGGAGTTTAGAGCCCGAAAAAATAAAATTTACATTTTTGGAGAGAGGGGAGTATAATGAATGAAGATGATAGTAGGGCTTTTCATAGAGCTTTATTAAAGAAGGTTAGGGAAGTTCTTTATGGTATATTGGAAGACGAATTCGGAGAAAAAATTAGTTATGATGCTGAACATACAGCTATAGTTATAGAAGATGTTTCCGTTGAAGAAGTAGAAGAAGCCTTTCGTAAGCCTTCGTGGAGAAAGAATTTATGGCACTAAAGTTTATAAGGTAGCTAATAATGATGGAGTGTTATGGCAACACCTTTAATATTTCCAGCATCCGTTTTTCAAGCTTCATTCGGTCAAGAGACTTCATTTGGTTCTGGTACTGGTAGTACGTTGGGAGTGTTGGGGGTTCAAATGTCAGTTGAAGACTTTAAGCAAGATAATCAATTTGAGGCTTTATATAGACTTGGAAGTAGGGCTGCTCAATTATTTTATAGTAAAGGATTGGTGGTAGATGCTTCAGTTAAGTTTACAATGGCTACTGACAACAAAAGTTGGTTGAATTTGCTTCTTAATTTAGTTTCTACTACTTCCGGAAATTATTGGACAGTCCCAGATAAAGTAGGAACTTTGCCAAGTTCTTTTATGGATTTGCAAGATGAAAATAATAGGTATTATATAGCTAAAGGATTCGTAGTTGATAATGCGAAATTTTCTTTTGAAGAAGGGAAAACCTGTGATGTAGACCTTACTATGAAAGGTCAAACAGTTACTTATCAGTCTTCTACTGCTCCAGTACCTTCCACGTTTAACTCAGACGGAACTTTGAATTATCCAATAAATTTTACAACGTGGGCTAATGTTCAAGTTGTATACAATGGTAATTACGGAAGTACTACGTTTGGTGTTCAGCCTATAAAAGACCTTAGCATATCAGTAAAAAACGACCTTCAATTCTATTATGGACTTGGTTCTATAGAGTATGTAGGGTTTGTTCCGCAAAAACTCGATGTTAGTGGGAAATTGGATATATTGCACGATAGTAAATTAATCGAACATATTCTTACAACAGCAGATACAGAAAGTAGCACCAATGCTTATACATTGGTTTTGACTGTTGGGAGTAATTATGGAAATCCTTATACTATCACTATTGAAGGTTTGTATTGGAGTGATGGTAGTATGACGTTTAAACCAGTAGACCCGGTCGTAGATGAATTTAATTTTAAGGCGAGAAACATAAAAATATCGTAAGGTGAAATAAGATGAAAGAAGAAATTGTTGAAGTTGATGGAAAGAAAATAAAGGCGACTATAAGAGAATTGACTTATGGGGAAGTATCAAATATTTTGCAAAAGTGTTCGGAAACTAAAGTAATTGGTAGCGTTATGACTTCCGATTTAAATATTTTTAAATTAAGAAGTGAAATTACTATGTTGGCTGTAACACTTAGTGAAGGAAAGGTTGGGAATTTGCCAGCAAAGATTGGTAGACACTTGGAAGATATAGCTTTAGAAGAAAGTGGGTTAGATGATGGCTCCTTTCGTGAAGATACCCCAGTCGAAGAAAAACGAGTGGGAAGTTGAATATATTTTTGCGAGAGACTTGCATATTAGTGGAGAAGAATTTCATCGAATGCCTCTGCGGAAAATAAAATATTTTATTAAGCTATTGAAGGAAGAAAAGGAAACTCTAGAAAAAAATTTACCTAAATAGAAATCTTTATATAACTTTTACGGATTCCTTACTTGATATTTATGGCTGCTGGAAATGAAGTTGGGAAATTTATAGGGGCTTTATTTATAGTGTTGTTTTTTGCTTCTGTATTTTTTGGGGTTATTTATTATGTTCCGAGATTCGCTTATAGACTATCTAGGGATTCTCCGAAATTGAATTTCGTTATGTTGGTTAGTTGGTTGATTTCTCTTATAACACTACTGATTTATGTTCATAATTTTAGTTGGATAGGATTGTATTTTATGATTTATATATTCCTTTTGTTCGTTTTGTCCAGTATAGCTTCTCTTTATGGTATAGTTAAAAGATATAGTAGTAAAAATGTTGGGTGGAGTTATCGTAGTAATTCAGAGTTTTTAGATTCATTATATTTTGTCGTAGGAATATTTCCAGTTTATTTGTTTGGGTTAATGAGTTTGAGTATTAATTCTTACAGTGGACTTGTTGCTGATATTTATTATACTTTGTTAATGTTTGGTATAATAGGAATAAGTTTTGCTACTCTTCTTCAACTTATAGACAGTGGTTCGGAGAGTTATAAAAAAAGCAAAGTTTCTAATACTCCTGCATAAGGTTTATAATGCTCTTTATAATAATAGTTAATGGCTCAGAAAGTTCAAGTAAAGATTTCTCTCGTAACTGATGCTAAATCTTTAGACCCAGTTAAATCTCAATTAACTAAAATGTTAAGCTCGGTCTTTACTGAGGAAATAGTAAAGGGAGTAGCTTTAATTGGAAGTTCTTTGAAGAAGGCGATTACTAGTGGACTTATGAAGCCATTTGAGTATTTGGCTTCTAAGTTTCCGAAAATAGGAACTGGATTTGCTTCTTCCATAGAAAAGGTTTTTAGTAAATTTGCTAATCTTAATTTCGTTAAAAAGATTGGAGCTTCGGTATCTGGTTATTTTAAGGCTCCCGTTAATCCTTCAAGCGAAAGTTCTCCTAGCAGAGGTAAGCAATTACTAGGTGGAGTATCAGCAATAGCTGGTGGAATTATAGGAATTATAACTCAGCTTAAACCAGTGAAGGCTATATTGGGGGCGATAGGTAGTATATTTGAGTTGATATTTTTACCAGTAGGTCTTATATTAATGGCATTCTTAGCTCCGGTTTTAATGGGATTAGCTCAACTTATAAGCAGTAAAACTTTTCAGGGTATATTAACAGGAGTTATGAAATTCGTTACCTTTATGTTTACTTTGACTCCTCAGAAGATAGCTAATGCTATAGGAGTTTTCTTTACTAGGTCGATTACTTATATAGGAGTTGTTATAGGAGCATTACTCGATATTAGTGGAATTACTAAGAATTTTCGTAGCGATTTCAACATCTTTAGAGGAGTAATAATAGCAATAATTCAGGGATTAGTATTTTTGTTTACAAAATTTCCTCAGCAAATAATCGGAGGATTTACTTCCGCGTTTTATAATGGTATAAATTATTTGATTCAAGGTATGGGAAATATAGTTTCGAGTATAATAAACGCAGTTAATCCCGCTTCTTGGATTTCTTCCTTGCCTCATTTGGCAAGTGGGGGAGCTATAGTTTCTAGTGGTTTAGCAGTTCTTCATTCGGGAGAAACAGTTATTCCAGCTAATCAGAGTTTTGGAGGACATACATTTAATATTTCTATACACGGAGGTAATGGTATGCAGTCTCCTAGAGATTTTGCTAATCAGGTGATGAATGAAATAGAAAAGAGAACTGGGAGAATACAGAGATGGTAACGACTAGTTATTTGATGAGAATAGACGAAACGATAGCTAGTAATTCACAGTATTATAATAATTCGTCTTATGACGCTTATGCTGCATTAGGTTCTAGTTATGAGCATTATCCATTTTATTCTAATTTCTTAGGTTTGTCAACTAAATATGTGGCAAATTATGGTTTAACACAAATGCCTATTCCAACTCAGAATACTCCCTTTTTGCTTAATTTTACTGGTCCTTCTTTATCAATAACACTAAATTGGGATACTATAAAGCAGTCAGATGTAGCATTTTTGCTTCAATATTTTACTACAGCTAATCCTTCCGCTAGAATTGTTTATGACGTTACTGATGTTTGGGGAGCAGGAAGTACTACTAATAACGTTGTTACTGAGAAATATAATTTTGGGCAGCAAATACTCGGAAGTACTTATTTGAGGTTTAATGGTGTAGTTAATGATTTTAGTATTCAGGAAGATGCTGGCGTTATTTTATGGAAGTGTAGTATGTCGATATTTATTGGAGAAGTGTTAGGGTAATGGGTTATACTACTTTTAATTTTTCGAAGGCACTTCCTGATGGAACTTATGGAATAATAACTGGTTTTATAAATGGAGTGCAAAGTACTTCTTTTACAGCTTCTAATAGCACGACTACTGTGGAAGGCTATTTTTCTACTTCGTCTCCCATACATTATCCGATTAGTATTGAAATAAACATTAATACGAATAAATTTTATTCTACGACAAAAGTTTGGCTAGTAGAAGGAACTACTTATTTGTCTGGATTTTTAGCTGGAAGCGGAACTACTTTTGCAGTACATTCTTCGTTCAAGGTTCCTTCTACTACAGCACCAGCTTTCCAAACTAGTACTTATTACACCAATAATATGTATGTCGGAAGCAACGTTTGTTTCCAAGTTCAAAATGTAACTGGAATTGCAACATTTTCTACATCTTGGGCTGGAACTACTTTTCACGGCACGACATATTGTTACGTGATTAAAAGTCCAAAATCGTTTTATGCTGCTACTGCGACAGTAACTAGTGAAAATACTACCAGTAGCACTCAAACAATTTATCAATCTTCTCCTTCTAGTTCTTTAGGCATTAATGTTTCAGAAAGTACGACTTTAACTATAGTTGGGCAAGATTCAGGTTCTAAATTTTCTATAGGAGTTTTGAGAGATTTGTCTTCTACTTTTAATTATTATATGTATTATTCAGATTTAAACGGAACAACTTTAGTTAATTCGTCCACTTTGTCTAGTGATAGTTCTTCTCCCTCTCAGAGTTTTATTATAAGTCCGGTTACGTCTCCAAATGATAATTCTTTGGGGGAATATTATTTTAAATTTGCTTATGAAGATTCTTATGGTAATTTTAGTACTAGTTCTGTTTTTTATGTAAAAATAGTTAATATTTTTGCTGCAATATTAACAGTAGCATCTACTGGGGAATTAGCTTTTTCCACTTCTTCTACTAAATGGTATTATGTATCTCCGTTAGAAAATCCTCTCTTTTTGACTTATATTCAATGGAGACAGACGGCTATAGTTCAAACCAATTTTTCTTATGCTTTTTATTTAAATAACGTTTTGAGTAACAAAATATTAGCTTCGACAGTAGTATTATCTTCTGAGAATCCTCCCGTTTATCAATTATTAGGAGCAGATTATGTTAATAAGGTTAATAACACTACTTATGTATTTTCGGTTATGGCTAATAGAATAAGTACAACTCCGAGTTATTCTACTTCTAATTTAATAGCTTTGTATTGGAATGACCCTCTCACCGTGTCTATTTCTACAACTTCTGTAGAAATAACTGCCGGAAAGGCTTTTAGTACTACTTTAAAAGCTCAGGGCTATGGTGGAGGAATTTCCACTCAATATGATTATTCTTGGTTTAAGAATGGAGTTAAAACTGGGGTTACTACTCAGACATATAATATCAGCACTACCAGTAACGTTGGAGAAAATTATACTTTATTTGCTTTAGTAGAGTCAGTAGAGACGAAAGAATCTTTATCGACTTCTCCCGTTAATGTCGTAGTAAAATCCCCAATAAGCGTTAAAATTAGCCCTTCTTCTTTGAGTGGAGGTTTAGTTGGAAAGTTGTATACTTTTTATTCGGAGATTAGTGGTGGAGTAAGTCCATATACTTATTCTTGGTATTATAGTACTACTAGTAATATAGTTGGTACATCTCCTAGTTTAAATTTTAGTACTACTGTTATAGGAAGTAATAGTTTAGGAGTTATAGTTACTGACTCAAATGGAGCTAAAGACAACGTTTCTATTTCCGCTACTTTTTATGATTATCCAATTTCCACATTATCTGCTAACACCGTTGCAGCCCTGACAAGTTCTACAATTACGCTTACAGATACTTCACAAGGAAGCGATAGTGAGAGATTTACATTTTATGTTAATGGGAAATCGGTTTCAACCATCAGTGATGGAGTTACTGCGAATTTTAATTTTAGTACTACATTGGCTGGGACTTATACTATTTATTGTCAGGTCGAAGATTTAAATACTTTAGTACTTCAAAATAGTAATATACTTCAATTAGAGATTTTTGCATCAGTAGGAGTAGATATAAGTTCTCAATATTCTACTACCGTAATTACTACGAACAATATTTTTATGGCAACGGGAGTGGGAGGTTATCCACCTTATCATTATACTTGGTATTATAATACAAGCAATAGTTACTCGGGAGCTATTAAGTTTTCATCAACTCAGAGTGCTAATTTTACTACAACAGTAGCTGGAACTTATTATGTTTTTGCTCATTTAAGTGATTCGGCTTCTTCTCCTTCTTCCGCAAATAGTTCTATTAAATCTATATTAGAGGTTAATAAACCATATGCAATCATAAGCGGCGAAACTTCTAGTAATGCTAAGATTTTGCTTACTTGGACTTCTGATATTATTGGAGGAAGCGGGGATTATTCTTATACTTGGTATTTGAATGGTTCTACCGATACTTCTAATGGAAATTATACTAGTTCTACTTTTAGTACTACATTTAGTACTGACGGAACGTACGTGCTTAATTTGGAAGTTTATGACAAAGGTTATCATTATAATTTGCCATTGAGTAATACTTTAACAATTATTATATCAGCAGCAGCTTCAAAAATCCTTAATATCGAAGATACTTTAACTATGCACGGCTATATCAGTAGTATAGAATATTCTCCTATTCCTCCAACTTCTACGACTTCCTTGCCATTTACAGTTTTGGTGAATGGTAAAGACGTTCACGCGATGAATATTGTTTCTGAGAAAAATATAGACGTTGCGGGGGAATTAGATTTTACAGTAGTAAAGAGATATATGTATAGTACTACAAATGGAGTAGTTAGTTTTATGGCTGTTGGAGATTTAGTTGAATTTTATTTATATAATACATTAGTTTTTAGTGGAAATATTCAGAATATAAGCATGAAAAGTAATATGCAGTATGACATTCAAGCTTATGATGCTTTATATTACTTAGCTGGAACGAGATTTGAAGCTAATATTGGGTCACCTTATAATCCTCTTGATTTAGGAGGTTTGTTTGGGAAATTAGTTAGTTATTCAACATTAGCATATAATTTTACTAAGACTGGCTATGGAGGATTTTCTGCTAATATTTTGAGTAATCAGTCCGTTTATTATCAATTTTTACAGTTGGCAACAATTTTAGGTTATGGTACTTATGTTGATAATAATAATACATTACATTTGCAACCTTTAATAGGAACGACTTCAACTACATTTACAGAAAACGTTAATTGTATTTTCAGTACTACTTTAAATGATACTAACTACTTTTATAATACAGTTAATCTTATAGCTAATTCTAAACAGAGTATTGACGTATGTAGTACTACCAATTTAATAACAACGTGCGAAACCATAAGTACTACAATTTTGAGTACTACAATACTATCTACAACTATTACTGGGGCTTCTGCGACTGCTAAAAAGATAGATTTAAATTGGCTTAGTGTAAATGGAGGTGGAACGTGGATAGACGGAAAGAGCGTGTCATTAGAGAGTTTAGCTGATATAGCTTTAGAGAGATTCACAGAGGGATATAGAGAAATAAAAGTTTGGTATAGTTTAAGCGGAGCTAATGCTACTACGTTTCTTAATATAGGTTATAATGGGAATATTACTGCGAAGTTCGTAGATGGAAGAAATTGGACTAATCTTTTTATATCTAGAGTTACTATAAATTCGACAGGAATGTATTTGACCTTAGTTAATTTCCCGAAAGATATTTGGAGTCAGATAGATAGTATTACTTCTCATCCCTAATAATCTTTATATATTTCTTTCTAATACCACCATTAGGGATTACAAATGGGAAAAGTAATAGAGTTTGAAGCACCACCGAGAGACGAAAACGAAGAGCAGTACGTAAAACTAGTAGAGGTTCTCAATATGCCAATAGTTATTGAGTCTTTCTTCACAGAAGAGGCTACTGGGACTAGAGGAAAATACGAATCTCTGACTATGGTAACCGATAAGGGGACAATAAGAACTGGGGCGAAGGTTCTCGTAAAGCAGCTTAAAGCTAAGAAGGATGTGTTCGATGCTGGAAACAAGCTTAGGGCTGTAATAAAGATGAAACCTTCTAAGGCTGGCGGAACTTATTATTATTTCGACCATCCATAATTGAATTGTTATGGAATGGAGTGAATGTCTCTCCACTAAAGATTCCAAAATTTTTTTAGTGAAGGGAACTCTTAAAAATTATTTCGTTACTATTTTTTATGGCGAGTGGAGATGCACTTGCCCATCTTTTTTATTTCGTGAAGGAGATTGTAAACATATAAAATCGTTAAAGGAAGACTTAAATATTACAGAAGAATCAGAAGAAAAGAAGGAAACATTATGATAACTAGTTATTTAGAGGGAATTAATCGTTTGTTGGGCGAGGGCTATGATGATAAAGAAATATATTCTTTGTATGGAGAGCCGAATGTTGGTAAGACTACATTTCTTATTGGAGAGGTTGCGAATTTTCTTAGTAAGGGATATAGAGTAGTTTGGGTTGATACTGAGGGAGGATTTTCCGGAGTTTGGAATAGATGGTTTCCAATTTATAAAGAGAGGTTTAAGGTTAAGCCGGAGGAAGAAAAGAATTTTATATATCAAAGAGCTTTTACAGTAGAAGAGTTTGCTAGGTTTTTTGGTTATTCGGCTTCGGTTGATTATGATGTCAAAAAGACGAATGTTCTTTTGTCTGGAAAAATTACAAATAAAACAGATTTGGAAGATACTATTTATGGTAAGGTAGGTAGGCTTAGAGGTAAAGTTGCCGTTATTATTGACAGTTTTTCTTCTCCAATAAAATTGCAGTTTACTGGGAGTGTTCAGAATTTTAGTGGAAGGGCTGATGCTGAGAGTATAATGATGCTGTCATTAATGCAATATATGGAGAAAACGAGTGCCTTTGCAATTTTGACTAGTCATTCTAGTAAGAATCCAACAGATATTTATCATAGTAATCCTACTATGCGAGGAGGCAAAACGATGCAATACTATAGTAAGCATATATTGTATTGGGAAAAACCATTGAAGAAAATTTGGGTAGATTTCAGAAAGATTTCAGCAGTTAGAACTCCTATAGCAAAAGATTGGGATTTGTTTTCTTGGGTTAAGATAGTTGGGAATACTGGAATGATAGATACTACAGAAGAGGAATTGAAGTCAGAAGCATCTCACGAAGAGGGATGATGAATTATACAATTAATACTCGAAAACTTCGTTTAAAGAAATTTAAATTGGGGGTAGATAAAAATCATAACTTCTGATGAATTTAAGGTTACTTTTTCGGAGCAGATAGAGTTTTGGTGCAGAGGAAAGGACAAAATATTTCCTAGAGAGTTAGGACTTAATAGAAAAGTCATTAAGAATGAAGAGGAATTATTTAAGTTTTGGGAAAACGTAGATGAATATATGTCTATATTTAATCTTCGTCAAAGATTCTATGAAGAATACGATACAATTTATTTGGACATAGACGGGAAAAAAGGCGATACTCCAGAGGCATTTGCTAAATTAAAATCAGTATATAGTAAATTTCCATATATTAGTAGATGTTATTATAGTGGAGTAGGTTATCATTTGTTTATTGATTTAATTACTAATATAAAAGGAATGCGTTCATATAAGAATTATGTTAGGGAATTAGTTCGGAAGTATAAGTTAGAAGAATTTTTAGACAATAGTTGCATAGGAGATTATAGTAGAGTTGCTAGAGTTCCTAATTCTATAAATTCGAAGAGTGGAAATAAAATGATTTTAATAGATTTGAATTCCATAGCAAACAGTAGTAGTCACGAACAATTACTTAAAGGAAAAATTGGAGTTTCTAGAAAATTTACATTCGAGGAGTTAGGTTTAAATCCTAAAGATATTCTCGTTACAGAAACAAAATCGGTTAAGAAAGCTTCTGTTAGTTGGGAAGAAAAGTATGGAAAGAATTATCCTCCTTGTATTACTAATAGTATAAATTTTCTAATGGAGGAGGGAGAACTAAATCATAATGAAAGATTGCATTTAGCTACTTTTCTAATAAATATAGGAAGAGAAGACGAATTGAGGGAGGCTTTGAAATTTGCAAATGACTATAGTGAAAAAATTACTGATTATCAAATTGAGTATTTAAAGAGTAGAGAAATGGTTAGTTTTAGTTGCGATAGAGTTGAAGATGATATATGCAGTTATGTTGGGAGAAAGAAATTATGTCCGTTTTATCCTTCAGTTAATGTGTCAATAAGGAGACTTAGTAATGAAATTAAGTAATGTAGTAAATTTGGTGTATGACAGAGAGAAAAGAGATTCCATAAACGTTATGTTTAATGATGGTGAAATATTAACATATAGGTTTAATCAGTTGGAATTGCCATATTTTTATTCAAACGTGGACTTCTTAAATTCTGGTATATTGAAAGAGGATGAAAAAAAATTTATAGTTAGTTCTGAGTATGTAGAAAAAGAGACTTTGACTGATAATGGTTTTGTTAAAATGCCTTTTTACAAAACAGTTGTAACAAATCCGTCAGAAGTTGGGAGATTACGTTACAAGAGTTCATATTCTGCGGAAGGAAATATTCCATACTTAGAAAGAAGACTAGGAGCCGATGGCATAGTTAATTTTGTTTCGAGGTTGGAAAATTATGCATATATTGATATAGAAGAGCAAAAAGGAAAAATCACATTAATAGGAGTAATTACGTCTTCGAGCAATGATTATTATTCTTTTTTAAATTTGGAATCATTTTTAGAATTTGCCGTAGAGAATAAAATAACTGCTATTTTTGCTTGGAACGGCGATGGTTATGACTACGGAAGAATGGAAAAAGATTTTTACAGAGTTAATGATTATAATTCTAAGCTGAGATGGAACGCCTTATTGAAAATTGATGCTATGGTTATTTATGCTAGGTATATGCAGAAGAAACTTATGAGTTTAAATGCTGCTGCTAAGGAAGAAGGTTTGGGAAGCAAAATGATTCTTAGCGGGAAATTTGATGGAGTTGGAATTGATGAATTACGTAAGTATAATGAAGTAGATGTTAGATTACTAAAGGGAATAATAGAAAAGACAAAAATTCACCAGCTAATGTTTGACATTAGTTCTCGTTCTGGCATAATTCCAAACGTAATAAGTCCGACTAGACTTGCTGATAATTTCTTTATTAAGCTATTACAGCCGCAGGGAAAGATTTTATTCGATTATGATAGGAGACTACTCGGGGAAATAGAAGGAGCTACTATAATCGAAACAAAAGCTGGCGTGCATACAAATTGTGCGGGTATTGACATAAATTCTCTTTATCCCTCGGTTATAATTAATAATTCATGGAAAGGTCGAGATAAAGAAGTTTGGGAACTTATTCAGCGGTTTATACGAGAATTTATGAATATGCGTAAAGAAGAGCAAAATTTATATGCCGAGACAAAAGATGAAGTGCATGACATAGCCCAAAAAGGTTTGAAAGTTATGACAAACAGTTGGTGGGGTGTTATACAGAACAAGTATTATAGATATGCGAATAGTGATATGGCTAATTTTATTACAGCAATCGCTAGAGAAATAAGAAAGAGATTGCAATCTTTGGTTGAAGCATATGGATTTACAGTTATACTAAGCGATACTGACAGCGTTTATGTAAGTGACATAGACGAAGAAAAAGCTAAGAGTTTGGTTAATATTATCAATAAAAATTTATATCCTTATCAAGTGAAGTTAGAAAAATATTTTAAAAAGATGATAATATTAACATCTAATTCTGGTAAAAGCGTAAAGAAGCGATATGTAGGAGTAACTTCGGAAGGGAAATTAAAGTCTACTGGGGTAGAATTGATAAGGAGTGATTCTATTCCAATTACAAAAGAAGTTGAGGAAACTTTGTTTAATAAGTTATTATTGGCTGATAGTAGCGAAGAAGAAATTTTTGAGTACTTAGGGGGAATAGAAAAAAGATTTCGTGATATTCCAATATTAGAATTGGTTAAAGAGAAAGTTGTAGACTCGGAGAAGGAGTATAAGTCGAAAACTACTATAGTTAAAGTTGCAGAAGCTTTGGGATATACAATTAATATTTCCATTGAAAATTTTACTAACAAGAAGGGAGTAACTAGAGAGAGGAAGGTCTATAATATTTCCTCCAAGAATGGCGAAAGATTGTTTGACCTTAGTTGGTTGCTAGGTGAAAAAGGTAAGCCGATACCAATAGAAGAGGGAGTTCCTATAGAAAACTATGCTAGTTTGATTGATTATGATTTTTACTGGAATTCGTCTATAGTTAATCCTGTTAATAGAATTTTGATGTCTGTTGGAATGAAGTTATTGGAGAAGCGAAAACCACCTAAAAAAAGATTTATTAAGAAAAAGGAAATGATGGAGAAACTTTTGGAGACTTGATGAAAATGGATTTGGAAGCTGTAAAGAGATGGGCTAGTATAAACTATCCCTATCTAATTGGAAATGAAGATGCTATAGTGAAATTATATAAGAAAAATGTTTTGGGAGAAACTATTATAGAAAAAAGTAAATATGTAGCTCCTTATAAAACAATAGAAAGGTTGGAAGATAGAATTCCGTCTACTATAGCAGTTACGAAGATAGCAAGAGTAAGAGGAACTAGTAAAGAAGTTTGTGGAATTTGCGGAAAGAAAACTTGCACAGAGCATAGAGAGAGAGTTATGAAATATTCTGGTGTGTATCAGGTAGCAGACCAAACTGGAATAGTTGAAATTTTTATGTTTGATACGAAGGAATTTGTAGAGGGAATAGAGAAGAATGAATTCTTTTTGCTATCAGGAAGAGTTGAAAAAAGTTCTTCATTTTCGTCTTTCATAGTTAGGAGTTACGAAGTTATAACAAAAGAGATGCTTAACGCGTTTTATAATACTATAGATTTCTTTACAATAAGCAGTAGTGGAGGAACAATCTCGGAGGAGAAATACGAAAAGTATATTAGTACTAATGGCTATGGGACTATGTTGAGACCTTTGGAAAAGTATTATATAGCCAAAAAGGAAGAGGGAATTATTTCGTTAAATTTGGGTAATTAAAATGATGAATGAAGAAGAAGTAGCAGAAGCTATAAATGAAAAGTTTAGAGAGGGAGTTAGAAAATGGATGGATGAAGAGCAAGCCAAAAGAGATAAAGCTATATTTCACGTAAGTAGTTTTGTATATGGTTGCATAAGAAAAGTTTGGTATGAAGAAAAATATAGTGATAAAATCGCTCCCGTAGATGAAGAAGGCTTGCTCAGAATGTGGATAGGAGTTAAACTTCACGAAACTCCAATTACAGACTGGCACGAGACTCCGATTTGGATAGATTTCCCAGTAAAGTCTTTTGGGGGTAGGCTAGATGAAATTTTCGAGATTGATGGTAAAAAGATATTGATAGACAAGAAATTTGTAAATAAATTGCCTATCAGTATGAATGACCACTATTTTAAGCAAATAATGTATTATGCTGCATTGCTATTGTATTCTAAGGAAATTGCAGTAGATGGAGTTGGAATACATTATATGCTTCCAACCGTTAGTTATAAATCTGTGAAGAGAGAACAGACTTTTGTTAAGTTTGTCAGTAAGAAAGAAATTCTAGAGACTGGGGAAGAGATAAAGAGAATGGTGTATTCTTTGCTTAGTCATTTGGAGACCGATACTCTGCCCGAACCAAAACGTAGTTGGTATTGTGATTATTGTCCGTATATTAATTCTTGTAATGCAGATTCACTAGAATATATAAGCAAAGATGTATTTGAGGCAGTAAAATGATAAACAATAACGAGGGGAGATAAAATTACAATAATAGTTGATACGTTTGAAGTTACGAATAATCCTAAGACAGAAGAACAAATTAAGTCTTTAAACATTGATTATAGTATTCAGAGACTAACAAAAGGTGGAGATTACATCGTTGAAGGAGATAATGGGAAGGTCGTCATAGAAAGAAAAGAGATTAATGATTTGTTTAGTAGTAATCACGAAGGGAGATTGTCTAAGCAGATGAATAAGTTAATTACTGAGTATGCGGACTATAAGAAAATATTGCTCATAGAGGGAAATATTTCTTCCGTTATAAGTAGGGCTGGTGCTAGAAGGAGTTCTGGTAAAGGAAAGATAGTTGATTTTAATAAAGATTCTAAAGGTCTTTATGCGAGATATTCTAAAGAATTTGTCGGAATAGTAAATAGTATAATTACTACTACTGACATAAACGTCATACAAGTTGGCAGTAAGTGGCAAACTATTACTTTGCTAAAGAATCTTGATGATTGGATAACTGGAAAGAGACAACAGAGAATGAAAGGTTCGGTTAGTAAAAAGGTTGATAGACCTCTCGATAGAGAAGTTGAAGATGTTTTGCTTACGTTTCACGGAGTTGGATGGCAAAAAGTTTGGAAGATAGTTGACGAATATCCTTCTCTTCTTAGTATAGCAAAAGATGTAATAGAAGGAAATGATACTGAAATAAAGAAGAAGTTAGGCGAATCTTTGGGAGAGCACATAATAGAAGTGTTTAGACATACTATAGAACGCAGGAAGATAGAAGAACATGGTGAGAAAAAAGAATAAATTTGTAATAACTAACGATGAAGCTACCATAAATAAAATGCTTGATGAGCCGACAATATGTCCGATTCACGCTTCGGAAATTGAAAGTCGATTACCAGAATTAACAGAATCTTTAGTTCAAAAAATTATTAATCGAATTTCTGAAACATTTTTATTGTATGTTGATGAGCAATCTTATGAGGAAAAATATGGAATAAGAAGGTGGAATGGGTTAATGAATTCACTAAAAGAAAATGGTAATTGTGTATTTTGTATGTTGAAGAATACTACTTTGCTAGACGATATAGTAAAATTTGCTCTAGGTGATTAAATGAAGCATTGTGCGAATTGCAGATTTAAGTTTCCTTTGGAGAACTTAGAAGAAGTATATTGTTTTAAACATAATAAAAAAGAGTTGTTTTGCGAGATTTGTTCTTTAGACATTGGACTTAATGGAGGGGATATTCATAGTTTTGTGGGTAAATGATATATCTCCAAGCTTTCAGGGAGAAGGTAAGTATATCGGAACTAGTATAGTAATTTTACGAATGATGGTATGTAATTTGAAATGTAAAGCTTCCGAAGGAGGATTCGATTGCGATACTTATTATACGTGGGATAAGAGTAGATTAGCTACTGGAAGAAGACTAGAAGCTAAAACTATAATAGAAGAAGTGAACAGTTATTATAGTGATAGTAGAAAGACGATAATGTTAACCGGAGGAGAACCGTTAATATGGCAAAACAATCGTGAATTTACTTATGTTTTGTCCGAATTGAAGAAGTTTGGGTGGGTTATTCATTTAGAAACTAACGGAACTCAAAAACTCGAAATAGCAGAGCTTATTGATTTTGCAGCGATAAGTCCAAAACAGACACAATATAAAGATAGATACACAAATGAAATCGTTCATAGTTATGATAAAATTCCTCACATTTGGAAATTCGTAATAAGGACAAAGGAAAATATGTCTGATGCAGTAAATTTTCTCATTTCACATAAAATTCCCGAAATTGAATCTATATATTTAATGCCAGAAGGGATTACTTCTACTCAACTAAAATCTTCCATAGAAACCATTATTAACCCTAATATAATTCTCTTTTTAACCTATAATTACCGAAAAATTTACATTTCGAATAGACGGCAGATTGTAGAGGGGTATAAATGACAAAAAGAAAATTGAAAGTTGATGTGGAGGATAATAGTGTGATTATTTCTGGACTTACTAAGTCTGAGTTGGAATATTTTGAGAAGTATAAAAAGAAAGGAATTTACGTGAAGCAAATAGAAGATATTTGTGTGTTTTACACCAATAAAGATTTAAATTTTCTTTCTCCCGAAACCGAAGAGGAAACTTATGAGTCTTCTTCTAATTTTTCTTCTCGCGATATGTATAGGTGAATTCTTTAATGTCGAGGAGTGTTGAGGAAATAGTTTCCGAGCTTATGGAGAGAATGGAAGAAGAGTTTGGTTGGAGATTTTCGAAGGAAGAGTATAGGAATACTCCAATTAGAATTTACAAAATGTATCACGAGTGGTATAAGAATAATACGTATGCGAAAATGACAGCATTTGACCCAGTTAATAAATTTGATTCACTTATTAGTCTTTCTGGAATAGATTATGGGGCCTTATGCAGTCATCATCTTATGCCATTTTTTGGTAAGATTTCTATCGTTTATCTTCCTAAAGATAAGATATTGGGAGCTAGTAAATTAGCTAGATATGTTAATAAATATGCATACAAACCTACTACTCAAGAAACAATGACGGAATCTATAGCTAAAGCAGTATTAGAAGAGACAGAAGCTCGTGGAGTAATGGTTTATAGCGTTGGTGTTCATACTTGTATAACAATGAGAGGAGTTAATAAGTCTGAATCTACTTTTAAAATTTCTACTATACTCGGAGAATTTAAAGAAAAAGAAAGTTTGAAAGAGGAAGCTTTTGAGTTAGCGAGGATAGAAATATGATAAGAGTCGTAGGGTTGCCTCATATAGAGAGTAGATATACTGGGGATTGGAGTAAGATGCTGCACAAGTATATGCTGTATTATCATAAGGGAGAACCTATAACATATTATTCGACAGCAGAGTCTTACGACATTCTTCCAACAGAATTTCTCGATTATGGAATTTATTATAAGTTTATATTTGATTTATTGAAAGTGGTAGTCGATGAAGTCGAGGATAACGATACTATATTTTTCTTTGACGGCGAAACTGCCGGAGTCGAAGCTTTTGAATATATAAGAAAAATGAGTAAGATGAATTTAAAAATCAAAACGTTTTGGCACGCAGGGACTTATGATGAATATGATTTAACAGCGATAAGGGGGGTTAGAGGTAAAAATTTTGAGTTGGGTTGGTTCGACATTTCCGACAAGATTTATGTTAGTAGTCAATTTCATAAAGATTTAATAGTCGAAAAGAGAGATGTCGATAAAGATAAAGTGATAGTTACGGGGAATCCTCTGGACTTAAGTAGATTCGAAGACGGGTCTAAAGTTGAAAAGTCTTATGATATAATGTTTGCTGGAAGATTAGTACCAGAAAAAGGTTATGATATAGTTAAAGAATTAAGAGAAAAAGGGATTAATATTACTTCTAGTATGGAGCATAAGTGGAGTAAAAGAACTTTTTATTTTAACTTAGCACGAAGTAAAGTATTGTTTTCGCCCTCAAAACAAGATATGTTTGCTACTGCCTGTATGGAGGCTTTAGCTTCTAATGTTCCAGTTTTAGTTCCGAATACTAAAAATTATGAAAGTATAATTCCAGAGAGATATAGGTATAATAATTTAGAAGATATTGATTGGTCAAACGTTAGTAAATTAGCTACTGGTCACGAGAAGAAAATAGTTACAAAATATAGCTATGAGAAGGTAATGGGTGAGTGGTTTAAATGATGGTTGCATATGCTAGTTTTGAAGTAGTTGGAATTCATAATTGGAAAGAAGCAAAAGGATTGCACGATTATTTGTCTTATCCTCATAGACATAAATTCTATTTTGAGGTTGGAGTGAAGATTAATAAAGACCATGAGGTAGAATTTATTGAGTTAGGAGAGAGATGTAAAGATTTTATAGAAAATAGGTCGGGCTTAGCTCCTTCTATAGTTAACTATGATGGAGAAACTCTTTCTTGTGAAATGTTAGTAGAATCTCTCAAAGGATATGTGAAAGAAATGGGTTATGAAGTAGTTTACATTAAGGTTTCAGAAGACAACGAAAATGGGGTTTTCTATGTGAACGATTCGCAATTTGGAATGTGAATTCAACATACATTTATATATTTAATAGTTATATGAAATTATGACAGAAGTTTATTTCAGTGGTATAGAGGGTTCTTTAAGAGAACTCAAAATTTTGTTTGAGGCTGGGTATAAAATTTCTAATTTAATGACTTCTTATGCCTCTTTCAGGAAGAATCCCGGTTTCATCGAGGAACTCAGAAAGATGAAGGAGAAGTATAAGTTTAAGTTAATGGTTGATAGTGGGGCACACGCTTTTTTATTCGCTTTTAACGTGAAGAATAAGAAAATCAGTAAAGGTTGGCACGAGGAAGCCCAAATAGTTTCAGAGTTCAAGGGAAGAGAAACTGAATATTTTGAAGAGTATTTTAAGTGGTTAGTAGATAATATTGGGTTTTATGATTATGCTATTGAGTTAGATATAGCAGTTATAGTTGGAGAAGAAGTTATAAATAATTGGAGACAAAGATTAGCAGCAGCTAAATTACCGATAGTATACGTTCTTCACGCAAACGCTGGTGATACTTTTACTACAGTGAAAGAGTTTAAGAATCTTGGTGCTACTTATATTGGTATTGGAGCATTACCCGAAGAATTTAATAAAATGCTTATGTTTTCGAGAGAAATCAAAAAAGAAGGTATGAAGGTTCATATTTTTGCTTATACTCCGAAAGAGTTGTTTAAGCATAAAGATTTGTTTGATAGCGTGGATTCTACATCTTGGTTAAGCGGAAGTAAGTTAGCTAAAGCTGTAGAATTAAAAGGTAAATCATTGTCAGACGTTAATCTGAAAGAAGATAAATTAAAGAAAATGTCTTTGCTGAGGAATAAATTTTTTGATACCTTTGACAGAAAAGTAGTAGAAGAAAAGACAAAGGGAAACCAGTATTGGTATTTTAATTTCTGGAATATGTACCAATACCAAAAGTGGGCAGATACTAATAATGGAGTTAAGGGTTATACTAAACAGCTTAAAGAAATTGAAGAAGGAATTTTACCAGCACCTAGTTGGATGAATAATTTCGATAAGAATGGAATGCCGAAAACCAAGTATTTAGCAAGTCGCTTTAATAATTGGAAGAGTGGAGTTTACGCCAAAGGAATACAAAGTATGGCTATGTATTGTGATATGTGTCCAGTTGGAGGACAAAGTGCTACAGGAGAACCTCTATGCCCTAAATATGGGGCGGGCGAATTATGCTTAACCGGAGATACTTTTCTTGCCGGAGATAATAAAGATATTTTTGATTATAAAGAAAATGAATTCGTGTTTGGAAGAAATGGTTATGCGAAAGTTACACATAAATTTGAAAGAGATTATGAAGGGGAAATATACAATATTAAGCCCGCTGGAATTCCAATGATTAAAGCAACTCCCGGGCATCCTTTTCTTATTGCAGAAGTAAAGAGAATACAGCATAGTATTGGCACAGAAAAAGTTATAAAAGAAATTAAATGGAAAACTTCGGAAGAACTTAATACAAGTCATAGTATAATGTTGGGTAGGGATTATTTAATTATTCCGAGAATGAAAGGAGTATTTAAGAATGTTACATTTGGAAAATACAGACTCGATGAAACTTTGTCTTGGTTAATGGGAGTATATACTGCTGAAGGATGGACTACTAAAGGAATAATACAGTTTAGTATAGGAAAGCACGAAAAAGAATTTAGTAAAGAAATATTTGATGCTTATGAAAAAATTGGACTTTTTGTCAGGTCTAATTTTAATAGAACTGCTATGGTACATTCTACTCATAAAACTGAACTTGCAGAAGTTTTTGCTAATTTATGTGGGCGTGGTGCTATGAATAAAAAAATACCAGAAGAGATTTTGTTGAATGAGAATTTGAATATATTAAAAGCGTTTTTAAAAGGGTATGAAGAGGGAGATGGTTGTAATTTTTCTAACAAGATGGTGATTGGTACAATTTCAAAAACCCTCGCATTTCAATTACAACTTGCTTATGCAAGACTTGGAAAATTTGCTTATATTTCTATAAGTAAAAGAAACGGGAAAAAAGGTATTATAGAGGGAAGAGAAGTAAATATGCACGATGCTTATAGTGTTACTTATGTGAAAGAATTTGTTCTTAAAAATGAATCGGGAAGAAGACATATTATAACAGAAGATGCTATACTTATTCCCATTATCGAAATTAAGAAAGAGCATTATACAGGAAAAGTATATAATATCGAGACAACTCAAGAAGAATATTTAGCAAACAATATAGTTTCCCATAATTGCTTTTTCTTACCGCACTGGCGAAAGCTTGGAATGAAGACTAGGAATAAAGAGCAAGTTGTTAGAACATTAGAAGAGTTAGTAGCAGAAGCTGTTGTTAGATTTCAATTTGCTAGATTTCAAGAACAATTAACTGGTGTTATAGACAAGAACGTTACATCGTTATATAAAGAATTAGTTACTTCATTGGAATTGTACAATAGAGTGGCTTTCGGGGTTCAGAATGTTAATACTCTTAATATGCTTAACATAGGAGACAATAAGGTTCAAGTGGCTATGAATTTCGAAGATTCTTTGGACAAAATAAGAAAGTTATATGGAGATAAATTAACTAAGCGAATAGAGAAGAAAATAATGGATGTATATGACTCAGAAACGCCTATAGCTGAAACTAGTTACGTTGAGTCGACTAATGATACTAAAGAAGAGGAAAATCACGTCTAACGAAATTTAAATTAATGGCGAATAAAAATGAGAGACCTTAACAACATAAATTATTTAGACATTCTCAAATCTCCTACTCTTTTTTCTATGAAAATATTAGGAGTGACTCCGCTTCGTCACCAAGCCGAAATATTAGAAGATGATAGTTCGAAAATATTAATAGTTTCGGGGAGACAAGCTGGAAAGTCTACACTGTTAGCAATTAAAGCTCTATGGAATGCTTTTGTAAAACCTAATCAAGACATACTTATAGTAGCTCCAACGTTGAGACAGAGTAGAATTGTATATCAGCGAATAACTGATTTTGTTATTTCCTCTAAAGAAATAAAAGCTCACGTCATAAAAAATAATCTAGAGGAAATTAGATTTGACAATGGGAGCTATATTAGATGTTTAACAGCTTCTAAGACTGGGGAAACTATAAGAGGATTTTCTGCTAGTATGTTAATTTTTGATGAAGCTGGGAGTATAGAAAATGATGATGTATTTTCTGCCGTTGAGCCTTCGTTAGCAGTAAAAGGAGAACAATTAATAATGAGTGGAACTCCGAGAGGAAGAAGAGGTTATTTTTATAACAATTATGCTGCGAATCCTAAAACAAAATTGTGGAAAGTTTATAGATTTAGTTCGAGAGTTAATCCCGTAATAACTGAGGATTACTTAAAAGAGAAAAGACTTAATATGACTGAAAAGAGATATTTGCAGGAATACGAAGCAGAGTTTGTAGACGAAGTTGGATTGTTTTATCCTCAAGAATTAGTCAATCAATGTTTGAGTGATTATAAATATTCTCTAGAGAGAGAAGAAGGTTATAAGTATTATCTTGGTACTGACATAGCGAGAGCGGGAACAGACGAAACCAGTATAGTGATAATAGCAGTGCCAGATGATGCTACAAAGAAGATTAAAGTAGTATGGTCGGAAGGATTAAATTATGATGACATAACTATATCTTCTGCTGAAATAATTAGAAAGGCTAGAATGATTAATGTTGACCAAGTGATGATAGATTCTATTGGAGTAGGAGCGGGAGTATATGATATTGTGGAGAAAGAACTTGGTAGTAGTAAAGTAACTTCCGTAATTCTCGAAGGAGAAAAAAGGGAGAGTTCTTATTCTAATTTGAAGATATTAATGGAAAAGGGAAGAATAATGCTGAATGAGAATGATACAAAAATGTATTACCAATTTAGTAGTTATTCTGCTAAAGAGAAATCTGGGGGTGGATTAAGGATAGTTAAGAGTGAGGAGATACACGATGATATAGTTGATGGTTTGGTATTAGCTCTTTATGCTATTTCT
>JAEHJW020003395.1_pt1 | contig 60584 bp, 79 predicted proteins | sample 9271431 | NCBI WGS metagenome assembly JAEHJW02 | reverse complement strand
CGGGCGGGAGACTGCACTTCTGCTGATCCATCTGCATGATCGAATCTGCTGCCTGATTCGCCCAATGCTGATCATCGGAGTGTCGCATGGAGGAGATGCGAGCGTTCGTTTGGTCCACTCGACGACTCAGGGCTCGCATAGCAGCGTTCACATCATCCACACGCGCGAATCCGTGAAAGACAGCTGATGCCTTTCCGAACACGAGCAGGGTTAGGATGAAAGTCCATACCAGGGCTATCACAGCGAGTAGAGTTGCTCTCAGTACAGGGGGTATGGATTGTACTAGTTGCAGCAGGGAGTCTGCCATTTCTCGGTACCACATTAGGCTGCTACTCCGCGATTGATAGTCTAGCGTATCAGACGAGCGATTCGCCGGGAATGTCTAGGATGGAAAGAAGAACTTGTTCACCTTCGCGAGCTTGGAGGCTGTTTGGAACATCGTGTCAGTGGGGGAGCACCTGTGATCTTTCAACCCTGCCCCCGTTGCATGATCCAGCAGATGCGGCAGCGGCGTCCAGTCCGAGTACGGCTCGGCACCCGAGTCGAGCACGCACACATAGCCGCCACTCGGCAGACTCATCCAGTGGTAATGGCCGCGCGGATGGTATTTGGTGAGGTCCGGCGGCGTCGTGAACGTGTGGTAGGTTTTCATCAGCAGAGCAGCTTGTTGTGGGAAAGAACACCGTCAACGTAATAGACGTGAGGATGCGTAACCTCGATGCTCACCTTGGTGTCGCAGTCGGTGCACAGTTCGAGGCGCGCCACGCTAAGGTAGCAGTTCCGGGCCTCCACGATGGTCTGAAGCCGTAGGTCGCGGGCATGGATTTGGACGCCGGACGGGTCCATGAAGCGGTGATCCGGTGCGACTTCGAGGATGCGTCCATCGTTGAACTCGACGCGATACCACTCCTTCCACTCCTCGAAGCGCAGCTGCGTGATCCGGGTCGGGCCGTCCGGTGACGAAAGGACATCGCCCGTAGTCAGCTCCTGCGCCTCGCGCATCACGCCGCTCGCCAGTTCAATGAGCTGCCGCCCGCGCAGGCAGCACCCGGACGAGCCGTTGCCGCCGCCGCTGCCGCCACTCGCGGCAGTCACCACTGGCACCCATCCGAGGTTCAGATGCGCCTGGAGCTGTCCTTGCCAGGCCACCTCGGGAGACTCCGATGGATACAGAATCGCTGGCGAGCCGACCGCACCGGATTGACCGGTGACGAAGGAGATCGCCTGCGCGACCTCATCCCAGTACGCCGCCGCGTAGTAGGTGGTGGAGGCCGAGAGGCCCGTCACGGTGACACTGCCGCTCGTAACTGCGGTCTGAGAGCCGTCCATCCGGTTCAGGTTCCCAGAGGTCCAGCTGATCGTGATGCTGGTCGTGGTCGAGGTGTAAGAGATTGTGACGGTGCTGGAGCCCGTGACGATGGAGCCGAGCGGCGAAACGGCGCCATTGATGGTCGAAACCCGGTTCGAGGAGTCCACGGCGTTGATGGCGTTCAACCCTGCGCCATTTACGACAGCGAAGCGGGAGGAGCCATCCGCGATGTTGTCCAGGGTCTTGTTCACATGCCCCGTCTGGCTGAAATCAATCAGGGCACGTCTGTTGCCGTCCATGTTAACAATCGGCATGCGCTGATAGACATTCCCGTCAGCGATCTCATTGTCCATGCCGACTTGCACATAACAGAACACATTGTCGAACCGGGCATCACAGATCGAACCCGCCGCAGGCACAGTCACTTGACTGGCTCCAGTAACCACGAAGTAGCAGAGCTCAACTTGTACAGAGATCACGTTGACCGGAACCTGCCACGTCCCATCATGCAGAACATAGCCGCTCGTCATTGCGGTGATATCAGTCGGATAGCTCTCAGTAGACCCAGAATTCGTGAGAATGATCAACCCGACTCTCACCAAGATGGTGACGCCAGCAGGGAGCGCCTGATTCTGAGCAGCGCTGACCATCGCCCCGTAATACAGAACCTGGCCTGCACTCACTGGGATAGCCTGGGACAAAACACGCGATGAATAAGTCAGGTTCGGAGCCAACACAGCGTTACTGTTCGGCCCCTTGATGACTAGATCGTACTGCCCCGCATAAGCTTGACCGGTATTGTATTCCAGTTCCGGTTCGAAGCCTCCTCCTGTCCAGACATCTGCTGCTGTCACATACCACTGATCGCCCACGTTATCGTTGACGGCTAGCGGAGTGTTGACAACGGTGCCGACGATATTGGACTCGAACCCGGGATTGGATGCGAGATTCTTCCCGACAGGGTTGAACCCGAGCACACCGTTGTTCAGGATGCCGCCGCGAGGAATGGCGTAGGTACTGCCTGCGGGAATGTAGTCTGCATTCCTGTTCTGATGACCTGTTTGGGAGAAATCTATCAGGGCACGTCTGTTGCCGTCGATATAACTCACCGCGTAGCGCAAGGCGCCAGCGTTGTCTACTGTGTACCCCAGGTCCAGGTTTCGATTCGTGAGATTGTCGAAATGCGAGATAGGGACGCGCGCGTACAGATTCGGCCCATCCGCGATGTTGTCCAGGGCCTGCGGACCGGCCAGCACCCAGTTCGCATTGCTCGTGCTCGGGGGGCTGTTCGTGTTTCCCGTCACGCAGATCCAGTAGTTGCCGCTCGCGGTTACTTCAGCGCCTCCGATGTAGGTCGCGGTCGCTACCCAAGCGCCTTGATAAGCACCGTAGGAGCCGACCACCTGCCATGCGGGGTTTCCGGTGCTCGGCGCGCTATTGCTGTTCGCCGTGAGTGCGAGCCAGTAACTCGTTTCATACAGCGTTTCGTCACCCCTGACATACGACGCGGTGGCAGACCACAAACCTTTGAAGTTGTAAGAGACATTCCCAGCGGCATGCGAGGCCAGCAGACGCACAAAGGAAGCCCCGTCCACCACGGCATCGAGTGAGCCGCCCGTCGCCTGGACGCTGGCCGCATACGCACTCCAGATGAACGCGCCGCTGCGCGCACGGATGCGGTAGTAGTAGGTCGCTGGGCCAGTGAACGGGTCAACGTAGCTTGTACCTTGCACCTGGCCGAGCGCCGTCCAGGTGGCGTTGTCCGGGGAGCGTTCCACAGAAGTGATGGCCACTGCGGCGGGATTCGGATTGGTCCACGTCAAGTGGATGCCGTTTGCCACACCTGTCGCTGCGAGATTCGTCGGGGTCGGCGGCGTGTCCGGGATCTCCTCGGCAGTCCCTACCACGTAGGTGGTAGGAGTCAGGGTAGAAAGCTGCTGCAGTCCTCCCCCATACAAGTTCCACGCTTGCAGGATGATGTAGAGCGTCTGTCCTACCCAGGATGGGTCAATCTCAAGAGGGAACACACTGTCATCGAGCCGAATCCATGGAGCTCCAACGGCGTGCTGTGCGATCCCTGTCTCGTAGCATCCTCGACGCATGTACCCGTTACCGATCGAGTACGTGCCGTCTGAGTTGAGAACTGTGCTGCTGTACGAGATCAACTCTGTATCGACGAGCATCAGATCCAGCAAGTTGTCCGCGTCCGCTTGCGTTCCTCCGCTGAGCTGCCCCTCTCCGTACAAGGACACGTTGAAGGAGTTCGTCGTGTCTGGATCTGACGCACTGGTCGCACACTGGGTAGTCAACACTCCGTATCGGCATCCCGGAGCGATGTGACCCATCTTGGTGTACGTGACGTTATCGGTGGAAATCAGTACGTTGCAACCACCCCAGTTCGGACCTGACCCTGCAGCGGCAATCCAGATCTCCGGCTTCCCGTCCGTCAGGAACTGCGGAGCTCGCACAATCACAGGAGGCTGGGTGGCATCCGGAGCCCCTGTGATGTTCGGAACGAATCCCACTGCAGACTCTACAGTCTGCGTGGCCCCTACGCTCACTCCTGCAGGGAACTCCTCGCAGGTGAACTCCAGCTCGTCGTTATTCTGCTCAGCGATGCGAACAATCCGAACTGGCTCTTGATTGAGCTTGAGCTTGCTGTCCGTGAGGGCTATCACATCTCCTGCTTCGAGAGCCACATTCTCAATCGTGGTAGTGAATGTATACTCGTTGCGGATGTACAAGTTTCGCTGCAAGATCGTCTGAGCGATCCACTGCGCCAGAGTGCCGTTTGTGACTCCATTGCCCTGGACGGTCTCCATCTGACGAATCCCGGATGCGTCGATGTCCGCTTGATCCTTGGCTTCAGCTACCGAGGGCGTGTAGTTGTTGTTGGGATCCGTCCACTGCAACCGTACAGTGTTGTACCGATCATTCAAAGGTTTCCGGGTTATCTGAACGCCGGACTTGATGTAGTCCTGCTCGGTGAAGTACTTCTGAATGGTGGTCGGGGGAGTGTACGTAACCCCGTTTGCAGTTACACTCTCGTCTCCGTAAGGGATGACAATGAGCTTCCCGTTCGACCAGCCCGTCGTTGAATTCGTGATCTTCAATAACCGGTTCAGAATGCTCGACATCGACTCTTCTTGCTTGATCACAGGGCTCAAGAAGATGTTGTTCGCTACGCAGTAGTCCTTGAATAGGGTCAGATCACCCAGGTACTGGAACCCTAGCCCGTGCGTCGTTGAGGTCAAAAGATCAGTGATAATCGCTGACGGCTCTGCATCGTAGATCGGAGGGCTAGCCGTCGGTGCGTACTGTAGCAGCCCGTTGAGTTCAAAGTTGAAGTTAGGCACCGTAGGAGTGCTGCCCAGCTTCAGATTCAAGCACCCGATCCACGCAGTGTACGGGTACTGAAGATTGTACGGAGAGCCCAGGTGAGACCAAGCTGCTTGGGTAGCCGCTCCTCCTGAGAACGTACCGTTGATGTCGCTCAGCGATACAAGGCCGCTGTCTTGCCAGATTTGCCCTACAGTGATCCCAGGACCTTCACAGAGCGCCAACTGAAATGAAGACGAGTAGGTGTACGAGACATTCTGACCACCGCCGCCCTTGCCTACGTTCTGTACGTGCTTGACAGCCTGGAAATCACCGTACCAGATCAGATTCCCGGCAACCCGATTTCGACCATAGACGATAGGCAGTCCAAGCCCGTACTGCGAGGATTGGACTTGCATGCCCTGGGCCAAGACTGCCTGTGTAGAGACAGTCTTCCCCGAACCCGATCCAAAGAGTTGTGCCACCTCAGAGCCCCCTTACTCTCCAGTATCCCTCAAGCGCATCTTCCATGGACACGCGTGAGGTTCGTTCTACTCTCCCTGCCACTGCGTAAGCGTGAACGATGAACTCATCATCCACAATCAGCGCTCCGTGAGCTGCACACCGTCCATATCGGTACAAGGCGATGTCTGCTGGAAGAACGCGGGCCTTCTCGGGCAGCTTGTCTGCGTACTCCTCGATGATCTTGAGGAACTTCTCCTCTCCTTGATGCAGGAACCACGTTGCGGAGTATGGACGGGGATCAAACTTCTTGATCACTCCCTGAGAGCTGAACCACTCGATCAAGGACATCGCACAATCCACTCCTCGTCCCTTCACCGCCTGCGCGTGATGGAACGGGGTACCTATCCACGTCAGCGCCTCAGCAACTACCGCTGCGCGTAGATCAGAATTGATTGATGCGACCACGGATGCCTCGAGGTCCAATGCGACTGATGATCCGACCACCTCGTCCTCCGCCAGGATTGGTCGATTCAGGAGCTCCTGATCCTGCTCCAGACCACTGTGTAGAAGGATCTGGAACGTACGGGAACCCGCGGAAGTGAGGAAGATTCCCGTGAGTGGTGCACGCAGCTTGCGTCTTCAAGCACCCTTCCAGAGCGTTCACTGTATCCCCGGCTGCAGGTACTTGGTAGAGCGGGAAAACCAGTGTGATCACTCCTCCCACGTAGCTACGCACTGTACGAATTTGACCTGCGTTAGCTCCTGAGGTGAAGGTGATCTTCCCGGCCTGGAACGTACCATCGGCCAGGTTGCCCCCTGAAAGCGTCAGAGGGAATGAGGAAGCAGTCGCTCCTGCACCTACAGATCCTGCGTGCGTAAAGTTTGATTCCAGCAGCCCGCAGACTGCATCGCAGAATGTGTTCGAGCACGACGGCATGACGTACGTACGGGGGAACGTAGAGCGGAACTGTGCAAGAGGGGACTCGATGTCGAGCGTGATCTTCTTGCCTTCCAGAGTGACTTGGCCCACCTCCCCGATGAACCACGGGACTGCTCCTACAGCAGTGTTGGTCCACGAATCGGAGATGAATCGCTGAATGCTGACTTGAGCGAGATCGTAGAGGTTCTGCCATCCCGCTTCGACCAGCGCCACTCCGTTGATGGTAGTGCTGTCATCATCGTCAATGGTCAGAACAATCTTGTCCACTGCAAGCCCGGTCTTCCAGCTCGCCTTTCCACGGGTGAGTGGGGGCCCTTTGACGTACGTGGTCCCTCCAACAGTCAAGGAGGTCTCTCCTGTAGTCCAATTGAGAACTGTTCCGTTCGCCAATGTGATGGTGACTAGATCCGCTTTCACGAAGGGACCGCCGCTGGCCAGGACTGTCTGCAACGCTGAGGAGAGTGTTCTCATGTTAGTTGTAGGTCTCCATCTGCAGCGTCTTGGTCATCCACAGCAGAGACGCGAACTGCTGAATCTCCATGTTCCCTTTGGAGAACGCACACTGGAAGTAGTAGTTCCCCGTCCACGTCAACACATCCCCGTTGGCCGGGGCGGTAGTGAATGTGATCTGATTGCCTGAGATGGTGTACCCGCTGCTTGCTTGAAGCGCTCCAGCCACGTAGATCTCAGGAGACCCGTTCACTCCACCGACAGGCTCCACCTGACCTCCGTACGAGCGTAGCAGGGTGAAGGTCGTCGTGGTCCCGTCCCCTGTCCCAAAGGCCTGCGTGGTGACTGAGTTTTGCCCGCTGCCAGCGTCAAAATAGAACCCCGTCAGCGTTCCACCTTGTGTGTTGATGAACCCCATCAGTGTGTTGAAGTCCGACTCATCGAGGAACTCAAACTCGACTTTGATGGCGAACAGTGGGTACTGCTGATAAGTAGAGGCCACTCGACGACCTGTCACAGTCTTCTGGACGTCGTTGTTCCAGATGGGCGAGATAGAAACAGGCCACTTGATACCCTTCAGCGAAGGAAAGACGTTCACGCTCCGCCTCCTGCACGCACAGCTTGACGAAGTGACTCAGCCACCGCGTCTGAGTTGTCCAAGAGAAACCGGCGCGCTGAACCGCCGTCAATGTTGGGGCCCAGATGGAGGTGCACATCCCCTCCTGGTGAGCCCCCGCCAGCGAGCATGTTTCGCAGGCCCTGGGCTCCCCAAGCCGGAAGGACCATCTCCTGCTTGTGAATCATCGCCATCTGATCATGAGGAACTTCCCAGTAGCCCCCCGCCGCTGATGCCACGTGAGCAGCGTAGCCTGCAATCGTCGCACCTGCTGCGACAGCCATCGCAGGAGCCAAGAAGGGGCCGACGTAGGGAATGGCTGCGATAGCAGAGTACACACCTGCCATCACGTTCCACATCTTCATCAGAATCTCTTTCCCAATCGTCAATGCAGATTCCATCAGAGAGGTGGTGTTCGCTGCGGACTTGATGCCTAGTCGAGCGCTCTCACCAGCCATGGTGGCTGCAGTCTTCGCTGCTTCACCAGCGATCCACTTCTCCACCAGCTTGAGGGTCATGCTGATGAACTCACCTACGATGCTCTGGAACATGTTCCGCATCGCACCCTGAAGGGTTTGAGTTCCTCGAATCATGCCCTGGATGGACCCTGAGAACGCCTGCACGACCGGATCCATCATGTGAGTCCAGCGCTGGCGAGTGTCCTCTGCTACGTTTTTCTGGTACTCATCAATCCGACGCATTTGGTCATGCATCTGCTGGAAGGGCGCACTGAGCCCTTGCAGATGCAACGTCGGAACAGATTGATATGTGATATGATTCAACGACCGGGCGATTTCATCAGAGAGGGAAGAGGATTGCTTCCCTCCTCCTACTCCTGCAGCCACAGATGTCAGATTGGTAGGCGCTTGCCCAGTCACTTTCGGGATCGCTGCTCCCTTAGCCTCACTCGTCGAAGCGCTTGAAACCTCTGCGATCTGCTGGGAAGTAGCGCTCCACTCTGAGGCGATGTCGTGAGCTGCTCCCACCCACGCCTCTTTGAGGTTCCCTGCTTGAGTACGACCTAGCTCTGCAATGTAGTTCAAGTGAGCAGCGATCTTCTGGCTGAACTCACTCAGATGGAACCCGCTCGTGAAGGCTTGGCCGATCCCTTCAGCTGCCGCTTTCGCAGAGTCGAACTGCCCTTTGAACACATCCTCCAGGGCAGTGACGATCTGACGAATCACATTCGTCATCCCGGCCCCTACACCCTGTACCACTCGAAGGAGCAGCATGAAGGCGTCCCCGAGAGTCTGTACTCCCAGAATGGCCATTCTGAAGTTGGTGATGATCTGACTCACCACAGTGTCAATCACAGCTTTGACGATGTCGAATACTGTGACCACAGCAGCCTTGATCCCCAGGAAGCCCTCAACTAGACCGTTGACTGTCTCACGAAGAGAGGTGAAATGGGCTTTGGACTCATCCATCTTCGTGTTCATCGGATCCATCGAGTGCAGGATCTTCGTGGCCTGATCGACCACAGCGTTCATCGCAGGTGCCATCTTCTGTGAAAGATTGGCCTCCAGCTCAAATACCGCTGTGTGGAAGCGATTCAAGGTCGCGTTAGTACCGTGAATCGCGTCCTGCAAGGCAGTTCCCTTGTCTGCTGCGTCATTCAGGGCTTTGGCCACTGCCGGGATGACTTCCTGAGCTGTGATCTCTCCCTTATTGAGCAGTACGTTGAACTGCTCTGTGGTCAATCCCAGCTCTTTCGCAGCCATGCCTACGAAGTTGACGCCGGGAAGGTCACGCCCAAGCATCATGCGGAACTGTTGAGCATGGACAGTGCCCATGGTCAACATCTCCGAGAAGGTCTGCATCACGCGCTGCTGCTGGTACGTCGATGCGTGCAGAATGTCAAAGGTCTTCGCCAGTCCTAGATACAAGGACTGGAGTGTGGCCACAGAGATGTTCTGGCCTTGAGCTGACGCAAGGATGCGGGCGAATTGCATCCCCGCTTCCTGCAGATTGATGCCTAGAGCGCTGGACACCTGACCAAGGAAGGCGAGCTGCTGACTCGCCCCCTTTGCAGATCCAGTCGCGTACTCCAGCGTGTACTGAATCTGCTGCATGTGGATGTTGGCTTCCACTAGCGCATGGGCAGCTTCTTCAAACTTCCAAGCACCCCAGAAGGCCAGCACGCTCTCCATCCCAGCCTTCAAGGAAGCTGAGAGGGACTCAGTGCTGGACTGTATTTCTCTGTTGTCTGCTGATACCTGAGTGGCGACCTCCTCCATCCTTGCTTGGAGGTTCGCCACATCAGCTGAGAGTCGGACAACGAGTTGTTCTACTACCTCAGACAAAGCCTACTCCCGGCAGCGTTGCAAAGTCCTCATCCGTGAAGCCTTCCTTCTCTACTGGAGCCTCCCATCCTACAAGCCCTTCCATCAGTATGTAGAGTGGAGGGTGCCGCTCCCAGTGCTTGTTCAGAATCCGCAGGTCATGAAGTGTGACTTCGTCCTCAATGTGACGAATCGTCCACCCAGTCGCTGCTACGAGTTGCCCGATGATGGCTTCCCAGTCGACGGGCTTGCCTGGACCTGGACGCTTTCGGGCACCTCCAAAGGGTGGCGGCCTCCTTCAAACCCGCTGACCCTGAACATGGCACGAACCACCTCAGCTACGTCCGAGACCGGAAGTCGATCTTCCAGCTCGTCCAACGTCATGTCAGGGTAGTTCCGCTTCAAGTTCGCGTGAATGACTGGGATCGCCTTTAGAGCGAACCCTGTCACCCCCAACTCCTTCACAGCTTCCGGGTTGGTGAGCGTGTCCAGGTCACCCTGGAACTGCTTCAGCAACTTCACGTTCAGAGGGGGCATGGTGAACTCTCCCCCTCCGATCGTCACCTTCTGACCGTCGATCAAAAACATCGTCGTCGCCTCCTCAGTGATTAGGTCAGGACAGACAAGTAGGCGATGTTGCCACTCCCGTCATCCTGAGCCTCGAACTCGAACTGGTCCAAGTTCCAATCCGCCATCTTGGACGGCAAGGAGAGCTTGGACGCGGTGCAGGCCGGCAGCTTGAACATCGCCTGCTGGTTGTTGTACGTGGTCGCGAACCAGATGGAGAACGTCGGGGCCTGGCCCTGCAGCTGGTTCTTGATGTTAATCGTCATGCCAGTGGTGTTGGTGTAGGTGTAGCTGATCAACACCTGCGCATTGGCGTCAGCGGCCGCGAATGTGTACACACCGGCCGACACACTGTACTCTCCCTGAGTAGGGGTGGTCGACACCTTGGTCAACGGGTTGCCGCCGACCAGGTACGCAACACCCAAGTCGTCCTGGAAGTTGGCCGAATTGGCCACTGTAACGGTGTAGGGCGTCGCAGCGGGAACAGTGCCAGCTTCCTGCACTGCCACCGAGATGCCCTGGTTCTGCGTGAGCACTCCGTTGAAGAAGAGGTCGTTGTAGATCTCTCCGTTCACCTGGGCCCACTCGGCCTTACCGGTAACCTTGCCCTCACCCTGAGCATTCGCCAGAGCGAAGAGCTTCTGTCCCCTGAGGGGCTTCACCGTGAAGGCGAAATCCACGCTCGCATTCTGGAGCGCCCCGAATTCACGCGGGGTATTCACTGTGCCACCGTTGGTCATCCCGAAAAGAGACCCGGTGCCGAATTTGTACGTCTGCTTGGGCATGATGCTATCCTCGAGTAGTACTAGCCCGGTACCAAGATGGTTACGGGAATCATCGCCACCGCTTGGTCTCCCAGGAGACCCTCGTCATCTTCAATTTTACCGGAAATCTGACACGCAGTCACCAGTCCTCCTAGAGTTTGTGATCCTCCATTCGGACTGATCGCATCTCTCACAGCGTCGACCAGCGGATTGAGCACAGAAGAGGGTACTTGGTCGGGATCAGCGCTCCACGCATAGATCCAGACCTGAACCTCAAGGTGCCAGATGCCTGGTAGGTTGGTCCGCTTGGACTCAACGTCACGCTCTTTCTGGCACACGAATAGGGCGGGCTGCTCTTCGGGGGGCACATCGCTCCAGTGCTTCAGGCGACGAGATGAAGTCTGGAATGAGGCCGATCCCGAGAGCAGCCCAAAGAAAGCCTGGTAGATCGCTTCACTGTTCATGGCACTACCTCACGCACTGCCATTCTGACAGCGGCTGCCAGTGCAGCTTGGATGTGCCCCCGATTGCGAATCAGCGCAGGGCGCATGAAGGGTCGAGCAGGGACCAGAACCTGCTTCTTCTGCACCCACTTGCCTCCTACTTGGAACTTCAAGAAGGGGGCGTGCTTCGCTCGAATGACCGCTCCGAACTCGTGAACGCGCGCATAGACCACATTGGTCCCTACATCCACGAATCCCTGACTTCGATGAGGCGTCATCGCAATGGATCTGCGAAGGGTGCCTGTCCTGTTGTGCAGGATCTGGCCGCTGAGCTCCTCAGTCTTGATGTACTGCGCTAGCTCAAATCCCTGCCGCTCCAGAGCATCCAGGAAACGCGCAACGATGGTGGGCCCCGCGAGGTGGAGAGCCCTCTCTACTTCAGCACGACCAAGGAGCTCTACAGAGGGCACTAGTCGTACACCTTCACTCTGTATCGCTGGACGATGTCCTTGATGAAATCGTTGCGCTTCTTGCTGAAGTTGTAGTGGACTGTTTCGCCAGCAAGCGTCTTCCCGTCCTCACCGATATGGGAACGGGCTTTGAATCGCAAGGCAGCGAGCTCGAGCACTGCCTGGTAGAAGTCTGCGGGGACAACGCTGAATCCCCCTGTGTAGGAGATCGTCACCTTCAACCCTACAGGAACTGCCCAGGGAAGGTGAAGCTGGTTGTCCAAGATGTACGCGTACGCTTCGTTGGGAGTTGCGGACACGTTGATGGGCTGCGTGTTGAGCGTCGGATACGTCCCTGACGGGACCAAGGCGACGCTTGTCAACGACTCTACGGGAGGATTTCGTAGTGAGATGATCCGGGAGGCAGGGACCACTCGCGTCTCTGAGTAGTCGACGATCCCTGCCATCTGCCGGCCCACATCGCTCTGCAGGTCCTGGCTCGCAGCGTCCAGCAGTCGCTGCAAGAGCCCCTCAGCATTTGGAGTGGAGGACCCTAGGTACTCCTCAAGATCGGAGACCTGCCCGAGTGATGGGTAGACGCTCTCGCCCATTCACTTCTAGTCCTTCTTCTCCGCGCCGCCGCTGGGGCCGGAGGGAGCGCCTGGCGCACCGGCGGGAGCGCCGCTGGTCTGCTCCGTCCCGGTATTGGCGCCGGTGGCGACACCGCGCCGTGAGATTCCGACGCTCTCTTCGAACACCTTGAAGCCGTGCGACAGGAGCACACCGATGTGCTTGAATCCGTCCTCGACGTCCAGAACAAAGCCCTCCGCGACCCTCTCGGTCTTCAAGAGGACGCCTCCAATGGAGATGGAGGTCACATTCGTGCTGATGAACTTCATACTCGTCACCTCAGAAAAGAGCCTGTCCCTGTAAGAAAAGAGGGAGGGGACAGAACGCCCCCTCCCGATCCCTCATGCTCTCAACACCCGAACAGCTTACGCGTTGGCGATGTTGCGGATCACGCCGAACGCCGGCGGGAAGTAGTTCTGAAGCACTTCGTCGCTGTAGACGCCGTACTCGTACTTCCGACTGCGGAGCGGCCACTCCAGCTGGTAGTAGCCTTTGCGCATCTTCACCTGGGTGACGTTCCGCACATTGCTGAGCGGGTACGGCAGCTTGTTCGTGGTGAAGAGGATCGTTCCCGGCGGCATGTTCGGATGCAGCTTGATCGGGAGCTCCGTGGCGCCGTCCATTGCGAACTTGTTCAGGTAGCTGGTGACCTTGAACCCGCCGGCAACCAGGCCGTCCTTGACCTCCACCATGTACCGCTGAGCAGCGTTACTGCCGCCCTGCAGGATCTTCTTGGTCATGTTCTCCTGTTCCTGAGAGCTGACCCAGATGGTGTCCGGCGAGAGCCGGTAGTTGTCCCAGAAGGACCGGAGGGCGACGTCGACTTCCACGATGCCGCCGCTGCCGTCGGCAGTCAGACCGCTTCCCGTGCCGGGCGTGCCCGTCGGCATGGTGTAGACGTAGGAGTTGGACCCCGTCTTCACCACCTGGGCGATCAGACCATCAAACACCAGGCTGTTGGTGCTGTAGTCCGCTGCCCAGCTCACACCTGGGGAGCTGGAGGTCTGCGTGCCGGTGCCAGCCGCGGTGGTGATCAGGACCGAGTTGATGGTCGTGATCGCACCCAAGGTGGCTGCCGCTGCGCTCGCACCCCAGAACCAGGCGTAGCCCGCTGCACCGTTGACTGCAGTGACGCTCGCCTGAACCGACGAGCTGGCCGCTGCGGTGGTCACATTGGCCGCTGCGGACATCTGTGCAGTGCCGCCGCCGTACACATCCGTGGAGCCATCCGCGTTGGTACGCGTCAGCTGACCCGTCGGGATGCCACCGGCGAGCGTGGAGTTCAAGAAGCCCTCCAGCGTCAGTGCCACGCAGAAGACGTACACCGCCGTGGTGGTGGGAATGGATCCACCCGAACCCACCGCCGAAAGCGTCGGAGTCGGGGTCGTTCCCAGCCCCTGGCTGGAGTTGCCGCCCAGGTAGATCTTCTCCTGCTGAATCATCAGCGAGCGGAGCAGACCTTCCACTGCACGTGCGCGGACATCGTCGAACCCTTCACCGGCGCTCTCCGCCTCGAAGGTGACGTTGTCTTCCAGGCCCAGCGTCCGGAACGCAGCGAAGTAGTCCGCCGTGCTCGTGGCGATCACTCCACCGCGATTTCCCTCACCAACACCAGCGCTCATGCCGTTGATGTTGATGCCGGTGATCGCACGCCAGTTGGCCTGGATGCCCTTTCCACCGCCGACGCGGGGAATGCTGTTCCGAAGCGGGGTGATGACCGGGTAGAGCGTCTTGGCGGGCGCCTCCAGGTCATACTCCGTCAGGCCGGAGGTGGCAGAAGTGGACTGAGTCCAGGCCTTCTGCAGCTTGTTCGCTTCGGCGCTCTTGGCCAGGCCCAGCGCGCGAAGGGTATCTTCGACTACGGACATGTTGATTCTCCTCGGTCGCTAGACCTGATTACTCGCCGCGAGCGCCCTGGTAGATGCCCTTCAGCGCATCCGCGAAGGACTCACCCGAACCGCTCCCGGAACCACTGACGGCCTTCTGATACTGCTCCATGAAGCGGCCGTCATTCAGCGGGGCCAAGGGAGCGCGCTTGCGCACCATCGCCTCCCGCAGATTCTGGATTTCCTCGGCCTGCATGAGGATGACCCCCTTCAGGACTTTGATCTCCTTCTGCGTGGACTCCACGAAGGGAGTCACTGCCTCGGTCAGATCATTGACCGCCTTGACCACGTCCAGGATGGCGGTCTTCTCCAGATCACCGCCGGCAGCCGCCGTCTCCTTGCGCTTCTTCTCCTCCTCCTCCTTCTTGGCCTTCTCCTCGGCCGCTTTGCGCTCCTTGCGGGCCTTCTCGCGCTTCTCGTTGCGCTCCTTACGAGCCTTGCGCTCGTGATCGGAGATGCCCTTCTCGTGCTCGTCCTCGTCCTCGTCGGACTCGCGAGCTTTGCGGGCCTTCTCCTTGCGCTTCATGTTGCGCTCTTTGCGAGCTTTGGCCTCGTCGTTGGAGATGCCCTTCTCGGCCTCGTCTTCGTCTTCACGAGACTTGCGGGCCCTCTCCTCGTCGTCGTCCTCTTTGGCCCCCTTCAGCAGGCCCACGAGATCCTGGACCCCCTTGGTGACCGCATCGAATCGGGAGAGGGCCTCCCCCGTGGAACCTGCATTGCCGCTCATCTTGGCTGCCTCCGGTGATGTGGCCGACGCCACAGAAGTAAGAAGCTCCTGGCTCTCCTCCTCAATATACTGAGAGAGGATTGGAACGAGCTCTTTGATGGAATTGTAGACTTTCTTCGGGACCTTGGAGGGTTTTTCTTGACCCTCTAGCTTGTCCTCGATGACCTGGCCCTGAGCGAACTCTGCCAGCTGCGAGATGCAGAAGGCGAGCTCCCCTGCTCGCATCAAGCCCTTGGCCATCTCCGGGTCCACGAACTTGCGCCCTTCTCGGGCTGAAGGAGGTCCCTTGGCATCGATCTTGCGCTTCCAGGCGGCGATGATGCGGGACTTGATCTCGGACACCTCCTCAGGCGAGTACTTGCTGGCGTCCTTCTCTTTGTTGATGTAGTTCCAGGCCGCCCGAATGTGCTCTTCGGTGTCGATGGGGTACTTCTTGTTCGTGGGGTCAGCAAACTCCACGTTACCGTACTGATGAAGGCCCTCCTCGGGCTTCACATCTCCACGGCGGGAGATGCGCTTGATCAACACTTCATCACCTTCCCCCAGACCTTTCACGACGATGTCCGAAGAGGCGGGAGAGTTCTGCATCTGGTTGAGGTCGCTCAAGGAAATGTCCTCTTCGGTGCCGTCCGGCTTCACCATCTTGATCATCTTCACCCCAGTGAAGAGAGCAGAAGGTACGGAAGGACGATCCACCAGCGACGCCTCATAGGGATCTGCTGTGAATCTCACCGCCTTCTTGCCGGACGACAGAACGCGGCCATCTTCCCACTTGTCGACGTAGCTCCCTCCGACGGAGTAGCCCGTGTACTCTCCATTGAGGACTTTCTTCCAATCTTCATCGTCAGATACCTTGGAAGTGATCTGAATGCGCTTCAACGCATCGTCGAACTGGATATCAGTGAGCTTGCCGATCACTGTCGGCTGATGCATCCGGCGCAGGTTCCCCAAGCTCTTGCCCTGGGAGTCCTGATGGACCATCGCACTCCAGGCCATGAAGTAGGGCTTGGACGTCTCGTAGTCCATGATCTCGCCGTCGTGATCGGGCATCTCCTGAGTCAGGATGCCCGTGACTTCGCGCTTGTGAGGCGCGACCTTGGCGAGTGGAACGAACGATTGGAAGTCCATGTCCGGTATTTTAGGGGTTCTGAGAGGAAGTCAATGGCCTCATTTACTCAATGCTTGACTTTGTTCGTGGTACTATATATAATCCATAGCATGAACACGATACCAACGACCCACATCGCTCAGAAAGAGTATGAGGCTAGCCCGTGGGACACCGCTGTCACTCTCAGAAGTGGCGTGAAGGTGTTCCGCCATCCGCTGAATTGTGACCTGGCTCTGGGCTCAAAAGAAAACGAGCCCTTGCTCCCAGGGATGCCAACTGTGGACGAGCGCAAGGATCAGATGCTCCAACGCCTGAAAGAGGCCTACGATCGGAAGTCCTTCCATCGGTACGTCTTCTTTCACGCCCGTCCATTTCGCTTCCAGGCAGGTCTGGATGCAAGGGAATGGACGCCGGAAGACGAGTGGTACACCTTGATGGGTGAGATCTGGACGGATGCAGAGGGACCTGGGATCAACAAAGATATCTGGGAGATGATGGTCTTCAACCCAACCCACGGGCGCAAGACCATGCTGGAGGAGGAGGCCTATCTCAACGCTCTACCAGATGTGATCACTGCCTACCGGGGCAGTCACACGATGGCAGGGGCTGTAAAAGGGCTCTCCTGGACTGTGGACAAGGAGAAGGCGGTCTGGTTCGCCAAACGCTTCCAACCGAAGAAGTCGTGGCTGGCCACTATCGAGATTCCCAAGGAGGAAGTGCTGGCCGCTTTCACCTGTCGGGGTGAATCGGAGCTCATCATCTCAACCAGCCGTGGCAGGTCCCATAAAGTACACACTGCTGTCCTCCCCTAGGTTGTAGACCACGAGGCTGTCGTGGTCTTTCAACCCATCCAGTGAGGCATGGGGAAGGAGTACTGTCTTTACTCGGATGGTCCCTTCCTCATCCTTTGACACGTCCATCACTCTCTGTACCCGATCTGGGGCCACCATGTAGATAGGTGACCCTGGGACCTGGATGACTGGGGTACCCCTCGTCAGCACTGTTCTCACTACAAAGGTTCGGTACCTACCTTCCTGGGAGCGGTCTTTCCCTGCTATCAACGGCGTCCCGATACCTGGCTGCTTGTTGGACACAAGCAACGCTGCTCCTTGCTCTTTCAATCGATGGGAGCCGCTGGCGAACAGCGTGGGGGCTCCCATATAAAGAGGACGCTGCACCAAGTTGGCAGGGTCGTCGATGTACTCCTCAAGCACCTTGAGCGTCTCGGGAGATTCTCTGTCTGTGTGGGCTGACCACCAAGCCACAGCAGAATCACTCAACTCATTACTGGCCAGAAGCTCTTTCAACAGAGCAGGGAGTACCCCCGTCTCCAGAAAGATTCGAATCAGCTCCTTCTCCTCAGATGCCTGGGAGGCCTCTTCCTGTTCCAACGTCTCTGCGGGCTGCTCTGTGAACTTATCAGTGTAGTGCTCAATGCGTTCCCTGGCGGTCAGCAGTATCTCCTTGAACTCAAGGTAGGTGGACGCTCTTTCGATGTACTGCTGCATCTCTTCTGGAGTGGTGGGGGTGTACTTCGGAGAGGCCATACTCTGGACCTCTTTCGCCACGTCAGCATCCGTCTGCTGAGCCACCACCTGCTCCGCTCTCTCCGTTTCCTCAGGTCCCTCCTTGGTCTTGTACGCCACGTCACACACGCAATTGGGATGGTAGGGGGAGATCTCGTCTCCAGAAGGGAAGGGCTGGTCAATGGGGATGTACCCTACTGCTGCATTCTGGTCACACTCATCAGTCTGCTTGTGGAGTGATCCCAGAAGCGATGCTTTGAGGTGATAGCCCATTCTGTGAGCTTGGTCATGATGCCCTGCGTTGTACGCAAAGGCTAGCTCAGTCCTAGCGATCGTCCTTGCGCGGGGAGGCTGGAATCCCGCCAGGTGCTCTATTTCCTTAGACAGGTCTCCGGGCGTTGGTCCTTCTTCAAGGGCAGCTTGGACAGTTTTTCGGATGTCCTCTCGGAGTCCTGGGGTGACTGCCCAGTGGGGGTCGGGATTGTCGACAATGGTCCCATCTTCAAGGATTCTCTTCCCGACAAGTTCCGCTGATCGTCGCTGTGCATACTTCACCGCTGAGGGGTCTGGATTGACGAAGTTCAGATCAAGAGGCCTGTAGGCCTGCGTGGAGGGCACATCCTTCCCTGTTTGATAGATCTTCGCCATGTAGTCAAACAGAGGGGTGAACATCTCCGGCCAGTCAAGAGAGTCCAGGACTTTGTCCACTGATTCCTGGGCTGCTTTGACCTCCTCCGCCGTGGCCTTCTGCACGAGCTGGATCGGAGGGTTGTAGTGGTTGGCAGCGTACCACTTCCTGATCCTACGGGAGGCCTCTACGATCAGCTTCCTCATCCCTTTGTGGATCTCTGCTGCCAGGCCATCGACCAGAGGAAGAGTTCGGATGTTGACGAATGTTACTACAGGCTGGACCACTTACTTCTGGGGGAAGTTGTAGAGAGTGAAGGAGTAGCGAGTCACCGCGTTCTCCGTACCCATGGGATCTCTGAGCACGCCCCAGCTGTGCAGCAGGTTGGGCGAACGCACCAAGTCAGCGAGCACGCAGTTCACCATCTCTGTGGCCATTGCTTGGTCTTGTGTCACTGTGGAAGGACCGCCCCCTTTGGCGAACGCGAGTGGCCTTCCACACCGGTCACAGAACCCTGCACCGGAGTGGCTCTCGATCTTGGGGTAGACACACTCACACAGCTTGCCCAGGGAGCTCACATTGCGCTGCTGACGCTCTCTAATCAACGTGGTTCTGAGATTCTCCAACTCCTCCTTGAGAAAAGAGATTTCACCCCGAAGCACCTCGGCCTCCCTCACATTCGCCTTACAGTCCCCGTCCTCATCCCGGGGGCGCTTGAAGTAGAAGACACGGCCACTAGGAAGATATCGAATGGCGATCATCTCCCACCCGTGTTTCCCACGCTCCTTGAGTAGGGTGTCTTCAGCCGCCGAGATCCCCTCCACCTGAATGGGAATCGAGTCTCTGAAGAAGACCTGAAGGTACTCCCACTGCTTGCTCATTCTCCGCTCTCCTCACGATCCAGTCCAAGGAGACTGGCTACGTCATCACTATACGAGCGGTGATCCGGTCTGGCGTACCCAGCCGCCTTCTTGGCAGCACTCCCTTCTCCTCTCAAGGGAACGACCTTGTTTTTGGGCTGCGCTGCCTGACGCGGTGCCCCTTGAGGAACGCGAGTCTTCGCATCCAGGATCGGGTTCTTCCCTGCGATGAATGCTGTGACAGGGATAGGGCCTTGCGGGGTGTAGACCATATTCGGGACGTTCAACGGCGGGTATCCCCTCTTCTTCCGCACCTCATCGATGCTGAGAATCCCGAGCTTGCAGTCGTCCTGATCCACCTTGGACTGCTGCTCTGGGGACATCTGGGATTTGGACTCCCAGGAGAAGCGGACATTCAGACCATGGCGGTCAAAGATGTCGTTGATCAGAGAGGAGATCCACTCGAACAACGGGAGGACTGCTGCTTCGTGGGAGGCGTTGTGTTGCTCCTCCGACTGGGCTCGATTCATCATGGAAACCAGGAACATCGGGTCCACACCGAACGCGAAGCAGATGATGCGGGCGAACCACTCATCCTGCTTGTCCACCAGATCCTTCTTGTCCAGCGTCTTGACCTTGCTGGCGTCGATGGGAAGGAAGCGCAGTTTGTGGCGCTGACCATCATTCCCGTCCAGCAGTCCATTGAACCAGTTCTGGAATTCCCTGATGTCGTTCGCTGACCAGGAATCGGGAACAGAGGCCAGGGCGTCGGGGATGTTCCCTTCCGTGTAGTTGGATAGCTGGAAGGCCTGGCGACGCAAGGCGATGAGTGTAGTCATCACCACCTGCTCCACTGGCGAAAACCCGTAGAGTTTGTGTACTCGAGGGTTCATGTGACGCATCAGCATCTGGTCCACAGTGAAGTCCCGCATCGGCAGACCTTTGATGATCTGCTGATAGGCGGGCTGGGGAGGAACTGGAGTCTCACCTGTGTCGGAGATGACCTTCTTCAAGGTTCCCGCGTCCACAAGGCGAAGCTCATTCAGCTCACCGTTCACTGTCAGCGGGTAGACCGCCACAGAGTCCACGACCAGGATCTCCTCCATCACTTTCTTGATCCAGGTCTGCCACGTGTCCGTGGGAGTGGGATGCTGGAGCAGGTTAGTGGCGAACTTCTCCTCCTCGGTCTGGGGTGCTGATGGGTCCTTGTCAGGGCTCAGCACATTCCAGGTGGCCCCAGCAATCTGACCTTTCCGGTACTCAATCACTGCACGGAGAAGGTCGTAGTTGTCCGCTAGGTTGCGAAGATTGTCGTAGGAGAGTTCTCCCTGTCGCCCTCGCTGACGAGAGGACGGGGTGATGGTCGTGTTCCAGGCCACTTCGTAGTCGAAGCGGCGGGTTGGCAGTTCCTGATGGGAGGGAGGAAGAGGCTGACCTGGCCCCATCCATCCTTCAGCCCCCTGAACCAGGTAGCGCACTGCCTTCCCAAAACGTGAAAAGATGTTCTCAGACATGGGGTTCTCCCGGTTCACTCTCTTTGCTGGGAGTCCATCGCTTCAACTCCTGAGGACTCGGATCTCGTAACCAGTACGGAACGTCACAGTTGCATCCGAGCATGTGCTGACACCCTGGGGCCGTCTTACGGGCTCGGGAGTACGCATTCAACTCACTCAACGGAGTCTTCTTCAAGAGATCAGCCCTTCATCATGGACCCGAACTTCTCCATCAGCTCTCTTGCTGAAGGAGGAGCTTTGGGCTCTTCAGGTTCAGGCTCGTCACTCACCTTACCTGCTGCCCTCTCAGCTTCCCTTCGCTTCTTCTCCCTTTCTGCGAGTTCCTCCTTGGCGAACTCCAGAAGTCCTCTCCAGTCCGTTGCGTTGAGGTTGACGCAGGCCATCATGGCTGCATCTCCGTAGTCCGGTGACCGTCCAAGGCGCTCTTTGATCGAGTCCTTGTCCTCCACCTTCACCCCTCTAGGAGTCAGCTCCCATCTTGGAGAGAGGAGGTCTGCCTTCAGCTTGGGGTGCCTTGGCAAGTATAGGGGATCCGTCGGATCGTCTAACCACTCCCTGAAGTTCCAATGCATCTCTGCTCGGTTATTCACCATCTTGAGCTTCTTCGTCCTGTCCAGGAACTTGCTGGCCTCTGCAGCATTGAACCCGTACACTCGAGGAAGCAGCCCTTTCAGGGCATCGTAGACCGCCGCTCCTACTCCGATGATGTCCACCACTACTGCTGCATCAGTTGCACCCCGCTTCTTCAACTCCTCGTAGATGAGCCCAGCAGTCTTGGGACCATTCTCCGTTGCCTTGCCTGGCCAGGAGATTGGTGGAAGCAAAAGAGAGCCGCTTCGCAGGAAGATCACCGTCTCATCCCTGCCGCCCCTGGCGCAATCCACCCCAACCTGTTCAATCCGCTGAGAGCCAGAATAACTCAAGTCCACAAGGCATCTCGGCTCCAGGAGGGCCTCAGGAATCAGCTGCCAAGGATCAAGCTCTGCTTCAACCTGCATGTCCCCGTACAACAGCTGACTTCTCAGCGGTTCGGGCATCGCTTGAAGCTGGGCTCGGTACTCTGGGTTGATGAACTTGTTGTCGTCCAGCTTGGCCGGGATGAACGTCCTGCTCAAGGGAATCAGGAACTCCCCCTCCATCTCCAGACGCATATCCCTGTGGCCATGCTCTACCCAGAAGTCCTCACCCTTCAGGGTTGTGTACCAGAGAAGCTCTCCGGGCTGGGCGCCAGGGCTGTGACCAGGAACGAGCCACGGGGACCAGTACCTCTTCACCCACTGCCCATCGAGGCTGGACGGGGGATTCCCTGCTGCGGCTACTCTCGTCCTCTGCCCACGCTTCGTCGTACGTACCCACCCACAGAGATAACGGAATTGAGTCTCGAGAAAGTGAGTAATCTCATCGAAGCCCTTGAAGTCGTGTGGTCGGCCCTGCCACTTCTGCTCATCACCAGGACGCTGGACAGCACCGAACTCAAGGGTGTTGCCTCTTTCGTGAAATCGCCAGATGTGGTGGGGGTTGTCTCGGTACTCTCCCTTACCTTCGAAGATCTCCTTGCTACGCTCTATCAGGGCTTCTAGCTGAGCGTACTCTCTACGAAATATCACTGCTCGGGAGTGCTGATTGTACGCTGTCCCGAGTAGTAGGTCTGTCTTACCGCCCCCCGCTGCTCCCCCGTAGAATAAGTGGTCGGCGTGGGATAGATACGCTTGGGTCTGGGGACCCGGTTGGGGGATCCATACTGTCTGCGAGAGTAAATTCAGCAGTTCCCGCTGCTCGTGTAAACTCAAGGAGTCTACCCAACTTCTCACCCTGCTGGAGGAGAAGGTCTCCGATGCTCTGTCCTGGGGCCGCATTGACAACACCTATCACCCCTCTCACATTCACGTTGTCGCCGACGCCGAATGCGCTCGTCGCTCTATTCTTCAGCCAGAACTTTGCTGCTTCCAGTCCAACCATCCCTCTGGTGTGTAAGGCATCGTAGAGTACCCGTCGGGCTACTGATACGTGGGAGTCTAGAGCTCCCCGATCGAATGCATCCTGGTAGAACTCCTGGATAACTTTGATCGAAAGTTGGAGGTACTGGGAGACCTCCGAGATTGTTAGCCCGTAGGTGGCAAGTTTAGTGATCTCCTCTGCCCACTCCCTGCTGGGATGAGGGAATTCGTACTTGTGGGTGAGGACCCTTCGAGGTGGTACGCGATTCCTTGGGAGGCGGCCCAATCGAGCACGAGCTTCTTCGGAAACACCACCCTCTTGGGACCCAGCTGAATATGTGGTAGATTGCGCTTGGTCTTCCATACGTAGATGGTCATATAAGAGCGGCTGAAGAGCTTCATCAGGTCCTGGTAAGTCCAGAAGCCCAAGGACTTGACCGCGATTGGAGGAGAAGTGTTCATAGCCTGGATAGTATAAGGCCTAACACTCGTTTTTCCAAGCCTTCACCGCACATCTGGCAAGGGGGGCGTCTTGCCCGCTCGTATGGCGTCACCGGCCTGCTTCAAGAACTGGTGCAGCTGATACGGTAACAGCTTGACCCGCTTGCTGGGATCGTCGGTGATCCAAATCTCCTTCTTCCCATGCGGGGCCTCAGAAATGGTATAAGGACCTATCTCAAACACAACACTCTCTCCTACACGCTGGAAGTCGCTTATTTCGCCAGCTCCTCAAGCAACGCGTCAGCGAACGACACAGCATCTTTAGCGATACCGTTCATATCCAACACACGACAAGGACCGTCATAATTCGTGATCGCCGCACACAATCCTTGCATCGACATCCCGGCCAGAAGCTCGCGCTTGGACAGCGCGGGCGCAGGCTGAGGGGTGTGGGGGCGGTCATAGTTGTGACCTTTTCTTAAAATACGGCAATTCTCGCCAATACTTCGGGTTAGCCCTCACTTGATGTCTACTCTCCGCTCCACTAATTACGGCATTCCCAAGAAAATTGCGGAGCTGCCAGCCGCCATACATGGGGTCGTAAAACAACACCTCTTGTATCTCGTTCTCCGACCACCCACGGGCTCCGCCTAGGCGCACCCACGCGAACCATGAAAGCTGTGACCACTGTTCATTGTTGTCCCAAAAATCTTTCGGTTTCCCGTATTGATCGGCAGGAACCTCGACACCAACACACAAGTACCAGCCCCGCTTGTTGGGCTTCTTCAACTCAGTTCTGTTCCATCCATCCTGTCTGGGGTGTAATTGCTCTTCACGGTAAGCCTTTTGTTCAGCCTCAGTGTGAGGATGCGGCACCTCTGTACCACATATCGGACAAGCGAACGTACCGGTCGGGGTCATCGGAACTCTCCTTTAGGAGTGGCCTGTGCGTCTGCAAGCTGGCGTTCGAGTTCGATGATGCGCGAGACGGCGTCCCGCAGCGCTCGGTCTCGGGGTGTGACGTCAGTCATGACAGCCTCCGCGAATCGCTGGCGCGGCGCTCGTTCCATGCCGCGATAGCTTGGATCTCGGAACATATCACGTCGCCTCGGTGCGGCCCTTCAGCACTGCAACGACGGCACATGATGTAGTGTGAGAGTCCCTCAGATGAGAAGGTCGTTCCAAGTCCCGTGTCGGGCGACCCGCAGAACGGGCACTCGTCCGGCGCTGGGCCAAACACGGCCTGTGCTTTCAAATCCGTCATACACCTTCTCCTTCAGGGCTACTTCGATCTATGCCTCTGAACTTAGTCATGGGATTGCTTCCTCACGTACTGAAGCACCAACGTTGTGGTCTGAGCGCCACCGAAGCTGACAGTCGAGTTCATGTCGATCTGCTGAGAAATGATGTCCCCGGCCTCCACTTGCAGGGCGAGATCTCGTAGAGATCCTGCAATCCTCTCTGGAGCGAAGGAGAAGGCCACGAGCCCTACAGGTCGTGCAAAGTGCTCCAACTGCACTACTTGCAGACCTCCGGGGAAGGGCTTGGTGGGCTTCCACAACTGCTTCCATGCGTTCTCAAACCCCGCACGGTAGATATTTTCTGCAGACTTCGATCGAAAGAGCGTGGGACGAGCTTTGAAGTACTCATCCTCCGCTGCATTGCGGGCTGCTTCCATCTCAGCCTGATCACGTTCATTCATCGTCGCTCTCCTCAATTCCGTCTACAACAGCTTTGTGAAGATCAATGCCCTGGTACACCCGAGAGAAGACTTTCTCCTCAACAGTGTGAGGGAAGAAGAGGTCGTACAGGAAGCACGCCCGCTCCTGACCCAACCTCCAGATACGGGACTCTGCCTGGCTTCGAATGATCGCTGAGGTAGGGCACTCATAGAAGACCTGACGTCGAGATCGCTGCAGATTGAGACCTGCTGCTCCTACAGTGTTCTGGATCACAAGGATGTCTACAGATCCCCTCTTCCAGAGCTCCATGACCTTCTGCTTGTCCTTGGTCCCGCTCCACAGCCAGCCTACTCTATCACTCCCTACAATCTCCGACATGTGCTGATTGATCTGCTGACCCGTCGCTGTGAACTCGTAGAAGAGTACAACAGGCTCGTTCCACTGGCGCACCTTCTGCTTCAACCACTCCATCTTTGGAGAGATGGACATGGGAATGTACTCACTCTCATAGGGGATGAACCCAGACATCACCCTTCGAAGCTTCTGCCATGCATTTACCCGGGCTTCAGGATCCTTCTTCTTGGCATCTCGAACTTCCTGCAGAACCTGTCGGTAGACAATTCGCTGCTCTGTGGACATCTCCAGCTCAGGTCTCACCCTACGGAGATTCGGGAGATCTACACACTCGTTGATCAAGTAGCGAATCGACATCCCTCGAAGCCACTCATTGAACAGATCCCGCTTGTCCTCATCGAACACAGAAACCCGATTGTTTCGAGCGAATGGATCGTACTTGTCCTTGCAGAAGAAGTGACGGAACGCTGTAGGGGTAGTCCCGAAGGTCACTCCTCCGTCCAGCAGATACGCTTGAGCCCAGGTATCAAAGGGGTCTTGATTGAAGATGGTCGCTGTCGCGCCGTACCGATAGTGAATGGGCGCCATCAGTTCCAAGAGGATCTCAAATCGCAGGGTTTTGCGATCCTTCACTCCGTGGATCTCATCCAGCACCACGAATTGGAACTTCCTTCCGAGCTGCTCACAGAGCTCGGGGACAAGTACAGGCTTCTTCCCAACCCGCTTGCACAACATGGTCTGGAGAGACGGGTAATCAATCACTACAAGCTGATGGTCTTCATCGTCGAGTACTTTGCGCATGAACTCACGCTTCACCTCCCCGGCCTTGTCCAAGGATGCTGGGCAGAGCATGTAGTTCGCCCAGGGAGCGTGAGTCTCGATCTGCTCGCCCCATCCCTCAATCAACGTCTGATTGGGACACAAAATCAATCCCTTGTTGACGTGATTGAACTCAAGCCGCAAGCGACGTTCCCATAGGTACGAGAAAACGTCGAGAAGCACCTTGGACTTCCCCAATCCCTTGTCGAGCAGTAGCAGATAGGATGCGTGCTCCAGACACGCTAGGGTAGCGATTCGCTGATGAAGGAGGGGGCGTGGACCCCAATAGCGAAGACTCATTCCCTCCACAGCCCTGAGGACTTGATCCCGCGTCAACTCCTTGTAGACGTGGGAATCTCCTCGTAGAAGCTTGTCTAGTCGAGCGATATCCTCACTTACCCTCATCACCCTTGACCTCTATCGCCCTCAAGTGAAAACGCTGGAACTCCTTCAGCTCCTCAGTCATCGCGTTGATGTACTTGGCCTTCTGCTCTGAGTCACTGAGATGAAGAAGGGCTGCGTACACATGCTGCGCGCCCAGCATCCAAGCTGTTCGCATCGCTTGAATCTGCTCAGGAGGTGCGTCCTTGAGGTTTCGAGTAGCATAGGCCTCCCATCCGCCCTCTACAAGCTTCCCTTCCTTCAGCCAGTGCTCCAAGAGAGCGTCGGTGGCGATGTCGTTACTGTGCTTCATCCGCATCTCCGGAAGTGTGAGGGGCCAGCAAATTCTCCCAGTCATCAGGTAATACGGCGGAGTCCAAGCAAAACTGGCCCAGTCCAAAATTCTGTGAGATGACCACCATGCGACCATCCTGCTCGTCACGGCCTGTAGCTTGAATTCGCGCTACCCCGAGCCGCTTCTCTGCTTCTGTTTGAGACAGCGTCAAGATCCAGTCCGCTGTCATCACTTTCGAGAAGTCCTCTGCTGCAGCATCCGCGCCGACTTTCCGGGCCTTGAATCCCTCTCTGTTGGTCTGTGTAGCTGTCACAAGCGCGAGATTGCGCTCCTGTGCAACGCGTCGAAGTCCTTCAAAGTTCGCCCTCAGGTCCAGACGGTAGTACTCTGGTCGAGTCTTCAAGAGATCACCGTAGTCTACAACCAGCATGTCTGGAATGAACCGATCTACTCGCTCCCAGTGATCAAGCACAGCTTCCAGTTGAGTGATTGTCAGCGTTCCGTTCGGGAACTCCTCGATCTTGAGATCCATCCTGCTGGAGAGCTTGATGATCTTGCTCGTGATCTCAGGATTCAGCTTCCCTGTCGGGAGTATCAACCCTGGCCTCCCTCCAACAGTCTCCCAATCTAGCCCTCGAACTTGGCCACTCTCGTTCTTCCTGAGCTCTGCCATTCTCAATCCATGCGGCTGCGGACGCTTAGTAGCTCCTGACAGGGCTTGAATGTAGCGCTGTAGGCACTGCTCCTTCGGCATCTCCAGAGTGATGTGCCCTACTCGAGCCCTCGCCATCAGCCCAAACTTCCCGATGTGCGTCAGCCACCAGGACTTTCCTCGTTTCGCAGGAGCCATCACAAGGTAGAGACTCTTCCTGGAGGGTCGAATGAACCAGCGATCTAGATCAGGGACTCCTGCAAGGAACTGGTCTTCTTCCTTTCGAGCAAGGTACTGCTCCAGGAGTCCAACGTCTGCTAGCGTGAGCGAAGATCCTCGCTCCTCTACCCGAGCCCTCTGCAGAAGTACACTCTCAGCCTCGTCTACCTCTCCGGCCTGGATTTTTTGGAGAGCTTGGTAGATTCGGCCTTTGAGGTCGGCTTGGTGCAGGTAGTGACGCAGGCGGTCTGTAACGTACCCGAGATTGAGGCGTGGGGCCAGATCTCGAAGGGCTTGCAGAACCTGCATCCATTCGCCGCGGCTCTTCTCGGGAACCTCTTGTAGAACGAGATCGTAGAGGTGGTCCCGAGGTGGCGCAGAGAACTGCTGCCAGAATTGCAGAGACAGTCGCCCTATCAGCTGGTAGTCGACAGATCCTACATTCGGTTGGGTGAAATGTTCGGGCTTTAACCATGCAACAGCCTCCTGTGCCTCCTCACGCCACCCAATGAGGCTAAGTACGTCCTCCTGAGTAAACGGAGGAAGCGCGAGTACAGGAGCGGCGCTCACAAACCAGCGTTGCTAGCAAGCGCTGAGCACTTCCGCGTCTCTTCAACCCGGACCTGTACTAGCCGCACTCCGGTACCGATTAGCACATCCGGGCCCACCACCTCCAAGAGGTACTGAGCCATGTTCTCTGCTGTGGGGTTGAAGGGAACAGTCACTACTCCATCCGGATCCAGTTCCTTGAGATGAGCGGCCAAGGGATCGTCACTGCTCACTAGGAACTTGTGGTCCCATTCACGCTCCACCCACATGCAAAGTCGATCCTTGATCGCAGAGAAGTCCATCACACGACCCACAGCATCAAGAGGAATCAGATGCTCCTTGGATCTCACTGTGAAGTGCACCCGCCCGTTGTGGCCGTGCAGGTGCGCACACTTGGACTCGTGGCCGTGCACTCTGTGCCCGTAAGAGAAGTCGTGGTATCGCTGAGCGTGAATTAGGGTGTCCACTGCGCTGTAACCTCGTTCTGTTTCTTGATGAGAGTCAGCACTCCATCGAATGCGAACTCTGGAACATTGTGATCGACCAGGAAGATGACCTTTCGCTCTGATTGAGCCCGCTGGGCCAGAACCTCCAACAGATCCTCGAGACCAGATCCGCTGAGATAGGCGGAGGGCTCGTCCCAAATCTCAAATCCAAACTGCTGAGACTCGACAGTACTGGCTGCTAGGGCCATTTGCACGGCCAGCCGCAAACGCGTGCGCTCGCCTCCGCTGCATCCTCCTAGCGCTATGCTGTCCTCGTCTCCTGGACGAAAGATCTCAATCTCCAGCTTCTGCTGCACGCTTCCAGAAGCGCTGGCTTGCTGCGTGGAGAAATCCAGCCGCCACCCCTCTAGGCCCAATTGCTCCAAGTACGGCGCTGAGAGCAAGGATAGCTCAGCGAGAGCCTGCTCCATCAGCCGTAGGCGCAGCTTCAGGAAGTGGTTTCCCCAGAACTTGTAGCTCTCCACACGCTCTTCCAGCGCCTTGACTCCTTCTGCGAGCTCTTCAACGGCCTGCTTCGCTCCTTCGAAATAGTTCTCAGCGGTCTGCAACTTCGCCTCAAGATCAGCTCCGTGCTCAAGGACGGCGCCTTGTCCGGCGCGCAGTACCTCCAAGTCGCTCTTCAACGCGTTGAGTGTGGACTCTGTGGACTGGGCTGCATCTGAAGCTCGACGCCATTCAAGTGAAAGCTCTCTATGAGCTTCCTTTGCTTCCCTGGTAGCCCTGTGAGCTGCAGAAGCAGTCTCATTGGTCTTGGCAACACCCTCCAAGCTAGAATCACGCTCCTTTTCTTGAACACTGCGCAGCATCCCAACAGACTCTTCCATCAGTCTGTGACCGTCGTTAGCGTGTCGCCAATCCTCTGTGACTCGATCCAGCTCCTGATTGAGCTCTACGAAGTGCCGATCCTTGAATTCCCCTGAGATTGACTGCTTGCAAGTAGGGCAAGTCGCACCCAAATCATGGTACTCACGAATGTGCCTCTTTACCTCGTCTACACGGTCCTGCGCACGAACAAGCGCAAGATGCAGAGATGCTAGCCGCTGCTCCTCAACCTTGAGCACTGCAGCATGGCTCTCCACAAGCGCTCGATGCTGCGCTTGAACAGAATTCGCTTCCCGTAGGTGTGCTGCTGCTTCCTCTTCCAGGAACTTCTCCCGTGACTCTGCACGCTTCAGTCGTAGCTCAAGTGCTCCCTTGTTCTTCTGAGCGTCGTTGTACGCCTTCTCGGCCTCGGTGATCTGGTTGAGGAGATCACCTTGTCGACGCTCGAACTCAGCAGCCGCCCGAGTTCTCCATGAATCTCGTTCTGCAATCTCTCGACGCAGGCCTTCAACAACCCTGAGTTGCGATTCGAGGATCCCATCAGCACGCGACTTCTTGTTCTCTTCTTCCCGGAGGAGTCGGTCTGCGTCACGAGCAGTCGCTCGAGCATCAGTTGAGAGCTGTTCCCAGAGGGAGAGATTGAGAAGGTCAGATAGTACTTGCGCTCGCTCTCCAGGACCAAGGTCAAGGAACAATCGAGCATCCTGAGCGTGATGGACGGTTTGGGTCCAGACTTCCCACGTGCACCCGAAGGCTTTGTGGAACTCTTTCGGGTCATACGCTTTATCTCCTGTGCTATCCCACATCCTGAGAGAGTTGGGGGATTGGGTACGGTTGATCACTCGACCGTCAGAAAAGGTGGCGTCAACTGCAGCCTTCTTCAGCCCTGTGTTGACGACTTTGGGGCCGGAAACTCCATCTCCGGTAGATCCCGTGCATGCCCACGTCAGAGCATTGAGGAGTGAGGACTTACCCACCCCATTCGCCCCCAAGCGCGGTTCGTCTTCGTTGCGGCCAGTGATCCAGTAAAGCCCGGGCTGTGAGGGCAGCTCAAGATCGAGCTCTACTAGCCCTCCGAATCCGCGTAGATCAAGTTTTCGACAGACGATGCCGGAGGAGCTCGGAGCCGACGGCTTGGAGGGGGTCGGGGACAGTTGTCGCCTTGCAATACTCACTGAGCGCATCCTCTGGTCTGGTATTGAGCCCTACACCTTGCTTCGAGGGCTCATCGAGTTTCACTTGCTTGTCCACAAGCGGAACAAGGGAGATGTTGACGTCTTTGCACGACTTCAGCACCTCCTCCTTGAACTCTTTCCACTGGGAAGGAGAAAGGTGTGCTCCCACTTTCACTGATACTCGAATCTCATCTTCAGGAGTCACGTCCCCTACAGCTCCCCAAACAGGGTCATCCTCATTCTTGAGAAGATCGTCCAGACTAGTGACGAGGGCGATCTTGCGCTTCAACCCTGTGTAGATGCTGGTGACCTTGGGGTTGAATGTCGTCTCATCGTCCCACTCCAGCAACAATACTCGAGGATGGTAGTGAGGAGAGTAGCGGGTACTGTAAGGAGTCCCGACGTAGATGAAGTCAGGGCCTAGGTGTTGGGGTTTGTGAATGTCGCCACTCAAGATGAGGGCTCTGGAACCGGGGATCTGCGTTCGGCTGATTCCCGGGAGCACTTGTCCCATCTCTGATTGACACCCGTCCACAGTGATATGGGTGAGAACTAGTTGAATCTTCTCATCCTGCTCCCGGTACTCCTTCCACTCCTCCACAGGGTTGTTAGTGTGAGGGAGCACCAAGATTCCTTGCTCGTATGACGCGAACTCTGGCTCAGAGTAGTACCTGATTCCATACCCTCCCCAATCCAGCTCTCCTAGCCAGTCGAAAAACGGCTCACCCTCATCGATGTAGTCGTGATTCCCTTTGACTACATGCTTGCTGAGCCCGGGAGCCGTCTCAAGTTCCTTCACAATTCGATGTAGTAGACGAGAGCTGTGGTGATCCTTGAACTCCGTCAAATCACCAAGGCACCAAAGATCATCGATAGCACCGTACTGATCCTCCACTTTCCTCAGAAAGGGGAAGATCTTCCACCGGTACGCGTCCTGCTCACGATCGGTGAAATGCGGATCCGTGAAGAAGAGGTGTCTCACTAAGCTCATCTGTGCCTCCTATACGGCCGCTTTCGGAACATACGAGAGCTGATACCAAGCCCACGCGTCCTCGATGGTTTTCGCTTCCCACCGATAGATGTCCCCTCGATAACGAGAAACTCCCCACATTCCTTTGTAGAACCAGATATGAGGCTTCACAGCGGCAGCGGCCTACGCACAACCTGAGGTTCTTCCCTCCAAGTCTCCATCATGTCCTTGACGAACTCACGTCGCAGCTTCTGAGTCACAGCCATCTCCCTCTGACCCTTGTGCATAAGAAACTGCTCCAGCTCCTCCAGGCGCTTGAGGTAATTGTTGATCCACGCAACAGGAATGCCCTCCTCACTCACTTGTGCACACTCGAGAAATCAACTCCACCATCCTCCTCACTACGCGCATTGTGAGGGTAGATGATCTTGTGAAGCTGCAGATTCAGCCCGATGTCCAGCGAGGAGAGACGATCGCGCTTCATCTTCTCCACCCACTCCTCAAGAGTGCACACTGAATCGTGAATGTGCTTCCCTGCCACGACTCGGTTGAGGGGAGACATGACAAAGCGCGCTTCACAGCGCTGGTCCCGACGAAGGATACGGGCTACTGAGATCAGGCTCTGATAGTCATCCTCGTCGGCCACTACAAACTTGACCACATGGCGCTCGTCCAGCCCTGTGAAGTTGTCCAAGATCATGTGCTTCTTGACCTTGGAGGAGGGTAACTTGAAATCCAGAACCAGCGCTACATCAGGGCTGAGCTGCTTCAACCACCCCACCGGCTCTGTTCCTGCCGTCTCGATGGTGATCTTGTACTTGCGGTAGAGCAGGTACTGCAACAGCTGCATCACCGCATCATGAGGCTGCTCCAGAGGCTCGCCACCAGTGAGTGTGATCTTCTTCGCGGCGCCTACTTGGGCAATCACCCCAACCAACTCTTGAGGGGTGTACTCTTTCCCCCTCTTGAACGACCAGGAGTACATGGTATCACACCACTGGCACCCTACTGAGCACCCTGCAGTGCGGACAAACACAGTCCAGCTGCCCTGGTGAAACGCATTCGCTTCTCCATCCAGAGCTTCGTAGACAGACAAAATTCTCAGCTTGGACGTCTCCATGGACCCTCTCAGTGTTGAAGGAGGAGTATGCCCCTCTCAGAACACAATACCGTCAGGCTGCTGATTTGGCCGAACTAGGCGTGTTTTGCCAATCCCGCTTGGAACTCCTGTCGACGCTTCAAGGCCATCTGCCCTCCTGTGGACTGCAAGGGAACGAAACGCGTCCCGCCGCATCCTCGACAGACCTGCTTCGCAGAGGCCATTCTCCAGAGTGAGTAGAACAACCCTGGAAGTATCATGAAGCACCAGAGAACCATCTCCAGAAAGATGTTCCCAGGGACGTACCTCTTCGTGGTGCCCACGTACCCGCAGTCCAAACAGATCTTCTCCGATTTCATGACAGTTCTCCCGATGTAGTATACAACTACAATACGCTAGGGATCGCCATTCTGGGCTCTACGCACGCGCACGCACGTGATTTCACACAACCCACGTGATATTACTACGTAATTCACGTTGTGGGTTGAATGTGTTCTCCCGTATTGTAAAAGATCCTACAGACACTCCTTGTGGATTCAACCTCTCGTGAGCCTCCCCACCCCCCTACCCCAGAATTCTTTTGTGAGCGGTATTGACTTTTACTTTATACTATCTATAATGTACAACATAGGCAATCCAACATTGAGGTAGAGAAGAATGCGTTCACACATCACTGTTCAAGGGCAGACCTGCAAGGTGCGAAGAACTGCTTTCCAGTTCAACCCTGAGACTGCCTATCTGTTTGAAGTGGTAGCACCTGAAGGCTTCACCTTTCGAGATGGATCCACCTTCTTTGCGGTTGACTGTGAAGGTGATCTATTGAATGCAGAGAAGAACGAGGAGCTCGTGGCTATCAAAACGGAGCCTGCTGCTGACAAAGTCGCTGACGACCAGATCTATGACAAGGTCACTGATCTGGTCAACGACACCAGTCTCGAACAGGTTCTTGCTGCACTTGTCCGCTACACAGAGGACTATCGAGACGACGATCTGGGTCGCCCTTCTGCTGCGGAGAAGGAGTGTGCTAACAAGCTGGTCACTCAACTCAAGGAGGCTACAGACACAGCTGAGGAGCTCAGCGCTATGTTCTACGCTGACTGCAACACGGAGCCTTGATCATGTCCACACTTGTCGGAACAGTTATCATTGACGGCCACGCATGCGATCCCCAACGAATGAGATAGCAGCTCATGACACAGCAAGAACTTCAGAAGCTACAAGATCTCGCCAAAAAATGGGATGAGCCTGTGAGAAGCACGGACGACGATCCTGAGTATGATACAGGGCGGGAAGTGGGACGTGGTGGATGCGCTGACGAGCTACGAGAGCTTCTCACAGAGCTGCGTCGAAACCCGGCTTGACTTTTTTCCTATGGGTAATATAATGTCCTCTGTGGCGACAGCAGCTCATGACTTGGACTGGGAATCCGTACTCCAGACAGAGGGTATTGAGTATGTTGAGCGGGGTCCCAACGTTGCTCGCAACCACATCAATATCCACTGCCCCTGGTGTGGGATTTCAGACCCGTCTCACCATCTTGGCATCTCCCTTGATGGGAAGGGGTGGGGGTGTTGGAGGGATCGTACTCATCGAGGTCGATCCCCTAAACGTCTTCTCTACAAGCTTCTCGGATCTCGGGCTGAGCGGTATCTGCCTCGTGAGGAACCTGAAGCTCTCTTGCAATCCTCCGGACTGGGTTCGAGATTTACTCTCACTCCCACTGAGTCCGAAGATTTCATAGATTCTGCTCAGTGGGATCGAGGGTTCAAGTTCACCCATCGACTCACTCGAAGCGATGATACATTCCTCCAGTACCTCGTTGAAACACGACTGCTGTCAGCTGACACTGTGATCCGGAAGGGGTTGCGGGTCGCTCAGTACGGACCGATGAGCTGGAGAGTGTTCTGTCCTATCCACTGGGAGCACAAGCTCGTGGGGTGGACAGCTCGATCCATTGGCAATGCCTCACCACGGTATTTGGTAGGACCGGGCCGTATAGATACACTGAATGTGATTCGGGAACCCTTTCTCGACTCACCAGTGATTCTCCTTGAAGGTTACTTTGATGCACTCCGCTTGTGGGAGTGCTCCATAGGGAAAGAATTTGGCATCATTGTCACCCACGGAACGGCACTGTCGCAGATCAAGACCTCTCAGCTCAAGAAACTATCACAAACACACCCGCTGATCTTCGCGCTTGATGATGACGCACAGCACATCGCAATGGAGTACAGCCTGGCCTTCGATGGCTGGGCAGTACCTCCTCCTCGAGGGCGAAAGGATCTGGGGGAAGCGACCACTGGAGAGATTCGATCGTGGATACAACAACTCTGAATCAATTCATCAACGATCTCCACTCATGGGGAGGATCGCTCTATGTAACCCACGGATGGAGGTTACCGTACTGGGAAGAAGAAGACTGGAGACAGTACGCTGTCGAATGGGGGCTTGTCATTCTTCAGAAGTACGGCAAGGAGATCACTCCTGCCCATGCATTCTCACTCGTTCGCACATCCCTGTACCGGGATGTTGTAGACTCCACTCGCAGCATTGTGACCGCTCCTGAAGAGGAAATCCTTGGTCACGAGCCTGTCCAGGCTGATGTAGCCTGGTTGTACTGTATCCCCTCTCAGGCACAAGAGTTCTTGCGTCGCCTGCTGTATCTCCCCTTGGAGATGTGGGAGCGGGCTGAGGCCGCATGGAGTTCGATGGGCAAGAAGAAGCTCACATCCTCCGTGGCCGGTTTGAGTTTTTTGACCGGCCTCCCGCAGAATGAGGTTCAGGCCAGTATTGTCCTCTTGGAACAGCATTTTTCTACCACTTGATCACTTGAGGTGACGAGCTATGTCTCACACAGAGAAGCGGCTGGCACCGGGATTTCAGTCCCTGTGCGAGGCCGTCAACGTCAGTGCCCTTCCCTTCTTGTCGATGGATCACCACACCATCCAGAAGGAGACGGTCACTGTACTGACCAAGATTTCGGAGCTCTCCGACGCCCAATGGGCTGCCCTGCCGCCCGACGCGCAAGCGTTGTTCGACAAAGCAGCGGAGGCTACCAACAGTGGCCAGGACCCTTCGTCGCTGGTGATCTACACAACCACAGTCGAAGACGAGCCGGCGGCGGCTGCTCCTACTGGTGAAGCGAAGACCTCGGCCAGCGAGTCGAAGACCCCGGAGGTTCCGACTCGGAAGCCGATGGGCACCCAGACGGTCAAGTCTGAGTCCACTGGTGAGACCAAGACAGCCCAGGAGGCCCCAAAGGGTCGGTTCGGTGGTGGCCAGCGCAAGAATCCGGCAACGGACTGGGCACGCAAATACGTCATCGAGCACCCTGAGGCACCGCCAGCGGAGGTTCTCAAGGCCACCCTCGAGCAGAACTTCCCCCATCCCATCTCCAAGGGAACGGTGGATGCGATGGTCTACGAAGTTCGCTCCACTCTGCGCATCATCAGCGAGAGCGGGTACAAGCTCGTCAAGTCCTGATTTCTGCAGCCCGTAGAATGAACAGCGTAGTAGCCGGCGCCGGTGAACTGCCTAGTAGGTCGATAGCGGTTAATGAGGGTTCGACACCCTTCGGGCTGCGCCAGTTGTGGTAGGTCGCCCCTAGCTGCAATTGTGACCGAGCACAATTTGCAGCGGGGGCGATCTGCCGCTCCTTCTGAGGGGGACATTCCGGAGATCACACAATGACTGATCTTTTCTACGACTTGAGCACACATGCTGGAGTCCTGACCCACGCTCGAGCATGCCTTTCAGGGAAGCGTGTAGTGCTGTCTCTGTCAGGGGGCCAGGACTCCACGACTTGCTTGTACCTTGCTCGTGAGGCGGGCGCTGAGGTTCACGCACTCACAGTTCACTATGGACAGCGCCACGCGCTGGAGATCGGTGCCGCCAAGAGAGTGGCAGCAATGGCGGATGCGTGCAGTCACGAGCTGCTCCATCTCACCAACATTCTCAAGGGAACATCGCCGCTCGTCAGCACCTCACCTCTGGAGCAGTATGCAGGTCACCAACACCTGCCGGGAGGGATCGAAAAGACGTTCGTTCCCATGCGCAACGCCTTCTTTCTCACACTCGCTGCCAACCGAGCAGTGGTTCTGAAAGCGGACTACATCATTGTCGGGGTGAGCGAAGAAGACTACGGAGGCTATCCCGACTGCCGTGAAGCCTTCTTGGGTTCAGCAGAGGCGATGATCGGGGAGGCGCTGGGAGAGTCAGTTGAAAGTTATCCTCGCATCTACGCACCCCTCTTGCACTTGAACAAGTGCGAGACAGTGAGGCTCGCCAAAGAGCTTCCGGGGTGCTTGTATGCCACTGAGTCGATGAAGGCAGCGGGGCTGTCGTACGGAGCGATGGCGTACACCCATACCGCTTACGATGGACAGTACCCACCTACTGGACACGACCACGCTACCCTCCTTCGAGCCAAGGGATTCGAAGAAGCGGGGGAGCCAGATCCGCTTGTTCTTCGAGCTCACGCTGAAGGGCTGATGCCCCTTCCCAATACGCTCAACTACGCCTCTCAAGGGGCTTGATCTTTTCTCTCCATTTCAGGGGAGGGGACGCTCTCCCCCTCTTTTTCAGGGTGTTCGAATGCACAGAACAAAGCTTCGCTCCCAGAAGTTACGCTACTTGAAGAGAGTAGCGAATCTTCGAAAGAGACCTCTTCCGCGGACTCGTCCCCATCTCAGTCGTAGCCCTGTAGGGAGCTGCCAGTACTGGCTGAGTGCCAACTTCACCAAGTACGCGAGGACCGCGTCCTACATCCAGCTCTACGGCCAAGTGAACGGCAAGAGCTATCAACTACGTCGGAGACCGATGCATGTCAAGTGACACCATGCCTGCCCACGAGGAGTTCAAGCAACTACGTCCTTCGAAGAGTGAGGTCGAAGCGGCGATTCGAACTCTGATCGCTTACATCGATCCTGATCCTCGTCGAGAAGGTCTTCAGGACACTCCGGGTAGGGTTCTGAGAGCGTGGGATCAGTTCTGGGCCAGCGGGTGGACACAACCTACTCCCCACATCAAAACCTTCTCAGACGGAGCGTCGGGATACAACGAAATGCTCGTAGTGAGGGGGATTCCCATCTACTCTCACTGTGAGCACCATCTCGCCCCCTTCTTTGGAGAGGCGGTGATCGGGTACATTCCCTCACAGGTGAAACCAGAGATTCTGGGACTGAGCAAGTTCACTCGAGTAGCCAACTTCTTTGCTCGCAGACTGCAAGTGCAGGAGCGCCTCACCACCCAAATCGGGAACTACCTCTCCGGCCTGCTTCATCCTGTCGGGCTGGGCGTCGTCATTCGGTGCCGTCACATGTGCATGGAGTCTCGCGGTGTGGAGCGGCAAGGTGAAGTGACAGTCACTTCGTGGCTGGACGGAGCGATCAAAGAAGAGGATTCTGCTCGAGCAGAGTTCTTCTCTCTAGCACGGGAGACACGCTGATGGCCATGGTCGACTCGATGGACAAAGTGGTGGGCACCTACTTCACTGCAGTCACTCGCCAGCCCTTCACGTACAAGAATCGGGTCTACGCACCGAAACCGCTCTACGTTGCCCCATCCTTCTTTCACGACTATCGCTGCGTCCTCAATTGCGGAGGATGCTGCCCCCGCTTTTCTTTGGACTACCTACCCACTGACCCGCGACCGGAGAGCTTGACCGCTCGCCGCTCTGTGATCGTCAACGGGAAGGAGATTCAGATCTTCTCCCACGTACAGAAGCCTGAGGCGAGCTCCACTCACTGCGATCACTATCGAGAAGGGGTCTGCAAGATCCACGGACTGCAACCCTTCTCTTGTGACTTCGAGACGCTTCGATTCGTGCACTTCAAAGACAAGACGTGGTTGGGTGTACGGCCCTTCGGTCGAGGCTGGAACATGCTTCGAGGTGACGGAAAACGAGGTGCCTTGTGTGAATTCCCGCGCGTGCCCACTGAGTTCGCAAAACAGGAGGGCATACGCAAACTCAAGCGTCTCAAAGAGTGGACTGATGCTTTCGAGCTGCCTACCTATCTACCCGAAGTGATTACGTGGGCCTCCAGTATTGTTCCTGGTGAGACATCCATTCCCCAAATCTTCACGGTGATCAAATGACCTCCAATGCCAGCGATCTGAAAGCCCTCGGCGCTTCTGCTCACAACAAGGAACGCTATGTCACGGATGCACCGGACCCAGAGGTGTTGGAGACGTTCGACTCCCCCTTCCAGGACATGGACGCCTCCTGCAGCGTTCACATCGAGATTCCTGAGTTCACCTCTCTCTGCCCCATCACAGGGCAGCCCGACTTCGCCAAGATCGTCATCGACTACACTCCGTACAAGCACTGTGTGGAATCTAAGTCGCTGAAGATCTACGTCCTGGGCTATCGGAATCACGGATCCTTCCACGAGGAGATTGTGGCGAGGATTGCCCGGGACCTGATCGACAAGCTCGATCCTCTCATGCTCCACGTGGAAGGCCAGTTCACACCTCGGGGTGGGATCCCCTTCTGGCCGAAAGTCAGCTACATGCGCAACTGCATGTCCGTGAAGGAGTAGTGAAGTGGCAATTGCTCGGCGCGCTGTGACCCACAAAGAGGGTCTGGGATGGATCCTGGACTCAGGGGCCTACAGCGCTTGGAGACAGAGGAAGTCGGTGGATCCTGTGCAGTACTGCGGGTTCATCCGACAGTACCAGCATGTGTTCGACTACATCGTCTGCCTTGACACGATTCCAGGAGAGTTCGGGAAGGTCCCCTCTCCTCGTCAAGTGGAGGAGGCGGCTGAGCTCTCTTTTCAGAACTTCTGCTTCATGCGGGATGAGCTTCGAGGTACCATCACTGTTGACCGTCTCATTCCTGTGTACCATCAAGGAGAGCAACTCCACCATCTCGAGCGATTGATTGAAGCGGGGGCTACCTACATAGGGATCTCTCCCACCAACGGACTCCCCTTGCCAGAACGCATGCGGTGGGTACGGGAGGTGATGAAGATTGTCCCAGATCACATCAAGACTCACGGGTTTGGCATCACTACGCGAGATCCTGATGAGTGTCTCTTTTTCTCCATGGACTCAACGTCCTGGTCCATGGGGGCGGGATACGGGTACATGCTCGCTCCTTCAGCCCGGGGGTGGAAGTGGGCGTCAATCACTCACCTTTTCGATGCTGAAGCTGAGAACCGCATTCAGGATACTGTGCGAAGAACCCGTGAAAAGGTTTCCGGTCTCCCTGAATGCCTCGATGCTGTTTTGTTGAAACGATCTGCCTACGCCCGTGCGGTGTGGAACATGATTGTCCAGAGAGCAGCGATTACTCCGCATCGCTGCTACGCCCCAGTACTAATGGATCAAGTCATCCCTGCAATGCGCTTCTGGGCGCCTGAATGGTTTCTCGCATCGTACTGGTTCCTGGCGGGGAAGGGAAAGCTGCTCGAATCTCTCATCGGACCTCCTCCTACAGAGCAGGAGGCCATCGAATGTCTGAACGTGAGGAAAGAATACCGTGCCACTTCTAAGCGTCGAGGAAAGCAAGCTGGTCCGATCCTGCCTGGGCTCGCGTGAGCCTTACGATCGAATCTGGGCAGGAGGGGGTCATGTCGCTGCCGCTAGCGATGAGCTGATGCTCGTCGTAGAGGGAGCGGCCAACTGGGAAGGAGGTTTGCTGGGAACACCCTTCACCGACTTCCTGAGACTGGCGGGCGATGAAGCCCGTATCGATCCCCAAGAGAATGGAGTCAAGCTGTCACGAGGCAAAGTGACACTCACCCTGCCCTTGGCGCCGCTGAAGGATTTCGCTTGGCCGAAAACGCCGATGGCCTTCCAGTCCTTGCGCTTGGAAACGGAGGCCATCGAGGAAATGCACAAGGTGGTCGCTGCAAACGGTGAGACCGGACTGCAAGTCACCCGCTTCGAGATGCTAGGGTTCGCAATCTCGAAGGGGGTGGGCTACTCTCTTTCACTGGAAGCGCTGATCAAGAGCAAGCGCAAGTTCCCGGAGGGAATCAGTCTGCTGCTTCCTTCTCCCTTCCTGTCTGTGCTGCTTAGCGCGCTGAAGTTGTACAAGCACCAGGAGGTCGAGATCAGCTTCAACGACCGGATGGTTTTCTCTACGTTCCGGCGTGGAGATGGCGCTGACAAAGTCACGCTCGGGGCAGCTGTACCAGCGATCGCCTCCTGGTTGGAGGTGGACAAGATCTCCGCTCCCCTGCAAGACGCTGCACCCGTCAACGTGGATCTCTCCTACCTTGAGAAGGACCTCAGCTTGCTGCAATCCCTTTCACGGACCATCGCCCTATCCAAGGCGGGGGTCCGCTGTGGCGCTGCGCACGCTTGGTATGAGGCGGAGAGTGTTGTCAATCTGCCGTCAGATTGCAGTCTGTCAACATCTCGTCTCGCTTCTATTCTTCCGCTTGCGCCCAGGTTGACACGTGTAGGAACCCAGGTCGTCGAGATGGAGGGAGAAAGCTTCATTGCTTACCTCGCCACTGCTGGAGCTTGAGGATGGGCCTTCTTTCAGTGATGGGGTACAACGGATGTGACGTTTGCTCGCTAGACAAGGAGCATCGAAGTCTGCGATCTCCGAAGATGCGCCCTACAGGCGATGAACGACCTGAACTTTACATTCTAGGAGAGCGCCCCGATGAAGCCGACGACCAGTGTGGACGTCAGTTTGCAGGTGAAAGTGGAGAGCTGTTCCGATCTGTCTTGGCTCGTGTCCTCCCTCCGAAAACGAGGGTACGTTGGTCACACGCTGTACGATGCAAAACACCGTCCGGTCGTAGTCCTGTTCAATCGGAAGTCGACGCTTGTTCGATCTATGCTCAAGAAGACCTCATCTCTCACCCTCCGAAGGTCATCGTCCTCACCGGACCGACAGCCCTACGGTGGGCAACCCAAGAAGCGCGAATGGGCGTCTGGAGGGGGCTGAAGATCCCCCTCTACATCGGTCAGCGAGCTGTTTGGGGTGTTCCTGTTCTGAGTCCTGTGCAGGTGGCGAGAGGGGGAGGGGATGATCCTCGAAACTCCTCGTACATGCTGCTTGAGCACGACCTTCGACTGGCGTGTCACACTCTGAGAGATGATCCCCCTCCTCCTGCTTGGAATCCCGAGGCTATTGCTTCCAGGGTTGAGGTGATCCCGCGCTTGGGAGCGGAGCTGTCACACTTCCTGAGCGCTCCCGCTATCGGGATTGATCTTGAAACGGACAGCCTCACTCCCTGGAAGTGCAAGTACGGGATCCTTTCATGCGCTATCTCAGATGGGAACCGAACCATCGCCTTCCCGCTGCATCACCCGCAAGCGCCATCTCCTGAAAACCGGAAGCGACTGCTCGCTTTCCTGCAAGACTATCGCGGAAAGGCAGTCGCCCACAACGCTGGTTTCGAGATGCTCTGGTTATTCGCTGAGTACGGACCGGAGGTCGTCCTCAACTCCATTGAGTGGCACGATTCAATGGCAGGACAGCGAGTGCTGCTCAATCGAGAATCCCCGATGGGGCTGGATGAAGGCGCGCTACTCTGGCTGGGCAGACGCTTCAAGAACATCACGAATGTTGATGCGAAGAAGTACTACTTGTACACAGTTGACCAGCTCCTCACTTACAATGGACTGGATGCTGCAGCCTGCTTGATGCTGGCTCGCTCCCAGGGTTTGTTTGAGTTGGCAGGAAACCAGGGGCTAGAGTATCGCCGGTTGCGCGAGGCAATCACAGCCACTACACTCATGGGTCATGCAGGGATCCCGCTCGACGCCAAGAAGTGTGTTGAGCTGGAGCGCCCGGTGTACGAGAAGATCCGAGAAGAAACTCAGATCATCAACGCGATGCCTGACGTCATCGAGTGGTCTCGAAAGAAAGGCAAGCCCTTCACTCCTACCAGCCCGGATCAAGTAGCAGACTTCTTCGAATCTATCAACCTCTTGTCACCAGGACAGGGCACAGCAGAATCTGTTCTGCGCGATGTGCCCCACCCTGCCGCTCATCGAATACTCGAGATTCGCAGGCAAGAGAGGTTGATCTCTACCTACTTGGGCTCGTGGCCAAAGGTCATGGGCAAGGATGGACTGCTGCATCCTCGATACACAGTTCTGCTGGTGGCCACAGGGCGCCTGTCGTCAGAAGATCCCAACATCCAGAACGTGCCCAAGCGCAAGGACAAGTGGATTCGTCAGTGCATCCCTGCTCCTCCCGGGATGTCAGTGCTAGCACTCGATTACTCCCAGCTGGAGATTCGAATACTTGCGATGATGTGCAAGGATGTGACCTTGCTACAAGAGCTCTGGTCAGGAACAGATCTGCATTGGGGCTGGACCAATCGCACTATCGAGCTGTACCCTGAGGTGCTCGATCGAATTGCACAGGAGTACTCACTTAATGATGACGCGAAGATCCGGAAGACGCTACGAGATGAGATCAAGCGAGGCCTCACTTTCGCTCTGCCTTACGGATCCTCTCGAAATACACCTGCGCAGATTCTCCAGCTCCCTCAAGAAGTCGGGCATCAGCTCGCGGATGAGCATCGCCGTCACTATCCGGGAATCTACAAGTGGCAAGAAGATATGCGACGGTTCTATCGAGATCACGGGTACGTGGAGATCTTTAGCACGCAACGCAGACGAAGTGGACTCCTCGAAGGTAATGAGCCTCTTAACACGCCTATTCAGGGAACGGCATCCGATCTCGTTGTTGCTGCGATGATCCGTCTTGCCAAGCGTGCGAAAGAGGATCTTTGCTTTCTCCCCCGTATTAACATCCATGACGACTTGACCTTCTTCGTCCCGACTTCACAGGTAGAGTCCTACGCTGCTGAGATCGGGAAAGAGATGGTGAAGGTCGTGCATCCCATGATCATCGTCCCCATCACTGTTGAGGCCTCCCATGGACCAAATTGGTACGATCAGACGACGCTTGCAGAGTACAAGTCCACAGACTACGGCCACCGCCGCCCCCGTGGACGCCAGACCGCTGTATCTGAAGTATCGCCCGACGCGCTTTTCGGAGGTTCGTGGTCAGGATTCCGTAGTTTCAGCCATCTCGAAGCAGCTGGCGAGCCAGACGTGCCCTCACGTGTGGTTGTTCGTCGGCCCTTCAGGGGTCGGTAAGACAACTCTTGCTCGCATCATTGGACGGGAGCTACAGATCGAGGACGTGCAGGAGATTGATGCTGCCTCGAACTCGGGTGTTGAAAAGATTCGAACGTTAGTAGATGGGGCGCAGTATCGTTCGCTCTTCTCCGCTCGAAAGCTGGTGATTTTGGACGAGTGCCATACCTTGTCCAAACAAGCGTGGCAGCCGCTGCTGAAGATCCTGGAAGAGCCCCCGGATCACCTCTACTTCTGCCTCTGCACCACAGAGTCGTGGAAGGTCCCGGACACCATTCAAACTCGAGCCCAGGTCTATGTGCTCAAACCCGCTACACCCTTCGTCATGGAGAAGATGCTCGAGGACATTCCCGAGACTGCTCCTCTGCCTTCAGCTCTCAAGGGAACCCTCATGGGGTTCTCCGAAGGAAGTCTCCGAAAGCTACTGGCCGGCGCCGAGAAGGTCTACCGTCTTTATGATCCTCGAGACCCTGATGCATCTCTACGGGCTGCCAAAGAGGTGCTCCAGCGACTGGACACGGAGGGTGAGGGACCAGCGCTTTCTCTTGCCCGGATGATCGCAAATCATCGACTCAGCTGGGATCGGTTGAAGAAGTGCCTCAGCGATCTAGATAATCCAGAGGAGGCGCGTATTGTGGTTGTGAACTACTTGACCGCTGTCTTGCTCAAGACCGAAGATCAGGCAAAGGCTCAATCGCTGTGTGCAGCCATCGAAGCCCTTCGATTTCCTTGTCACGACGCCCACGCGGTGGCAGATCTTGCCCTTGCGTTGTTCACTCTACTGTGAGGTACCTACCGTGGAACTCTCTGACGCTCGCAAGTTCCTGCGCATTGATCAGTCCTTTCTGATCGTTGAATGCGCCACCCATGCTCAACATCAAGAAGAAGTGCACCGGCAGTTTGCGTACGCTTGCAGCCGTCGAGATGAGGCCAAGATCGCGCTGGATACAGCCATCGCTGGTGTCAGTGAAGAGCTTCGCAACCAGAAGGATGACAACGGGAAGTCCTACACAGGGGAGCGCATCGCCCTCCTGATTCAAGCAGACTCTGTTGTGGCGGAGCGACGCACTGAAGTGAATCGACTCACCCAGGAAGCAGAGTTGTGGCGCGCCATCGTCAACGCCATGGAGTCGAGAAGAAGGATGCTTTCAGACCTCACAGCGCTTACACTACAAGGAATGCCGGGCGGGGTAAAAGCCGCCGTACTCGGACTGGAAAATGGGGGGTCCGCTCCGTATCGTATAGCAAGAAGGGTTATTGGGGCGGCTCGAGAAGAGCGGTCCCAGCAGAGTTCCACCTGAAACGACGACGGCAGCTCCAACCTGTCATTCGTAGACCACGGAGTAGGGTGACAACCGGTGGTGGGGATGGTCTCCCCACCATCGTCATTATTCAGAGACGCGAGTGTGCGGCGTAACTTGACTCGACTGCTTCATCCCTTGTTCAGTCTCGGATGTTAAGTAAAGAGCTGGTGGGAGCTACCCGTCCCCTAACACACAACGGGTGATTTGGCCATATGCACACATTGCAACGAGGCACACGATGACATCAGCAGCAGATCGCCGCCGGCAGCTTGGCCGTCCGGCTTCCTCTCCTTCCCAGAGCCGATTCGAATACCAGCGTCGGGGAAAGGCCGCACTCGAGCAAAGAGCGCAGACCTATGCCCAGGGAGGTCGTGACAACTACGTCGTAGCAGAAGTGACGACGTACACTCCTCAGAAGGGCGACAACTGGCTTCGCATTCTTCCTCCAACGTGGCAGGATGCCAAGCACTACGGCTGGGACGTTCACGTTCACTACGGCATCGGTCCCGACCGACTCGCCTATCTCTGTCCGGACAAGATGGGCAAGGGCCCGTGCCCTATCTGTCAGGAGCGTGCAGCTCTGGCAGGGCGCGGAATGGACGATGCAGCGAGCGAGCTTCGACCCACCTACCGCATCGCTGTCTACGTGCTCGATCGCAAGGCGCCGGAGAAGGGCCCTCAGCTCTGGACGATGCCCTACCGCATCGACCAGGAGCTTGTAGCGCTCGCCCAGGACAAGCGTTCCGGTGAGGTACTCTGGCCGGATGACCCCTTCGAAGGGTACGATATCGAGTTCACTCGCACAGGTGAGGGGATCCATACCCAGTACACCGGCGTGCGGATTGCTCGAAATGCGTCCCCTCTCGACAACGACGACGCGCTTGCGTTCGCCCAGAAGCATCCGATCCCGGACGTCTTCATCTTCTCTCCTGTGGACGTGCTGGAGAAGGCAATTTCCGGCCAGCCTGCTCCTGCTCAGAAAGCGGGTGCGCCTTCCGCAGCTCCGGCGTCTCAAGGAGGATCTGCAGCAGGAGGCATCTCCCGGAGGGAGGTGTCACGACCCAGCGCTCCGGCAATCAGCGCCGCTGAGCTGGTGGACATAGCCTTGCGGGCGGCGGACACACACAACATCGACATCCCGGACAGCATCCCGGATGCCGAACTTGCAGAGTTTGTGGCCAAGGCGCTCCACAAGATCGGGAAGCTGTCGGACTACAAGGAGCTTGAGGACAACTGCATCCCGTTCTGAATTGTTTCGGCCTCGAGTGTCGCTGAACTACCTGGATAGGCGGCACTGTCGAGCAGAAGGTCCACTTACTGGCAAGTGGCGAGGTCCGGGGTTCTCAGGAGAATCTCATGCCCATGTTCGTCGTTAACGGTGAGGTGACAGTCTCCGCTTCAGTGATAGTCAAGGCGGAGACGGCTGAAGAGGCTATCGCCCGCGCACCTGATGTTGCGGCCTCTGAGGGATTCGAGATTGATCGAGACGGAGAACCTTCCTGGAAAGAAGCACACATTGTGAGCCTGATTGACTGATGGCTATCTCAAGACGCACAGTAGGCGCTACGGAGGGGGTGTACTTTGCACCCTCCTCTGCAGTCCTTTCAACTGGTTCTACCCTCCTGGACTGCGCGTTAGGAGGAGGGTGGGCACGCAACCGCATCATCAACGTAGTCGGGGATCGAAGCACAGGCAAGACACTGCTGGCCATTGAGGCTGCAGCCAACTTCCACCGCACGTTCCCTGACGGGAAGATCGACTACATCGAGCTCGAGGCAGCCTTTGATGAGGAGTACGCAACCACAGTCGGATTCCCGCAAGGAGTCACTCCCATCGAAAACCTGCGAACTATCGAGGACATCTTCAAGCACCTCGAAGGCCTGCCAGCAGGACCCCGTCTTGTGGTAGTCGATTCACTTGACGCTGCTGGATCGGAGAAGGATCTCAAGGACGAGCTTGGGGATCACGGTTTTGGAGTCCAGAAGCCCAAACTCCTCAGTGAGATGTTTATGCGACTCGTTCGCAGTCTTTCTGAGAAACAGATCACCCTCTTCATCATCTCACAGGTACGAGAGAACATAGGTGGGATGGGGGCAAAGTACACCCGCTCAGGCGGCAAAGCTCTGGACTTCTACGCTTCCCAGATCGTCTGGTTGAAGCAGATCAGAAAGATCGAAAAGAACATCGAGAAGATCACCCGTACAGTGGGCATTGAAGTCGTCGCCAACTGCACCAAGAACAAGATCGGACCTGCCTACCGCGAGGCGCCGATGGAGATCCTCTTCGGCTACGGCATCGACAATCTACACTCCTCGCTGTACTGGTTGGCGCAGTCGTCACCTAAGGTACTGGAGGAGTCCTTATCAATGAATCCCTCTCGGATGCAGCACAGATACGATCGTCTCAGCGATCGAGAATTGATCAGTCGAGTAGATGGTATTGTGAGGGATCAGTGGCGAGCTCTGGAGAAGAAGTTCGCTATCACAGCGAGAAAGTACGATGCCTCTTAGTTACGGACAGGCGCTCTTCTTAGTAGGCGTCCTGCTGAAACGAGCAGGCGGACACGTCCAAATCCCTGTAGAGGAGATGAAGGCAGTCGCCGGGCGGGAAATACACTGCGACTGGGACAGCGAAGGACCTACGACGGCGGTGTTGATTCGAGGGGGCACTCCAATTGACGGTGAATGCACGCCCCTCCCTGTGCCTGCACTGCTTCCACGAGACTTTGGGTGACCCATGCCTGCATTCACGTACTTGCGAGTAGATGAGTTCGTCACCCCTACAGGTCACAAGCAGGTGGACGAGGCTCTTGCTGATCTGCGAAAGTCCTCCGGAGAGGACTGGCGCATACAAATGTGGCAGCCCTCCAAGCCCCTACTACGCAAGCAGCCTCCTCCTCTCTTCTGTCTCTACTGCGGAATGAGTAGAACAACGCCTCGGGGCTTGGGGGAGTTCCAGATCATCAACTTCTTTCGAGAGGGTACGAACCGGACCATCAATCACTTCGTTCCCTCCGAGCTTGTAGTGGCGTACATGTACGGACAGACCCACACATGAACTCCAACGAGAAGGGCGGAGAGTTTGAACGATTGATGGCTGGACACCTCAGTCGCTGGCTTACTCGAGGAACACAGAGTCGTGCGCTCTGGAGAACGCCCGGATCTGGGGCCATGGCTGGGAGGCTGTCTCCTGCTCAGCAGCGGTGGGTGGGAGGAGATCTAGGGGTGCTGGACAAAGAGTGTGGGATCGCTTGCTCCTTTATCGAGCTCTTTCATATTGAGCTGAAGCACTACAAACAGCTCGACTGGCACACTATGGTCTACACAGAGGATAGTGGATTTCTCTGGCAGACGTGGAAGAAGGCAGTGAGGCAAGCAGGTCCTTCGAATCGACTGCCTCTAGTCATCGTGAAGCAGAACTTTCAACCCCCTGTCGCAATGGCTCCTCCGGAGTTCTGGGTCACTTTGCCTCTACGCTTCGTATTGTTCTATGAGGAGGTAGGAACAGCACCGTTGAAGAACTTGCTGTCCTTCTCCCCTAACGAGGTCATTGAGGCTGCTCGGAAACTCCGCTATGGTCCGCAAGCGTACAGAATCATCCCTCGTAGACCTTCACTCGCTTAAGCAGCAGATCACAGCTCTAGGAGTCAAGGAACGAGAAGAGCTTCGCAAGTACATCGACGCTCTCAACTCCTATACTCCACAGAATGCGCTGGAAGAGCGTCTCTGGAAACACTGGACGCTGTTTCAGCAAGCTGCTCGAGAGCTCTCCGGGGACAACTGGCCTGCCCTCGGGAAGCTGCCTCAGGACTTGAGACGTCGTCTTGAAGACAAGATAGATGAGTTCTGTGAGGTGGAGCGTTCAGTTGAGTTGACTGTTGCAGGATCTGCTCGATTCTGTCAGATGTATCTGCACGGTCTGGCTGAAACAGGTGCTCCGCTGACCCCCAAAACGCTGGGGAATTGGAGCGTGGGGCCACGAGCGTTTCTGTACTACTCCTTTCCCTATCCTCGCACGATCCAGCGTCGTGTGCTGAACACCGGCCTGACACGGGCTGAGTAGATCAAAGAATTTACGCTGTTTCAGTAACTGCTTGTATCTTGGTTAAATTGAGTTTATAGAGATGCTTGACTTGCTCTATAGATTATCTATAATACCTAGCATATAGTAGTTGGATGCAATGAAGATGACCCAGACGAAGCTCAACACAGTGTGGAAGCCCATCAAGCGAGGGGATGGAAAGATCGCCGGCTGGATTGAGGTGGTGTTTCACAAGCCTTCTGGTCGGTACATGACCATCCCTGGAGTCACAGGCTTTCGCAACGCTTGATCGCATCAAGCGTCTCACTCAACACCCCGTACCAGAATCAGGAGAAACACATCATGTCTACTGAAGCAGCAATGGCCTCTTCCCCTCCTCCTACGCAGGACTTGTCCGCTTTCGAAGAAGTGGGACATCAGGCTGAGAATCGCTCGTTCGTCGAGCAAGCCGAATCGCTTGGCCTCAACTGGGAAGTACTCCAAGTGCCTATTCGCCTCAGCAGCGAGCATCACACCGGCAAGATTGCCGACTGGAAGGCCCTCGTTCGGAGTGACACCGGGGACATCTTGAATGTGCCCAAGAAGCGGTACACTCCCGTGCAGCCCGCCCAGATCCTCGACTTCTTCGACGTCCTCCGCAAGGACGAGGATCTGACGATGGACGTCGTCGGCATCCTCGGCGGTGGCAAGATCATCTGGGGCCTTGCTCAGACGGGCCGGGTGATCAGCGTCGATTCCAGCGATCCAGTCAAGGAGTACATCCTTGTCGCGTCCTCGTCGGACTACAGCATGTCGACGTTGGTGAAGCGTACGTCGGTTCGTGTCATCTGCCAGAACACGCTCGAGTTGGCGATCCGGCTGGGTGATGAGGGCGCCGGGTTCCTGAAGCGGTCTCATGCCGGTGCGTTCGACTTCAAGTACGCGCGGGAAAAGATCATGGCGATCCGCAAAGACGATGCGGAGCTGGAGCGGTTCCAGACGGAGATCTCGAAACTGTCTCACCACAACGTGACCGAGGAGCAGGCGGAGAAGTACTTTACTACTCTGCTCTTCCCGGGCAAGAAGGTGGAGGACGTTCGCGCCAACAAGCGGTCAAGCACGCGGCTTGATGATGCCCTTCGTATGTACCACACAGCTCCGGGTCAGGAGTTGGACACCGCGCGCGGAACGGCGTGGGGTCTGCTGAACACCATCACGTACATGACAGATCACGTGAGCGGCAAGACTCCCGATAGCCGGATGCGGTCAGCGTTCTTCGCTGAGGGAGCTACCCTCAAGGAGAAGGCTCGCAAGGCTGCGCTGAAGCTGGTCGCCTAATCACTACCTCGTCGGGCCACGGATGGCCCTCTTTTGGAGAGTGCAATGCAAGTGAAAGATGCAATCGAGCTAGGGAAAGTTCTTGAACTTGAGGCCCCTGAGGTAGGGGTGGAGGTTGCCATTCGAGGTGATGGTGGAGTGCTGTGGGTGAACGTGGACGGGGTCTGCGTACTACGCATCTGCCGGATCAAGACATCAATCGATGTGTGCGATGCACGCGAGTCCAAAACTTCTACTACAACCGGAGATCAACACCATGATTGAACTTTCTTCTGATCTTGAAGCCGCTTTGGATGGCTTGCTGAAGGAGCTGCCCCCTGAGCACCGGGCAATGCTGCAGAAAGCTGCCCGCTCCCTCCACACCCTTCGACGTGCTTACGCTCTCTGTTGGGCACTTGGACAACTGGTAGAGCTGGACAAACGAGCGGAGGCTCGGAAGGCGTTGCGATCTTTCTTTCGTGCGATTGCAATGGTTGACCCTGAAGAGAAGAAGCCTGTCAGCCCGGAGTTGAAGTCCGTCTTCACTCTGACGTTGGGAGTATTTTTCGATTTCGACGGGGACATGGACAAGGGGTCGAAGGAGATCGGGAAAGCGCTGCAAGAACGCTGCCCTGGTCCCCTCTGGCCTGTGTTCTATGAGACCCTCCAGGAGGAAGGGAAGAGCCTCTTGAAGGCTCTTCTCGAGACCTTCAAGAAGGAAAAGGGTAAGGGAAGCACCGCTTCACAATCCCCAGGCCAAGAGACTGGAGGTTGATCTGTAAAGGCGCTGTGGAATTGACTTCACTCTTACCGTTTGAGAAGGCACCATGACCACTAGCTTGACCAAGGCTGTTCTTGAGAAAGTGACGAAACTGCTTCGCCTGGCCAACGATGCTGGGGCCACTGAAGGAGAGCGTAACAACGCTCTCCGGATGGCTCACGGGCTACTGGCCAAGCACAATCTCGAGATGGCAGATCTGGAGCAGCATAACTCCCGTAGCGACCGAGGTCGTGTTTGTTCAGAGTTCCCAGCTTATCCGTGGGCCCGGGTAGTCTGCAACGCTGTCGCCACTTTGTTCTTCAGCGTCTACGTTGCGTCCTACACAAACAACGACAACAAAGGCAAGCATTACTTCATCGGGAAGGAGGAGAACGCTACTACTGCGATGCTTATGGCTGAATTCGTGGTGAGGTCGATCAAGAAGGAAGCTGAGCGGATCATGAAGGAGCGCCGCGCTGAAGGAGAGGATCTGCGCTGGCCATGGTTCCGTGCGTTCGGATCCGGTGCTGCATTGCGTGTAGCTGAGCGTGTAGCAGAGATCATGAAGGAGCGTGAATCGATGAAGGCCTCACCGGGCACTTCACTGGTCCTGGCTTCAGTGTATCAGCTGGAGCGTGAGGCCAACGAGAAGTGGAAGAAGGAGAACATGAGCGCTAAACCCGGACGCAACACTCCATTGCACATCTCCGATGGAACAGATGAAGGGTACGCGTACGGAGACACCATCTCTCTTAACCATCAGGTGGATCATGAGAACCAGGCATCTCGAGTATTGCCGAAGGGGCGGTAAGGTTGTACCGGCTGGATGGAGAACTACGCTCGCTCGCCGGATCGCACGATGGAACAAACGCCGTTTGGGGATGTTGATCCTACGGCGCAGGGACTTCTCCAAGACTCTACCGCATGTCCTGCTTCAGTCTCTGCCGCTCGTCTACAACGCAGAGCGCCCTCTGGGCTTCTTCTACAGGTGGAGACTGAAGCGCAACGCAGCCCAGCTTGGAGGCCGGCTGCTCAGAGACGCTCGTGGACTGCTGGAACTCGAGCTCGGTGATTCAGTGACTGTTCGCCAATCTGATTACCGAGTCAAGAGAATCCTCATTGGCCGGGGTATTGTGAATGAGAACGGAGAGCTCAAGGACCACCTACTGGTGCCACCAGGAGTCGCACTCCTCACTCGCCCAAGGAGACGCTTGTGATCGTCGAAGATTACACCAGAACCCGTCTCGTAGTGGAGTTCACTCCATGAGCACTCACAGTGAAATCGTGACCATGATCGAGGACTGCGAGCAGCGGTCCTCCAAGCTCACCAACTGGGAGCTCGAGTTCATCGACTCCATCTCCAAGCAGGTCGGGGACGGGAATGGTCTGTCTCAGAAACAGGATGAGACGCTCGAGCGCATCTGGGACCGAGTTACCTCGTGAACTGTGGCCAAAAATAAAGCTTGACTTCAGACTAAAATTATATATAATACCAAGTATCAGGTAATTGGAAACGGCGACGAGGTAGAGATCATGTCGAAGAACATCACAGCAGTCGTAGTGCTCAAAGACGGTTCCCATCGGACTTGGTCAGCGGAGCGTGACGACAAGCAGTCCTACGCTGCTTGCCAGCGCTGGCTCCGGGATGGTATCGAGATGCTCCGCTGGGACGTTCAGCACCTCGTGATCTGCTTCAGCGATCACGTTTCTCAGTACACTTCTGGCGAGGTCCGCGAGATCGCGGGCCTGGTGTGAGGGGGAGTTGTGCACATCCAGCGAATCCAGATCTGGGCAGACAACCAGGGTAACGGGATTCTGGAATTCAAGGGATTGGAGATGTTCTCTCTGGCTTCCGGAGAGCTGACGGATCACGTCCCTGTTCCCTACGGAGTCCGTAACGCAATCGAACGGGAGCTGAGCTCCGGGGAATCTCAGGGAGTGGCCTTCTCTGAGGACCGGACTTGCTACGAGTGGGAGGCTGTGTGATAGCGTCGCTGCTTCGGTCCTACCACTTGTGGCGAGGAGCTCGCCACCTCCTTCGTTTACGCCGCCACTATGACAAGTGGCAGCACCACGTTGAACGCTCCAGGAGCTACTAGCTATGCAACTGCTGATCTCGAGAAGTCGGGTCAATCGACACTTTGACGTGTGCTTCAATGCCACACGCGGTGTGCAGGCCGGGAAGACATCACAGGTCGAGGCCTTCGAAGCCCAGGTGAGTCTTCTCATCCTGCTGGCTGTTCTGCCTCCCGATCACATCTTCGTGGATGACTTGAAACGGGCAGTACAGCTCTTCCGAAACCTCGAGGACGGAGTGTTCACTCCCACCCCGATGGTTCGAGCGACTGCTGGACGCTTGATTCAGATACTGCACGGAGTCAAGCGAGATCTGGATACCTACGAGGAAGCCCCTGAACTGGCTGCAGGCTTGCACCCGACCACAGGCACCTGATACTTCGTGTTCTCGAGCTTCCACCCGAAGCTGTAGTTCCAGTCCCGACCAAGTGCGTGGAACGAGCCCTCTACAAGAGGAGGGTTCGTTCCTCTCCACTGGAACCAGTACTTGAGCTGATCTGCTCCGTTTCTCCACCAGCTCCAAGCCATCGCTCGGATCCAGTTGGCCGGACACGTCCTCCAATACTCCACTCGCGTGACCCCGTTGATCCAGACGAGTGCTGTCTGGCCGGACACTCCATCTTCAGGGTTGCCCCAGATCCAGTTGAGCGGAGTCCACGTCCACTTGTCGATCTTGCGTCCGTCGTTGATTGAGGGCTTGTCCGAAATCTCCCATGCCTGGAACAGACAGGGGAAGATGAGCAGAAGCCCAACGATCTTGCCCATGGTGACCATGAACAGCTGCATCAGCCAGTAGAGCACCCAGATGTACCACTTCATGGCGTGCCTGCCTTTCTGAGAAGGTTGTAGCGAGTGGGGAGGTTCTGTTCCGTCCCTCCCGGAATCCCGATCTTGACCATCACCATACGCGCTTCGAGTTTATCACTCGAGGCGTTCATGGTGTTGACTGTTGAGTCCAGAGTGATTGTTCCGCTCGCGGCTGGGGTGATCGTTGTTGGGGGAACCACCTCGATGTCGTTTGTAAGGTCCCACACTTGATACGCGATGGACGACGGCGTGAATGCATTCCCGTTCACATCCAGGCACGAGAAAGGGATGTAGCACTCCGACCCGTTGACGATGGCTATGGTCATGAGAACACCTATGTACTAGAGGACGCAGCTCCTGCTCCCACAGAGGACTTTGAGAGCTGCACACTCACAGAGATCTTGTTCACAAGTACAGACCCGATCACACACGCCGCTTCGGGAGGCGCCCCGGCTACTCCAACGCCGAGCACGAAGTCCGCATACTCGATGATAGCTGCTGTTCCAGGAACTCCTGTTCCGTAGAGACCTGAGGCTGAAACGAGATCAGCTCCCTCAAGTATGGATGCAGACCCCGCAGATCCAAGAGTGCCGGACGCTGAGACTTCATCAGCGAGCTCCGCTACAGCTCCTTGTCCAACGAGCTCTACAGATCCCGATGCTGCAACAGAATCGTTCCCTTCAGCGATCGTCGCAGTACCAGCAGTGCCAAGGGATCCTGTGGCGACGACGATGTCGCCGCTTTCTATTACAGCGGCCAGTCCTGTGACAGAGAGACTGCCGCTTGCTGAAACAGCGTCCGCGGTCTCAGTGATCGAGGCTACTCCGCCTTGACCCAGAATCCCAGAGGCGGCGACTACATCCACGTTTTCTGTGATAGCAGCAGATCCGCTGACAGATAAAGCGCCCGTCGCTGCAACAGAATCACTCCCTTCAGTGATGGTGGCAGTACCAGCACTCCCAAGAGAACCGGAGGCGCTAGTTGCGTCAACACTCTCTGTGATCGATGCAGACCCACTGACGGACAGAGTGCCGGTCGCAGCTACAACGTCGTCAGCTTCAGTGATAGTCGCTGAACCGTACCCTCCAGTCGCGCCAGTCGCTGCGACTGCATCTACCGCTTCTGTGATGCTAGCCGTACCGCTGACACTGAGCGCGCCTGTAGCTGCTACCGCATCCGGCTGCTCGGAGATCGAGGCGGTTCCGGAGTCGCCGAGGGAGCCCGTCGCGGCGACAGCGTCGCTACCCTCAGTAATCGCGCCTGATCCGGCGACTCCGAGCGTACCCGTGGCGCTCGCGGTGTCGGCGCCTTCGGTGATCGAGGCTGAGCCGGTTGCGCTCGTGCTCGCCAAGCTATACGTGCGCCGGCGCTTCCAAAAGAGCTGCCAGGGGTTGGCGTGGAGGCTTTCGGCATCTCGCGCCACAAGCATTCTGGCCCAGACCGCGCAAGGCCCGAGATGCCCGTTGAAGGCGGCGCCTGCGCCATTGAAAGCCCATCCAACAGCGAACTGCGTCCCGGCGCCAATCGAAAACGCAGCGTTGCCGCCGGTGGAAACTGCGACGCCATCGCCGTATATAACAGCTCCCTGCAGATTGCCGTTGCCGGGAGACGCCCACAACGACGAGTGGACGCTCCCGTCATTGAAGCCGCTCCCCCCGGACTGCGTGGCCCCGTCGTACCGCGCCCACAGCACCCCGGACTCAACGTTCAGGGAGACCAAATTAGCTGTTGTCGCAGTTCCGAATTGCGTCGTGGTAAGCTTTGCAGTGCTGCCGGCAGGCGTTGCGAACAAGGAGAACACCGAGCACGGGACTTTTCCGCTCACCGGCTGCGCGGCGGTGTTGCCCGAGGCTATCGTCGAGGTGCGGTAGAGGCCCATCCCCGCACTGAACGGTACAAAGGATGTATATGTGGAAGCACTGAGATTATTTCCGCTGACCAACTCAATGAGCGTGCCATTGAGCGGCCAAAGGGCCACGAGGCCCTCCGTCAGCGGGTTGCCCCAATCAATCGGCGTACCGACCGGAGGCTGTACGGGCCAGGGCTTCCAGCCGCGCATGGGCTGTTAGCCGTTCAGATTGAGCTTGTTGAGCGCAATCGCAATCGTGTTGCCGCTCGCGGCGAGCGCACTGCCGAGGTTATTCACCACGCCAAGTTTAAATTTAGTCGGCGGAATCTCGCGCTCGATCTTCATGGATTGCGTCTGCGTAGCTGCGGTACCGCTGGTGGGCCACCCTATGCTGCCGAGATAGCCGCTCACCGGGAGTACAGTTCCACTCGCAACCCCGTCTCCGTAGGTGGTGCCGTCTTGGTTCAACGCCTGAAGGTAGAACGCGAGACTGGCCCCGGCTGCGGAAGGTGCAACTGACCCCAAGGCAACCGACAGCCAGCCATCAGTCAGGAGGCCACTGGTGTTGTCGATGATGATTGAACTGAGTGCGTAGCTACCGGACGCCAGCGAGTTGATCTCCGTGCCAAAGGCCGCTTGCCAATTGGCCGGAGCCGTACCTAACGCAACATCCCAAATTGCTGTACCGCTCATGGCATCGCCCTCGCTGCGATCAGATCATTCTCGTATATTCCATTTTCCCAGCCCCACAAGGAAGCTTGGGAGACCGTGACGACTCCCATGCCGAGAATTGCCGTTGCGTTCGCCTGCGGGAGCAATCCACCTGTGACCAGCGCATCCACCATGCCGGTGATTTGCTCGTTCGTGGTCGGGTCTGACATCTTCAGCGTCGGCCACTCGGACGGCGTTTGCGCCATGATGCCGAAGGTCTGCGCGGCGACTTGAGCCCCTTGGATCTGAGCGGCGCTCAAGCCCGAAGCGGGCGGTGTCGGCGCAACGTTCGCCCACCCGCGCACGGTGGGGAGCAGCCCGTTCACGCCGAGGTAGTTGAGAACCGCCTGGGTGGAAACGTCCACGGCCTGCGTCACCGTTGCAGCGTTCAGTGCAGCAACGATCTGCGCGTCGGTCTGGCTGCTGTACGTCGTGGTGAGCGCGGCTTTCAGGGCCGCGTAGTTCGGCGCGCTCATATCACGCCCCGTTCGCAGTGATCGTGAAGTTGCTGATGCTCACCGTTTCACCCTGACTGAAGGTGACGCTCGGGAAGTTGAGATCAGCGCCTGTGACGCCGACGGTGCCCTGTGCTACGCAAGTCGTGCCCGCGGAGCTCGTGCAGATGCGCCAGTGACCTGCCGTTCCGCCAGCAGCGGCGGCGGCGGCAGTGATCGCGCTCATTGTGAGCACACCACCAGTCACAGTACCGATAGGATTGGACATCGGCAGTGATGCCAAGAGCGTGCCGGAGTCTGCTGTTGCGCAGTTCGCAGGCGCCGAGCCGGTGTAGATCAGCAGGTACGCCGTCGCTCCAGCTTGCGTGACGATGTCCGTCATGTCGTTGTTGCGATGCGTAGCATTGTACTGGATGGTCATGGGAGGGCCCTTCTATCAGTGATTCATGCAAAGATCGGACCGGGAATCTTCACAGCCCCGGCAGCCAAGTTCATCAGAAGTAGGTCGTTGGGTGTCAATCTCTCCAACTCTACCACAGCAGAGATATCGGGAAGAGCTCCTCCTTTGACCTCTGCTCCAATCTGAATCCACGAGCACATCCACGGATGCTTCGCTCCAGTCACCTTCTTGAAGAGAGCGGGGACGGCGAATGCGATGATGTCCAGCCAAGCGTAAGGCTGACCACACTGGATGTCAAGGAAGCTGATAACGTCTCGAACCTTCTCCTCAGGGAGAGGGAGCCGATACCAGTCCATCAGCTTGGGGTTGAGATACGAAACAGGACGACGCTTCACTCCCCCGATGAGTCGAGCGTCGATAACCTCTCCAGGTGCGATGAGTGTAGTCGCATGAGAGGGACCCCCGGCGGATCGGTACTCGATCAGCCGGCTGAGCGGCCCGAGTCCGTACTCGTAGCCAATCGTCAGCCCGCCGGGGATTGTTGTGTACACGTCAACTCACTCCGCTGGGGTGAGGTCGAGGTAGTACGACTTGCCCAGCTCGAGCTGCTTGATGGCCTCGGGATTGTTCACCAGCATGGTGAAGTGCCCGCTCGGCGTGACATCGTAGAACCGCTTGTTCTCCGGGATGCCGTCGTCGTACACGCAGTTGAACTCCAACTCCCGTGCCTCGGAGCTGTACATGTGCTGCTTGCTGCTGACCAGCGTAACTTTCGCTCGAACCATGGGTCACCTCGGTGTAGGGTTGAATTGATTCAATCGTTCACGAACCCAGGACTGCAACGAGCTCAGTTCTGCGTCGTCTGCGGCGCAGGCCCCGAGCACTTGAGTGAGGTCTTGCACAGGCGTTGCATGAGGGGTACTGCTCGAGGTGGAACCATGAGAGACGGCGGCGGCGGGACCAGCTTTGGGCACGGCGCGGCCTTCACCAACGTGGTAGGCGTGGAGCAGCCCAGCAGTGAAACTACTGGCAAGAGCACGGTTGCTAGTTTCCAGATTCGCATTGCGTTTCTCCAGCTGAGCATTGTAGGCTAGCTGACGGTGAAGGATCCTCTGATTCTGGGCCTTGACGCGGGCCAACGTGGCAGCGCTCGCTTTCTGCTCGGCGTGCACAGCGGCTTTGATGCCTTCTTGGTAAATGTGGTGGTGCCACATCCCGTACGCTGTGAGCGCGCCAGCGCAAATGACGCCGACGAAGATCAGCTCAGTGGCCCACTTTGGTAGTCCTGTCCATCCCAAGAGACTGGCGATGATGCTCACGACGCGCCTCCAGTGCTCTTGTCACCAGCGGGGCGCAGAGACAGTCGCTCAGCTGCACCCATCGCAGCGATGACTGCTCCGGCTCCGATGCCGAATGACTGCATGTCGAAGTGCTGCCCCTTCCACACAATCGCGTACACCGTCATGCCGATGTAGGTCACTACGATGGCAGCTCCACAGCTGCGAGCAATGGCCAGCGCGGTCTGTGCGTCAGCGAGGAGTGTTATCAGCCACTTCATGATCAATCCTCCGTTCCCTGCTTCTGCGTGTGCCTCTGTACACACCCCACGACTTTCGATGACGAGAGGCCCCGAAGCATTTCAAGCTGCAGTACTGTTGAATCGAGGTGTGCTTGACGAATGTGTCCTTGCACGTCAAGCACACCCCTTGCTCACCAGGCAGCGGTTTCAGATTAGGGCGGATCGATTTCATCTGCCCAGCTCTGCAAAAACGCTGCCCCAGCCCTCAAAAACGTGGCCAGAACGGTTACAGAAGGACCGGCTGGCCAGGAGTAGGAGGGATGACTGTGTTCACCGTCTCCGTGATGGAGGGGCTGAAGTCAGTCTCGTCTCCCGAGCTCCCGTCCGGCATCGGGACCATGTACGTGAAGGCGAAGTCGTAATTCCCGCTCAGACCTGCAGGCAAGCTGACCGGAACCTCGTACTCTTCAGCCCCCGCGGAGTTCTTGACTGTCGAGAGTGACGAGATGGCGCCGCAGTCGATTCGAGCGGCCTGTCCGTACTGCGGCGTCATCGGCGACGGTCCGTAGTACGCGATCACGTGGTCGGTTCCTGCGGGCGGAGTGGCCGGCACAGGGAGTCCGAACTTCAGAGGTACGTTGAGTGACATGAGCAATTCCTCGAGTGCAGTGGAAGGGCACAAACAGAATGTCCCCTAAGGGGGCGGGCTGGCCCGGCGCCAAGGGTGGGATCCACTCGGCCACGTTGCTGTATGCGCTGTTGCTACCCGCACTGTTGGTAGCAAACGCTCGTACACAAACGGGATTGAGTCCAACGGGGTACGCCCACGTGCTCTGCGTTGCACCAGTGAGCGTTGTGTTGAGAGTTGTGGAGTTCTGAAGCGTTCCGAACGCTGTGCCGTTACAGCTTCCCCACTGTACCGTCACTGAAGCAAGATTCGTCAACGCAGAGCCATCTGTGTTGGTACTGGGGTTGGTCCATCTCACCAACACTTTCGCAGCGTGAGCGTCGCACAGAAGCAGCAGCCCTGCGATGAGTAGAAGTGGCAGGAGCAGCTTCTGTGAGCTTCGCATCTCAGATCCCTAGCACCTTGCCGGCAGTCCACAGGCACTGAATGCGCTCATTCAGGTCGGTGTACCCGCCGTTGATGGCCAGCACGATGCTGCCAAACTCGAACTTGTCCGCCAGTATATTGCATCCGTGAGCCTGCCAGTACCACGCTGCTGAAAGAGCTGCAAACTTGGGCATCTCCAGGAGCTCGGGATGGTTGAGAAGATCCAATCCCAGCGCTTCTCCGCAAGCTGCGTAGTTGGCCCGCCCGGTGATCTGCAGACACCCGCGACCTTTGAAGCGTGGGCCGTCACCGGGCTCGGTGTTGCCCATACGCCCCTGGTAGTTTTCCCCGCTGCCTCGCTCGAGCATCAGATGAAGAGACTCAGTCTCCGTAGCGACGTTGGCGAGGAACTGGGCGATTCGAAGGGATGTGTTGATGTTGTACGACAACATCGCATCCGTCAACGGTCCTGCGAACGTGTCCGCCTGGTCACCGGAGTAAGGAAGAACTTGCTTGAGTGTTTCGGGAGTCATGTCGTCGCCTCAGGTGTATAGTATAAGATCCTCTCAGCGCTACCAAGCGTCGCAAGGAGGCAGGATGTACTGCTTCCCTGTGAGGTTGTAGTACTCATCTACACGCTTTGAGATCAGCGAGTCGTAGAGTGCCCGGACTCTCCCTGGCGGGAGACTGCACTTCTGCTGATCCATCTGCATGATCGAATCCGCTGCCTGATTCGCCCAATGCTGATCATCGGAGTGTCGCATGGAGGAGATGCGAGCGTTCGTTTGGTCCACTCGACGACTCAGGGCTCGCATAGCAGCGTTCACATCATCCACACGCGCGAATCCGT
>JAEHJW020000108.1_pt1 | contig 60813 bp, 81 predicted proteins | sample 9271431 | NCBI WGS metagenome assembly JAEHJW02 | reverse complement strand
GCGGGCGAGCACGCGAGCGTTGAACTCCCTGTCGTACCCTTCGGCCCGAGTCGGGTCGAAGGTGTCAGCGTCGTGCTTGCTGTAGGCGAGCTTTTTCATCCACAGCAGCATCAGCTCGATGTCTTCGATGTCGGTGAACGGCAGCGGCATGCCGTCGAGCAGGACCGGGACGAGCATCGCCGTGACGTCTATCGTCGTGGTGATGGTCGGGATCGGGATGATCCGCAGATAGCCGGGCGTGTAGTTGCGGGTGTACGCCCGGGGGACGCCCTGCAGCTCCTCCCAGTCATTGACGTTCCCGTAGAGGTAGCTGTTGTAGTCGCGGAAATCGGGGCGGCGCCCCTCCTCGATGTTGACCTCTTCGAGGTCACGCCGGGGGGACGCCATGTGCACGAGCCGGATATCGAGCACCATCGAACCCGTCGGCAGTCGCACGAGCGGCTGCCCCGCCACGATCGGCAGAGTGAACGTCTTGAACAGCACTTCCGTCTTGCGGCCTACCTGCGCCGCCGCCGACGACATATAGTCGCTGACGTCGGTGATTTTCCACAGGTTCGCGGCATCGGGGTTTGTCCCGGTGCCGCGGATCGGATCGTCTACGTCGCTGCGAAAGCGGCGGATGAGATCATCAGTGGTGAGCGGGTAGGCCAACGAATCAGCCCTTTACGGCCGCGGCCAGCAGGACGTTCTTCTGCTCGCGCAGGGTGCGGCCGAGCAGCGCCTTCTCGGGCACGCCGAGGTCTTCCGCGTAGGCGCGGAAATCCTTGGACGTGCTGAGCGACTGGATCTCCATGACGTGGTCCAGCGCCTTGTGGCCCGGCAGCTCCTCGCCATTGGCGACGATCTGGCGGTACTGGGTCCAGTATTTCTGGGTCTCGGCCGTGGTCAGCTGCAGCCCGGTGCGCGCGTTGATCGAGCTTGTCTTGGGGCGGCCGCCGCCGTCGAAGTGCGCCGGGTCGTTCTCGCGGTGCATTTCGGAGATGGTGCGGTACGCGATGGCGTCACGCAGTGGGCCAGCGACGCGCACCTGCGCGACGGCCTTACCCTCGGTGGACGGGGCGTCCTCGCCATCGATCGGCTCGACGGGAATGATATTCACAGCCAGCGCCTGCGAGACGCAGTCGTCCGGCACGATCTTAGGCACGCCGGGCTCGAACTTGAGCACGTGGCCGGTGGTGGTGCGAAGGGTGTAGTGGCGCGGGCAAACCATGGTCGTTGACACGGTGGCAATTCCTCTTTGGGTAGAAGGGGGGCGTAACGTCACGGCTGCGGATCTAAGTGGCTACCCCCACCGAGACCCGCAGCCATGCCGGCATTACTCAGTACGACTGCTCGTTCGCGCGGTCGTCGATGACGTAGCTGATGATGATGTTGGCCGATGCCGCATTGGGGGCGACGGTCAGCGTTGCACCCGCCGGGTAGAACGGGAGCTCGACGGCTTGCGTGACGCCAAGCGCCGTAGTGACTACGCTGCCGAACAGCGACGTCGGAGCGGTGGCGTTGTCCATCACGGTGAGGGCGACCGTGCCGACCTTGGTCACGTTGACGAAACCGCTGACTACCTGGGCGCCTGGGGGCAAGTTGATGATGACCGGGGCGGTAGCGTCGGTGCTCGCCATGTTCGGAGCCAGCGGGCTGCCGAAGGCGTAAAACACCGTCAACGGGTATTGACGATCGGTGAAAATATTCTGAGCCATGGGGCGTAACCTCGTTTAGAGCAGCGCCGGATGCCCCGGCGCTGCTCGAGTGGTGGCGTATTACAGGGCGGTGTCGATGCAGACGACGCCGAAGTCCTCGTTCAGGCCGGTAGTGACCGACGGGAACACGGGCTTCTTCATGCCGAAGATCTTGCCGATCGAGATGCCCGGGCGGTTACCGTAGTCGAACTCCTTCTCGTCCCATTCGGTCATGCCGATATCGCCCATGCCCAGCGCCTGCGCGCCGCAGATCAGCACGCGCTGACCGTCGACCGCGCCGGCGGCGCCCCACTTGGAGCCCGAGGCTGCACCTGTGGTGTTGAACACATGGCGGTACTCCATGATGTTCAGACCGTCGATGTAGATGCCGCTGGACTTGCCGCCCTGCGAGGTACCCTTGAACAGCGGGTTGTCCTTACCGCGCTCCTGGGCGTACTTCCACGCCTCCAGAAAGTTCGGGTCCTGCTTGAGGTCCGCGATGCCCGTGGGGGTCATGAACACGTTGTAGAACGCGATGCCGCCGTCGCCGCGCAGCGGCTTGACGTAGTTGTTGACCGCGGCAGCCTTGGCCTGCACCAGCATCGACCAGCTCGGCTTGTCAGCCGCGGCGATCTGCGTGGTGTCGCCCGACATGATCGAGTTGGACGAATTGGACCAGCGGAAATGGCGGTTGGCAGACGGTGCGGTCACGTCAGCGGCAAACTCCAGGAACTGCAGCTCGGAGCCCACACGGGGGGCGCCGTTGTTGGCGAACGTGTACGACACGCCCGACAGAGTCAGGAACGCCAGCTGGTCGACACGGTCGCCGAGCCAGTACGCCAGCTTGTTCTTCGACTGGTCGCGGAACTTCACCACCGAGCGCTGGTCGGCCATGCGGCCCGCCTGCACGTTGGCGTTGCGCAGCTGGTCGAGCTGGATCACCTGGTCGGCAGCGGTCAGCTCTGCCTCGTTGCCTTCCAGCGTGCTGTCACCGACCACACCGTCGCCCTCGATATCCGGGACAAGAGTGATGACGGCGCGGCCGCCCTGTTTGGTCTGTTTCAGTTCGCTGATGCGCTGGATCATCGACATCTCGCCGTCGCCGACGAAGTTGTTGACGAACATCCAGTCGCGCGCGTTGGACCAGATATCGCGCTGCCATACCTGCAGCTGTTGGGACGTGAGACGCCCGAAATTGGTTGTCGACATGAGCCGATTCCTCAGTAATAGACTGATTGCTGGACTGCCCCACGTTTACGCTCTGGGACTTCAGCGGAATCGGCATTGACGGAGCGCGGGCCGTCGCATTTGTTTTACGTCGTAGCAATTACGACGAGGGGCGCGGATTTACTCGCGCCCCCCGAAAATATGCTACTGCCTGTACGAACGCAACCCTTATACGAAGTCGCCTCGCAGACGGGCTTTTACTGATTCGGGGAGCTTGGCCATCTCCGCATCGGTGAGCTTGGACACGTCGACTTTCGCCTCGCGCTCAGGCTGCGCGCCGGAGATCACCGGCGGTATTTTTTGTGCGGCTGCTACATTCTTGACGATGTCCGTTTTCTTCGGCCCGGGTGCGACGGCTCGGGGGAGCGTCTTCTCGGCAAACACGTCGCGGCCGAGGACGTATTTCATGGCGCGCTTGAGCGCCACCGCGGTCTTGACGCCCTGCGCCTCCAGGCTGCGCGTCATTGTGTCGACCTCCTCGAGCGTGTCGGGGTCGAACGCCCCGTCCTTCGGGTTCAGCTCGGGCGCGAGCGCCTCTGCCTGGTCGACCAGCGCGTTGAACGCGATTTCTTCTTGCACACGCAGCGCCGCCTGCTTCGACACGTAGTCGGCACGGCTGTGATTTGCGGTGTCGCGCAGACCGTCCAGCTCGCGCTGCAGCTTGGCCGCGGCCTTGTAGTCACCCTCGGCGCGCGCCTGCTCCACCTGTTCGTACAGGCTGTCCACCTTGGTGGTGAACTCCTCGAAGCCCTTGTTCTGCTCCTGCTTGCTGCTCAGCGAATTGAGCTGCTGCTCCAGCGCTTCGATGCGGGCGTTGGCGGCCTTTTCGCGCTCGCGCACCTTATCCAGGCGCTGGCGCGGCACCATCTTGCTGACCTTTTTTTCGGGCACAACGATGTCGTCGTCATCGTCGTCCGCCGCGTCGTCGGAAGCGGGGTCGGGTGTTTCGTCGGCGGGGTCCGGTACTTCAGCAACGGGGTCCGGTACTTCGGCAGCTGCCGGGTCTTCCAGCTCCAGCTCGACGTCGTCGCCGCGGTCGTCCGGGTTGGCGTTGACTACGGGGGTAGTGGCTGCTGCGATCTGTGCTTCGTTGATGCTCATGCTCCTTTGCCTCGTGGGGTAGTCGGGGTCTTGGGTTGCTTCGCCTGCTGCTTGCGCAGGGCGGCCTGCTCCTGGATCTGCTGTTGCTGCAGGTCCATTTTGCGGGTCTGGTGCTGGTGATCCATGCGCAGGTTGGCGTCCTGCATCACCGTGTCCTTGTGCGACTCACGCGCCGCGTGAGCGTGGGTAGCGCCCATGTTGGCGGCCGTGAGCGCGGTGTCCTGCGCGTGGTGCACATTCGCCTGGGCCAGCGCGGCGGTCTTGTGCTGGTGGTCCATGCGCATGCTGGTCAGCTGCAGCGCGCTGTCGGTGTCGGACTGTTGCTGCGTCTGCGCGGCCTGCCGCGCGTCGCGCTGCTGCTCGACCTGCAGCCGCTCGCGGTCGAGCGCGATGCGGTCGGCCTGCGGATTGCTGTTGGCGTCGGCAATCGCCTTGAGGGAGCGCGCCTTGGCAAGCTGGCCCTGGGCTTCGGCGTTGGCGGCAGCCGCATTTTTGGCGTTGAGCTCGGCCTGGGCCATCTGCTGCTGCATCTGCTGCTGGGCCTGCGCGGCCTGCGGGTCGGTGTTGTTCTGGATCGCCTCCAGCACTTTCGACTTGTCCGGCAGCGCGCTGTATTCAATGAGCACGTCGTCGGGCACCTGCACGCCCAGCTCCTTGCGCAGATCGAACAGCTGCTGGAACGTCGATTGCATGACGGTCTCGCGGGACGGCGCCGGCACGACGGTCACGTCGTACTTGCCGACCGTGATGTCATTGAGCACCTTCCCCTCCGGGGTCGGCTGGTTGATCGCCATGGTGGTGCGATTCATGCCGAAGCCGTGCGTAATGTGCAGCAGTCGGGTCTCGGTGTAGAACTCCTTCGCTAGGTTCGACACGCGGTTGGCCACCATCGTCTTGGTGTGGTACAGCGCCTTGTAGGCGGTGGCCAGATTGACCTGCCCGCGCGGCATTTTCGCGTCGGTGGACTTCGAGTTGGCGTCCGCGCGGTCGGCGCTCTGTATGGTCGAGGTGTAGCCGGAGATGTCCTTGAACATCGCGGAAATCGTCTGCGCCATCGAGTCGTGCCCCGACGGCAGTTGGCCCGGCTCGATGCGCTCCAGGTTGTCGACGTCGTCGAGCTCGGCGATCAGGCCAGTCTGGGCGCCCTTGGTCTGCAGCTCCTCCATCGTCATGTTCTTGAGCGCGCCCTGCTTCACCTTCCAGCCGCTGTTGGCGGCGGAGTTGAGGATGTGCAGGACCTGCGAATACAGCTTGTTGGTCATGCGCTGCATGTCCACGAGCTGGCTACCGAGGCTCATCGGGTAACCGTCGACGAAGTACGGGAAGAACGGCACGATGGTGAACTGCTTGTACGGGCTCTCGGAGTCGTGCAGCAGGAAGCGGTCGCACGACACGCGCCACCGGATCGTGCTGGTGCGGCGCTTGATGACGTTGACGCCGGTCGTCTCGACGACCCGCGCGATGCGCGCGCGGTCCCATTCGTTGGGCACCATCGACATGTCGCCCGTCTGGGTGTCGATGAAGAACTCCTTGTAGCGGATCTCGCGGTACTGGCGCTCGATCAGGCGCCGGCGCTTGAGCAGCCTTGGGTCGCCCATCTGCAGGCCGGTGGTGTCGGCCATGTACATCGTGCCGTACATCTGCTGCGACAACAGGCGCTCGCTGGACATGTCATAGGGCGACAGCCAGTCGGCCTGCGGCACGTCGCCGATGGCCTGCGCGGCGGCTTCGCCATAGGTCAGCGAGATGTCGTCCATGCTGACGATGCTGGTCTCGTACACCTCGGGCCACTTGTCCGGGTCGGGCGATTCGATCGTGGGGCTGAGAACGACGTTCTGCGGGCGCTTGGCGCTGATCTCGACCTGGCCCTGCATCTGCTCGTCGAAGTTGACGCGCACGTCGTAGTAGGCACGCCCGGTGAGCATGCCCTGCAGCAGGAGCGCAGGCTCGAGGTACTCGACCTTGTTCTGCTGGATCGTGTTGGCGTAGACCTTGTCCAGCACTGAGCTGACGTCGTCGCCGCCCTGGGTGTCCGTGGGGGTGAAGCGCACGTCGCCGGTGGCGTAGATCATCTCGCCGGTGATCGAGTCGATGTTGCGGAAGAACTGATTGAGCGTGAGCGCTGGGCGCCCTGTCTCGCGCATGACCGACAGCTCCTCGTCGGTCCACTGCTTGCCGACGAAGAACGCCAGGGCGGTCTCCGCGTCGCGCAGGTAGGCGTCGTGGCCCTGCTCCCGGCAATACTGGAAATACTGGTAGTTTTCCCGGGCTTTGTCGTCATCGCTCATAGGTCAGGCCGTCATGAATGTGCTGCCGCGGGCGGGTGCGCCAGGAGCGGGCAGCTGGGCTCGCCAGCTCTTCCGCGCTTTGTTCTTGTGTGCTTTTGGGACGGGGGCGGTAATTCGCTGAGACATGCGGACAAGCCACGCAAGTGAATCAACGATGTCGTCATGGACGCCGCTTGGGAACCGCAGCATTTCCTGCTGCGCTTTCATGGCCCAAGGCTGGCCCATCGGAAAACACAACTGCCCCATCTGCATTTTCTGCTGAAGGGGCCGCGCACGAACGAGCTTGTCCGTTACCGGCTTGAGCGTTTCGTCGAGGGAAAATACCAGCTTTTCGCGCTCAATCGCGGCCTCCAGCAGGGGCTGCATGGTTTTCTTGATCTGGCCGTCCTCGATACCGACGACCTGCAGCAGTGGCCACTTCTTGCCGAGGGTGACGATGGTGTCGATGATCTGGAACGTGTTGAAGCGCCCGCGGATCATATCGACCAGGTATAGCGTGCCGGTGTAGTGCAGCGCGCCCACCGTGAACACCGACCAGTCGTTGGTCTGCTTGAGGCCGATCGCGAGGTCGACGGCGGCGAAGTACGCGTACTCCTCGGCGGCACCCGGCAGCGTGTGGTAGTTGCGGAACTGGCTGGATGTGAAGAACTCGCCGGTATCGGGCACGGGGTTCTGCTGGTACAGCGCGTTCCACGAGCCGAGCGGCATCGAGTTGCGCAGCCGGATCAGCGCGTTGGTATCGTAGCGGGCCGGGTGCAGCGCCTCGCCGGCGCGGCGCAGCAGCGTGGCACCCTCCGGTACGTCGGCTGGCTCCTGCTCGATGTGCCCGTCGGGCATCAGGTATTCGTCGTAGTCGGCCAGTGCCGGGTAGGACACCACCTCCCACTGCTCGTACTGGTCCTTGGGCAAGCCCGACTCTTCGGCGGCTCGCTGGTCCTCGAGCAGCCGCCCGGCCAGGTCCGCGTCGTGCCAGCGGGTCATGGTCAGCAGCACGCCGCCGCCCGGCGCCAGGCGGGTGCGCGCCGTGGTCTGGTACCAGTCGTAGGTGTTCTGCCGGATCGTGTCCGACTGCGCGGCCTCGGCGTCCTTGACCACGTCATCGAGGTCGAGGATGTGCGCGCCGAACCCGGTGATGCCGCCGCCGACACCGGTGGCGAGGTAGCCGCCGCCGGCGGAGAGCCGCCACGACTCCACGTTGCCGGCGTCGGCCCGGATGGTAGTGCCCGGGAACAGCGCGGCGTACTCGTTGGATTTCAGACGGTCGCGGATCTCGCGGGAGAAGCCGATCGGCAGGCTGATCGCGTAGGAGCCCGAGATGATCTCCCACTCCGGGTGCTTGCCAAGCACCCACGAGATCAGCTCTTTACTGGACAGCGTGCTCTTGCCCAGGCGCGGCGGCATCTGCAGGATCAGGCGCGGCGACTCCCCCCGCTCGACCTGCTCGACGAAGCGCTCCAGCCGGCGGCAGATGTCCTGGTGCACCCAGCCGACGAGGTAGTCAGCGCGGAACTGGGTGACATAGTAGATGAGTCGCCGGCGCATCAGCTCGCGCCGCGCCAGCTCGCGGCGCTGCTCCTCGCGCGAGTTGAGGACGGCGGCCTCGGCCTTCTGCGCGCCGGGGTCCCCATCCTGGATCAGCGTCTTCGCGGCGCCCGTCGTGCAGTGGGCCAGGTCCTTGTCGGCGTAGAGCGTCAGGGTGCCGCGGCTGGTCTCGCACGACTGGCAGAAGTCCACATAGACCAGCGGCCAGTCGGTAATGCGCCGGAACGCGCCCAGTACCTGGTCGGTTTTGCACGCGGCGCACCACGCGAGCGGACGCTCGACGACGGCGCTCAACCGGAGTCACCAGCCTTTTCTACAGGGTAGAAAGCGGCGTCAATGACATTGTCAGCACCCAACATCTCCACCAGATCGGAGTCGTTGAGCTGGGAGATCTGCCGGCGCACGTTCTTCACGTCGCCGGAGACGACGATGTTGATCTGCTTGGGTGCGTCGTAGCCGAGCATTTTGGAGATCTCGCGCCAGCCGACGATCTGCGCCATCGGGTCGGCGAGGATGTCGGCCTGCTGGATCGCGCTCTGGATGCCGCGCAGCACGTCCTCTTTGGTGATATCGACGCGACTGCGCACGGTGGCGCGGATCTTCTCGCGCGCGGCCAGGAAGTCGGGCTTCTTCAGGACGTGCGAATACGACCCGAGGCCGGCGAGGTCGGCCGAGCGCTGCTGATTGAGCCCCAGTACCTCCATGTTGTAGAGGAACTGCTGCTCTTGCTCAGTGAGCCCCGTAGTGGCGAGATCGGTGGTCATGCGCTATCAGTTGGTGATCTGGTGCCAGTCCGCCGCGCTGGCCGTGCCGATTGACATGTAGCCGATGCCGGCCACTACCGCGAACAGTCCGACCTTCGCTGGTGTGCCCGTGATCGCCGAGGCGGGGGTGATTTGGCTCACATTGACCGCGTCGGTCGGCTGGACGCCGGAGGCAACGAAGGCGATGGTGAGGGGCGTGGTGGTCGTGCCGATGGCCATCTGGTTGCTGGCCGTGCTGTTGACGTTGTACCCAATGGCGATGGAATTGGTGTATATGCCGTTGACGAACGCGCCATTACCGATGGCGATGGAGTTGACCGTCCTGGCAACGGCGCCGTTGCCGACGCATACGGCGCCGTTGGCTTCCGCGTTGGTATACGCGCCGACGGCGACCGCATTGTTGGCGCCGTAGCTACTCGACGCGCTGGCGGACAAACCAATAGCCACGCTGGAGCTAGCGCTGCCGTCGGTACCGTAACCGACGGCGACCGAGCTGTTACCAACGGTGTTGGCTGTGCTGTCGCCGATGCAGACGCCATCCGCCGCGGGCGTGGGGGGCGCCGCGCCGGTAATGCCAGTGACGAGGTATGGGCTCCCCCCGGCAATGGGTACTTCCCCCAGTTGACCTGGCGAGACGAAACCGATGACGAGGGTCACTTACATCACCCCTTGATGATGCCGGCCATCGGCTGGAAGGTGAAGCTGGTAGCCGACAGCGCCACACCCAGCTGCTGTACCAGGTTGCCCGTTGCCGAGGGGGCAGACGCAATGTCCAATACGCCGCCGGGAGTGGCCGCCGACAGGAACACCCGGTTGCCGATGACGAGGCCGGAGACACCGGTGACGTCCTGACCCGGGAAGTAGACGGTGGCAGTAGCCGCCGAGGCTACGGCCGCCAGCACGAAGCCCACGGCGGGCTTGGTGGCATCGGTGGCGTTGGCGTTGCGAGCGGACGCTACGCCGGCGTTGCTCCAGATGTTGACCATCGCGCCGGCCGCCAGCGCCTCGGACGCCGGGAAGGTCAGCGCGGAGCTGCCGACGCCCGGTGGCATCAGGGTGGGATCGAAGACGCCGGAGCTGTTCAGCGCCGGGATCTGGTTGGCATTGGCCGCACCGGCCGACGTCTGGGTACCCGCCGTTTCCTTGGACAGCAGGGTGATGGGGTCGAGCACGAGGAACTTGTTACCAGCCATGACGATTACCTCAAGATTGCCGGCGCGATGCCGAACTCAATAGTGGTGGGGTTCAGTACGCGGCCGACCTCAAGAACCGAGGCGGATGGATCAGGGCTTTGCGTGAGTGCTCCGCCTTTCAACGCCAAGTACACGCGCCCCGGTGACCAGTTCCATCCCGATTGCGTCACGACACCCGTCGTGATGATCGTCACCTGGCCGCCGGCCAACGCCGCGGATGCCGTGATGGCCAACTGCGACGTCATGTCGGCGTAGTTCGTCGGATCAGCGTAGTGCGCGACACCGTTGTCCACTGCCACGACGCACGGATAGGTCAGGTTCGTCAGCGCCGTGGCGTACACCGGCGCGGTAGCGCCGCCGGCCGGTCCTTGCGGCCCCTGCGGGCCTACCGCCACCGATGTGAGCGAATTGGTCCGCACCACCGGCACCAGCACGTTTCCCTGCTGCGTGACGACGATCGTGGTCATTTTTCCACCGGCGTCGAGCACAGCTCGATGTCGTCAACGCGACGGTTCACGAGCCCGGGCATGACGCGGCGGGCGCCGTAGATGAAGCGCGCGAGGTTCGCGCACATGCCTGGGTAGTTGTAGGCGTTGGCCGCGCGCTGCACGCTGGAGCCGCACACCACGCCGCGGCCGAGATTGAAGGTGGCGTCGTCCAGTGCCGCGCCCTGGTTGGCGTTGAGCGGCACGAGGATGCAGCGCTTCACGATCCTGTCGGCCTTGGCCAGGTCCTGCTTCAACCACGCCGCGCACTGCACATCCGTGGCCGTTTCGCCCTGGTACACACCCTCGGTGTGGCCGGTGCAGATCGTCCACGGCGCACCGTGCGTCGCCGGGTCGGGGTACGCGCGGTGCAGCGTGCCCTCCTCGTGCGGCGTAAAGAGCAGCGCTATGCCGATCGCGCCGACACCGACGACTCCGAGCCAGGGTTTGGCTTTGTTCGGGATCATTGTGCGGAGTACCACGGATGCGGAGTACCACTCGTCCACCGCTCTGTGGGCTGCGGAGGCACCATCCGAACAACGCGGGTGCTGCCCGCTCCGACGTACCCGCACGAGGCGCACCTGGGCGGGGGCGGCGGCATTACGCCCATCCACGCCCCGGTATGGGCCATCACCGAGCCGCCGCAGTGGCCGCAGGTACCGATGCAGTTCATCATGTTATGCGACCTCGGGCAGGGCTTCCTTGACCACGAGGTAGCGCGTGCTGGTGATGAAGGTCTGCGCCATCGCCGTCGGGTAGTCGCAGTGCAGCGTTTCCGCCAGCACGTCGGGCGCGCCCTCCGGGTATCCCTTGTCCCACACCTCCACGACCACTTTGTAGTTGGCGGTGTCAGCGTTCTCGATGCGAATGTGCTTGGTCATATACCGTACTCGTCGTGATCGGAGCGAGGCTCCTTGTGGAGGATGCGCGCGGCCATGATGGCGGCGCAGATGACTGAGGCCAGAGCGAACACGGCCCAGCGGGGAATGACGTTGATCCACGCGACAGCGGAGCCCGAGGCTGTGAGCCCGGAGCCCAGGGCGAACAGCAGCGTGCCGGCAGCGCCGAGCTGCATCGAGCCCCACTTTTTGGCTTCGCGCCAGTCGTCGACGAGTTTCATCGGGTGACTCCGGGGTAGATGACCATGACGCCCTGGATCACGCGCTCGGCAATGCCGGACGCCGAGGTGATGACGAGGTCGTAGGCCCAGGTCGTGGTCTCCTCGAGGGTGTTGAGCGCCGCGGTCGTTGCCGCGCTCACGTTGAATGTGATGGTGCCCGCGGTGCCACCGAGGACAATCTCGCCGGTCGTCGTGCCCCAGGTGATCTGCGGCGCGGTGTCGGTGATGTCTACGCGCGCCATCAGCTGCGCGGTGTAGCCGGTCAGGTCGATGGCAGCACCGGTTGGGTCCTGCATCGTCAGCGCGTCGTTGAACGTCTGGCCCTGCCAGATCGACAACGTAAGGTTGAGCGGCGGGTTGCTCATTGGGCGTACCGCTTGTCGGCTTTCTGCTGGTTCAGCTGGTCGAGCTTGTCGCCCAGGCTGCCGAGCTGGGCCATGATTTGGCCGTACTGGGTCGCGTTGTTCGCCTGCTGTGACTTCAGCACGGCGATATCACGGACGTCGATCTCCTGCTGCTGCGCGTGCGCCGCTACTGTCTGTTCCAGGGACGGGATCTTCTGGGTGCTATAGCTGATGCCGGCGTAACCCCACACGAGCCCCACGATGACCGTTACGACAGTCACGACGGACCCGATTGCGGCGATCACGGTGCCGATCGTCCAGGTCCGCTCGATGCCCGGGAAACGGTGCGTGGGCGGCGTGTTGGCGTCCATCTGCAGACGCTCGTAGTCAGCCGGCGTCGGCATCGGCGCGCCCCCGCCGTTCTGTAGCATTGGGCGGTATCGAGACAGGCGGCAGCGGCTTCGGCTCGAAGCGCCGCGCCAGCCAGTGCAGGAAAAGGGCCAGCTTGATTTTCATTTCAGGTAGCCCTCGGTGCGCAGGAGGTTGAAAAACTGCTGTGCGGCGGTGTGGTAGGTGATGCACTCGGCCCAGAGCGCGTTGTTCTGCGCGTCGGTGGCGTCAGACTGTGCGAGCGTCGCGTTTGGGGGGTCACGAACCGGGGCTGGGCACGCCAGCTGTGCTGCTGCTGGCGGCTGCGGCACTGCGACTGGCTGCGGCGGTAACGAGATCGAGGGACTGGTGGCGCAGCCGCTCAAAAGCAGCAGGGCGCCGCTCAGCAGCATAGACAGGGTTCGCATGAGCGGCCTCCGCGGCGGCTTTTTGGAAGACGAGGCGGTCGACATAGACGACGTCGAGCTGTTTTTGCGTGCTGAGCTGGATGTTTTCGACTTTTTTGTCGGTGGCGGCCTTGAGCGCGGCCGCGAGCGCGATGTTTTTCGCGTTTTGCGCGTCGATCTGCTTCTGCAGAGACAAAAGCTCGTGATTTTTACCCGCAACGTACGCTTTATGGTGAAAATCGAGCAGAAAAACGGAAGTCAGCAGCAAAATCAGGGCTGCGAGTCCGATTTTCACGTAGAGGTTGGTGAGTAGGTTCATCTCCTTCTCGCGCGCGGCGCGGAGCAGCTTGGGCGAGCGGAAAATATGTGAATTGGGTACCCGTAGCAAGGTGTTTCGTACTAGGTACCCAGCGCAGAGCGGTTTTGCGGAAAAGTGAGACGAAAAAGGCCCCCGGGGGGTGTGTTTTACGGGCTTCGGTCGGGGAGACTGCGAACTTCGAGTGGGGGAGCTGCGGACGACGAACGACGAACTTCGTGCTAAGTGGCCAGGTAACGCGCGGACGGCACACTACCACTAGCGCAGAGCGCAGAGCACGAGCCCGCCACCCGGCCCTGCCCAATGCTCAAAAGGAACTCCATATCCCACCGGGGGCCTACCACGAGCGCGAGCCACAGCCGGCCAGAACGAAGGCCCGGGGGTACGCCGCACGGCGAGCCAGAGCCAGCCCGCGTTCCGCGGTCTGCACCCTGTTCTTCGTTGTCAATCCTGACACCGGAGAACGCCATGACCACTGTCAAGACCACCAAGTCCGCAAGCGCCATCAACGCACTCACCGTCGAGCTCGCCGAACTGCGCGCGGCATACACAGCACTGCGCGTCACGCACGACGAGCTGCACGCTAAGGCAACGGCTGCCTACGCGGCGCTGCTCCAGCGTGCGCGCTGTATGGAAGAAGACCGCGACGTGGCCCTGGCCGCCGTCAAGCTCGTGGACAAGAAGCTGGAAGCGGCGCGGTACGCGGCCGTGCGCGTCACCTCGGTGCTGCAATCGTGAGTCCGCGCGCGGAGAACCGCGTGCTTGGCTACTTCGCACTCGCTGCGCTCATGCTCGTGGCCATGCGCTACGCAGGCTGGATCTGAAGACAAGAACCTCTACGCGACTTCGTCGCGTAGAGCCCTTTTCTGCGTTGTCAATCCTGACATTGAACTGGAGAGTGTCATGCGTATTTCAAGCATCATCCGCGTCCTCGAGAACCAGGTCGTCGCCATCGCCGGCAAGACGGCTGCGGTCACCGTCAACGCATACAGCGCGGCCGAAGCCGAGTACCGCGCGCAGCAGCTGGTCAAGGCGACGCTCAAGTCCAAGCGCGAAGCGCTGCTGGTGGAAGCCCGCAGCGTGGTGGCCGCGCTCGACGATCTGAAGACGTCACGCGTGAATGGAGCGTTCGATGCAGCGCTGCGCGAGTTCCGCGCGGCGAGGGAGGTCTGACGTGATCGCCGCGGAGGCACTCGTGTCCTTCGCGGCGTTCTTCCTACTGCTTACGCACATCTCCAGCCGCGCAATGCGTCGACTGGTGGGCTATAAGGGGTGGGCAGACGTCGTGATGCACGGCAGCGTGCTGGCGGTGTTTCTCGGGACAAGCACCGAAGGGCTTATTCAGGCCGAGGCGGCTGCGGTGCTCTTCAGCGTGTACCTGCGCGTGTACCGCTACGCGCGCGGCTGGGAGCGCTTCGACGTGAAGCAGTTCCGTTGGCGCAGATATGCCGGACATTGGATGGTACGTGAGTGATTATGGCGGGCGACGAGCGCAAGCGAGTCGCCCGCATTCAACAGTATGGCTGGCCCAGAGAGTTCGGGGTGCCTTCGGCACCCCGAGCCCTTTTTTGCGTTGCAGGAATGGGTAGTTCCTGCATCACCCAACATCACAGTGGAGTAGACATCATGGCAAAGGCAAAGAGCAAGATCAAGGTTGCGGAGTTTGACAAGATCCTCGGAGCGATGGGCGAGAACCTCAGCATCGAAGCGGAAAGGCTGGCGGCACATATCGCCAGCGAAGGCTTCTGCGGCGATCCGCTGGAGCAGCTCATCGCCGCGGAGAGTGATGAGCTGCAGGACGACGAACCGAGCACGACGTACGAAGAACCGGAGGCCGAGGTGCTCAAGCCCGGGCTGACGGCGCGCGAAGCACGTCGTGCTCAGGCCGAGGCGCTCATCAACGAGCCCATCAGCGACAAGGCGCTCGAAATCCTCGAAGCGGCCTGCGACAACGTTGCCAAGAGCACGGGCGATGGCATCGCTGACGATGACGCGCGTGCGGAAATCGCACTGCGTAGCGCGGTGTTCGTGAGTTGCAACGCAGATCTGGACGATGTGGTCGCCGCGCGCATCGAGGTGGCGGATGATATCGACCAGGCGCTGGAGGCTATCTCGCGGGATTGCTTTGCGGTGCAGAAGTCGGCGAACTTTATCGCCAACCGGATGTATCGCAATGCGCTCAACACCGAGAAGCGTCGTGGGGCGTTGGAGGATACCGCGCACCTGGTGCGCACGCGGTTCAATCGCGAGGGCTTCGAGGCGTACCAGCAGGCGGAGAGCACCGAACCGCCGTGCGGCATGGGGGAAGATGACGCGTCCGAGTTTGGTCTGCGCGCCGACGTCGAGGTGCTGCTCGCGCACAACGAGCTGCATGCCTATCTCGAAGCGGTGACGCTGGCACTGGGGCACACGCCGATCACGGCCATGCCGTTCATGTACGAGCGTAGGGGGACGCCGGATAGCCCGGAGTTTATCCCGATCTATGATGGCGAGCGTGCACTCGACATCATGGAGATCCAGAGCGCCACACGGCGTGCTACGCGCCGCGCAGCAGGGCTGGATAGCTCGCAGCGGATCATCGCGATGATGGCGGCCAAGAAGGCGGCGAAGAAGGCCGCGATCGCCGCAGCGAAAGCGGCGTGAGCATGGCTGGCCAGTGTGGACTTCGGTCTACACTGGCCAGCGTTTTTATTTACTAGCAGCCAGGAGCTACGAGCACTTGTCAAGCACCAATATTGCTCGGCGTTCGCAGCTCGAAGCACGACGCGCGAAACTGAACGAACTTTGAGCCAAATGCGACGAACTCGCATCTACGAGCGAAATCGCGCGTCTCATTTGTGATGCGAATCGCACATCACAGAGCATTTGTGACGGCGCGAAGCGTTGGGAGACAAGGGCTACGAGCGATCAGCGCCTGAACATCACAGAAATCACAGTTTTTTGGTGTCCAGAAATAAAAGTGCTCTATTCAGCAATGTGAAGGCTGTTTTTTAGCTTTTTTTCTTCTAAATACCTGTGATTTATGTGATATATGTGATGTTTTAGAGTTTAAGTAGATGATAAGTAAAAGAAATAACGGAATCTTAACGTCACGCACTTTTCGCTTCCTGAACAGCACCTTGTGCACTGCACCAATGTGATGTGTCGAAAGATCAACGAGTTACGATTTCTTAACATCTCTGCATTCAGCTCCCAGTCGGTTTCGCATCACAAACTTTTGTGATGCGGCACCTCGTGCGAAGCTCGCAGCTCGCAATTCGCCGCACGAAACGCGCTGAAATACGCGCTCCCGAACCCCGAACAGAGTCGACGCCATGAACCTGTATCTCCTTACACAAGACGAAAATGATGGATACGACACCTACGACAGCTGCGTAGTCGCCGCAAAGACCGAACGCAGCGCCCAACGTATTCACCCGAGCCCGTACGACAAATCGTGGAATGCCGAAAACCGCGTATGGGCATCGAGCCCCGAGAACGTCAAAGTCAAACGCATCGGGACAGCCCTACGCAAAACTGCTGGCGTAATACTGACCTCTTTCAACGCTGGCTAACCCAATCCGAACCAGGAAACGCCTTCATGAAAACCACCGAAGAAAAGATCGCCGTCATGCAGCACTTTGCGCGTGACGGGGCCATCGAAGCCACGATACGTGGCGATAGGCTCGAATGGTTCGGTATCACACACCCAAACTGGGATTGGAGCACCTGTATCTTCCGCATCAAGCCCGAAGCTCGTAGCGCGTGGTTCCTGGAAGACATCGACGGCAACCTGGTGCACTTCGACAGCAAAGAGCGCGCCGAACGCGAACTGCGCAATTACCCCGACGCATACGTACGCATCGTCGCGTTCAAGGAAGTGCTGCCATGACCCAGACCTTCGAGCAGTGGCGCGACGCGCAGGGCTTCCCGGTCAACTCGACCCAGGAACCGCTATGGCGCGAGTGCTGGGATGCAGCACAGATCAGCATAGGCGCGCGGCTCGAAGCCATGCAGCGCAGCAAAGCCGAGCTCGAAGAAGCGTTGAACAAAGCCCTGGCACACAGCGGCCAGCTGCAGCTGACGATCAACGAACTGCGCGCTACACGCGCCACAGAACGCGCCGAGATCAAAGCAATCATCAGCGAAATGCAGAATCTCGAAGACCCTGAAGACGACACCTGTATGTTCTACGCTTCGCTGCTCATAAGAGCGCTCGCATGAAAAACAAACACGAGATCAACCGCGAACTGCGCACGGAGATCGCCGTGCTGAGAAACAGGCTCGCCGAGCGTGACGCGACGATCGCTGGACTGCTCAGCGAAGCCCAGTGCGACGCCCTGGAACTCATTGCGCGATTGAAAGAGCAGCGCGCGCCGCATAGCGATGTCTGCGCGGTGCGGATCAAAGACCTTGACGCCATCGAATCAACCCTCACCGAACGTGACGCGACGATCGATGAACTAAATGCCAAGTGCGCTGTTGAACGAGACTATGGTTACAGTCAGGGATACTCCGACGCCAGGCAAGACTGTGAATAAGTACCGGGTCACCTACAACTACGCGGCCACCGGCGCAGAACCCGATACCCGCGTGATCGGTGTGTTTGACACCGAAAACGAAGCCGCCGCTCTGGATAGCGCAATGCTTCTGTTGTGCAACGCCCGCACATCAGAATCCGTACGCGCTTGGACACGCGGCTGCCTGAGCGCGAAACAGCTACTACCGAAAAAGCGCAGCAACACCATACGCATAGTGACGGATGAGGATGTAGCGCGCGCCTGCACTGCCTACCGACTGCTGATGGATCACGAAGACGGTCCTTGCGAGACCGCCATACGCGCCGGGCTTGAAGCCTACGAGAAGAACAGGAAATGACAACCGAAAAAATACCCGAGGCGCTGGCGGTGCTTCAAAAGATGGAGTCCGATGCATACGCGTGGAACTACTACCAAGAAGGTGGCGGGTTTGCCGGTCGTCAGCGCGAGATAGCAGACAAGGCCATCGCCGCGTTCGCTGAGTTGATTGATGCTTCAATTAACTTCAAGCACGTAGATACCTACGAAGCCGAGGAACGTCTTGATGCAGCCCTCGCCGCCATGGAGGAATCAAAATGAAAGACGACGAACTGCGGGCGAAGTTTGAAGAATATGCAATCGCGATGTTTCCGCAATGGATGTCCATAAGCAGCGGCTCACAGATGCACATTAATCTAGCAAAGGAGCGAGCGTGGAGAGAATGGCAAGCCTGCCACGCCGCCCTGCTGGAACGGCAGGCGCAGTGGCCGAGTGAGGAGGATTCGGACACCGCGCGAGAGGCGTATGACGACGCGTACACTGCCGAAGTTTTAAGCAGCGGAGTTGGAAGCGATAACCATGCGGACGCATTGCGCGCCGCCCTGCAAGCCGTCGCACCAGCACGGGCGAGTGGGGTGCTCGATATAAATGATATGGTCAATCGGTTTCTTGGCTGGCAGTTACCGGATGATTTCGCGCCAGATGCGGGTATTAGCTTCAACCCCGGTCCGACACAGCATCTTCCGCATTGCTGGCCGACTGGCACATGTCTATTCACCGCCACGCAGGCCGAGCAGATGATTCGGCACATGCTCGCCGCCCACCCGCCAGCACAGACGAGTGCGGTGCCGGAGGGGTGGCCCGAGGCTTACGCGGCGTTCAAGGGGGCGTTTGATACTCCACTGAGCCGACTGAAGGACAGCAGCGACTATGCGGAGGACGCTCGCAAGCGCCTTGCAGAGTTTAACGAGGCCATGCTATCCGCCGCCCCACAGCCGCCGAAGGTGCGCGCATGAGCAACCTTGAGAAAGACTTGGCGGAGGTTGTGGAATATCTATCCGGCCCATTCAGCGCCAATTTCTCTGAACACTTCATCCGCACCCACCACGCCGAAATAGCCCAGAACGCGGAGGACGCGCGTAGGCTGAAGGCGTTGGAGCAGGTGATGGATGAAGCTCGTGCGCGGCCACATTCAATGTTTGCCACATACGAAGGTGGCTGGACTGATGCGCTTTTCCTGCTCAAAGAGCGAGCCGACGAAATCATGCGCGCAGAACCTGTGAGCCCCGTCGCAGAATAACCAACCACACCACGTAGCTCGTAGTTCGTGGCATGCAGCTTGCACCTAACGCGCCTCCATACCGTACCGCATTGAGCTCGACCTGGACGTCTCCGATGTACTCAACCTCTTCAATTCGTTCGACCTCGACGCTCTTAGCACGGCGTTCGCAGCACTCGCTACTCACCAGCGCAAGCCTGTCGAGGAGAACACCGTGGGACGCCCACGCACAACCAACAAGGGGCTACCAACACGAGTAGTCCTCAAGCACGGCGCCTATCACTACATAGCGCCCAGCGGCAGGTGGACACGCCTGGCGTCACAAGGTGACCTACCGGGCATGCACATCGCGCTGGCGGCTGCACTGACGGCCGACCACGGCCCGCGCATGAACGCGCTGTTCGACCTGTACTGCGAGAGGATCATGCCGAGCAAGGCAGCGTCGACACGCGCCGGCCAGGAGATCCAGATCCGAGCGCTTCGTGCGTGGTGCGGCGAGCGCAGCCCCGAGAGCATCGAACCGCATGACATTGCCGAGTACCTCGACACACGCAGCAGCAAGGTCGGTGGCAATCGCGAGATCGCACTGCTCAGCGCGGTATTCACCGCGGGCCTGCGCTGGGGCAAATGCAAACGCAATCCGTGCCTGGGTGTAAAACGAAACGCCGAAACACCCAGACAGGTCTACGTGTCAAGCCCCAGATTCTGGGCCGCATGGGCTGATGCACCACTACATCTAGGACTTGCCATGGAGTTGGGCCTCACCACTGGACAGCGCCTTGGCGATCTTCTAGCTTTGACCGCCTCAGCCTTCCGCGACGATGGCATCTACTTCGTTCAGAACAAGACCGGCGTAGCGATCATCATCGAGTGGACCCCCTGGCTGACCGACGTCATCACTCGATGCAAGGAGATCTCCGCCGAAAGCCCCTACGTTCTAGTCAACACGACTGGTCAGCGTTGGACGACTGACGGCTTCAAAACCGCGTGGCAGCGATTCATGCGACCACGCGAAGACAGGTTCCAGTTCCGCGACATCCGCAAGAAGTCGGGCAACGATGGCACCACCGGTGCACATCTGGGCAACGACAGCAAGACCTTCGAGAAGTGGTACGCCCTGAAACCCAAGCGCGCCACAGCTCTAAGCGAGAGAAACGCCCCGTCTTTTTAGACGGGTTTTTAGACAGACCGGCACGTTGAAGCAAAGAATGGCGCCCGAAGCTGGACTCGAACCAGCGACCCCCTGATTAACAGTCAAGGAGTCAAGCCTTTCACTTCAACGACTTACCACCTTTTCGTCTACGAAAAGACCACAGGATAAGTCATTGAATACCTTACGCAACAAGACCAAGTTTTGGACACAACGCTCCGGCATGACCCACGCAAGGTGGCGTGCCGTGCAGAAGCTGAAGCCCACCCGCCGGTACCTGCACATCAGTGCACCGATCGAGTGGATCAGCAGACCGAACCACCCCGACATGCCGATCGTCGCCCGGCTCGGACGTGACAAACACGGACGGCCGCTCGGCACATTCAACCACGGTATCCAGGCCGCGAAACGCGCACGTCGCGCGCTCGCCGTGAGGTACCGCGCATGACCCCGGCCAACACCGCTTTAACCCTCGAGGAGCTTCGTGAAGCCAGGCGCATTCACGATGCACTAAAACAGGAAATCGAGGTGCTTACCCAACTGAACGCGCAGCTTAACCGCCGCATCCGCGACGCACGATTCCGCACCAAGGGCGCTCTGTCCTTGAAGGAGGGTAACCGCCATGACCCGGCAGTTATTACGCCAGTGAGACACCAGCAAAACCCCGCCCGGAGATAGCCACCAAGCGCCTCCGGGCGGAGTTTCTGTATGGATTTGACCTTTCTACGCGGGGCAATCCCGCTGACGAAAACCATCACATTCAACAAACGTGATGAGAGCTTCACCACCGCTCCCTACCCCATGATCCAGAAGGTCACCAGCACTGTGCTAGCCGCGCGCACCATCCACGAGTTCGCCGACGCCCTGAAAGCTCAGGGCGCCGCGGGCGCATGCTTGCTGAAGGGGCACCTTGACCAGCCACTGGTCAACGAGTCCCGCGCCGGACACAGCAAGGACACCTTGCACGAGTGGTGCGTGTTCGACTTCGACAAGGTCGACTGCGCGCCTACTTTCGACGGCGCGCTGCAGGCCATCGCGAAATACCTGCCCAAAGAAATGGCGGAGACCGACTGTGTCATTCAATTATCGTCATCCACCGTGCGCCCCGATGTCCGTCAGTTGTCAGCGCATGTATTCGTGCTTCTTGAGCAGCCGACCGGCACCCGCGCGCTCACCGACTGGTTCGCGCACCTCAACTTCCAGCTCCCACTGCGCGACGAACTGGCGCTCACCAATTCGGGCATGTCGCTGCACTGGCCGCTCGACCGCACAGTGTCATCGCCGTCGAAACTCATCTACATCGCGCCCCCACGCTGTGTGGGTTTCGCACCACCGAAAGACGCGTTGATCCGCACCTACGGCGGCAAGCGCCGCAAGCTCACAATCCCGCGGTTCGATGCGATATCCAGCGAGCAGATCGGCGCGAAGATCAACAAGCTGCGCACCGCAAACCACCTGCCAGAGCGCCAGCACCGCACGCGCATGGTCAAGGACGTCGAGTTCCTGGTCGACACCGAAGAGTGCGTCGTTCACGACATCAAGCCGTCAGGCGATGGGTACATCCGGTTCAATCTCAACGGTGGCGACTCGCTGGCCTACTTCGTCAACCTACGCGAGCCCGGCGTGGTGGGGAACTTCAAGGGCGAGCCGTACATGATGACCAAGCAGCTCTCACCCGAGCTGTACAAGTCACTGACCAAAGCCGCCAAAGCACTGCCGAGCAAACTGCCACCGGCCACGATCGAACCTCTGGCGTTCTACGCCACCAACCGCGAGTCCGGCGTCTACATCGGCAGCTACGACCGCGAACACGACCGCATGCGCGTCGACGCTTCGACCCTGTCCGCTGCGTACTCCTGGCTCGCCCAGTTTGGCGTACCGGCCAAACAGGCACTCCCTCACTACGACCTGGTGCACGACATGTCCAGCACGATTCGCTTCGAGGATGGGTACCCCATCATCAACCTCTATGAACAGACCGAATACCTGAAGACGTTCTCCGACATCGAACGCAGCACGCAGTGCAGCGCTGACAGTCTGGCAGTGCTGACAACCCGCACACCGACACTGTGGAAAGTGATCTTCAGCGCGTTGGGCACCAGCACCGAAGCCTCGCTGTACTTCATCAACTGGCTGGCGGCCATATTCCAGCGCCGCACGCGCACCATGAGCGCCTGGGTACTGCACGGGACGCAGGGCACCGGTAAGGGCCTCATCATCAATCACATCCTGCGGCCGTTGTTCGGCCCGGAAGCGGTGACGCAGCAGCTGTACTCGCAGCTCAACACCAACTTCAACGCGTTCATGGAGGGTCGATTATTCGTCGTGATCGACGAGGCCGATCTCTCCCGCGCCGTCGACCAGGCGACGCTGCGCTCCAAGCTGTACGACTGGATCACCGAGCCCTTCATCTCGATCAACGCCAAGGGCATCGGCGAGCGGGACGTACCGAACAACGCCAACCTGATGCTGCTGTCCAACAGCACACGCCCGGTGATGATCGAGAGCGGCGATCGCCGCTTCAACGTCGGCGAGAAGCAGACCGAGCGGCTGTTCATCGCACCCAACGAGCTGGCGGCCCTGCTCGACCAGCGTGAGCTGAAAGAGTTCGCCCAGCTGCTGGGCAGCTGGCAGATCAACGACGAGATGCTGGTGCGCCCGTACGGCGGCGAAGCCAAGGGCATCATCTACGAAGCGACGCACAGCCTGCTCGATCGCATCGCGCGCGCCATCCACGAGGGTGACACCCAGTATTTCGTGGACAACCGGCCCGACTCCGCGCAGCTGCGCACCGACTTCAGCGGCCGCATGCTGCCCGTACGCGAGTACGACGCACTGCTCGAGGCCATGGCTGCACGCACCCTCACCGTACTCACCACATCCGACCTGTACGTGCTGTTTCGGATGGTGGCAGTCACCGAGAAAACATTCCCGGAGACCAAGGCCGCGCAGCGCCAGATCTACCAACGCTACGGCCTGCTTCCACTGGGCGACAAAACCTATCGCGACAAGCGCAGCGACAAGACAGTACGCGGCGTGCCGATGGCCCGTAAGTGGCAGACATCGCACGCGCTACGCGAAGCCGTCAAACCCGACACCGAGAGCAACGTGCTGCCCATGAGGAAGAAGTGATGCGTGCCTGGCTGATGAACCCCCGCAATAACGACCTCATGATCGGCTTCGCTGTGGGCTTCTGGGCCGCCTGCGCTGTGTGCGCCCTGCTGGACGCACTCCATTGAACGCGCCCTTACCGAACTCTCGCAGACGGTGCGATAACCCGCCAGAAACCGACGACGCGGGGCTACGACTCGCAATCGCACTGAGCCTCAGTTTTTGGACGCTCGTTTTCCTATTCATCCACTGGATAGTCTCGTGATCAGCCCGTTCAAAACCTTCGGCAACTGGAGCTGGTCGCTCTTGTCCGTCTATCGCAGCTGTCCGTACCGGGCGCGGCTGAAAAAGATCGACAAATCCCCCGAGCCGCCGCCAGAGCCCAACGACCCGCGCACCCGCGGCATACGCGTGCACGACAACGCACAGAAGTACGTCGAGGGCACCGGGCCGTTGACGCCCGAGCTGGCTGGCGTTGAAGGCGTCCTCGCCGACATCAAGGACGTCCGCGACTCGGGCACGGGCATCGTGACGCTCGAAGAGCCGATCTACCTGGACAGCAACTGGCGCGTCACGACCAAAGAAAACCGCTGGCTGGTGTTCATCACCGACGTGCACGTCGTGATCCCCGGCCAGCTCAACATGACCGGCGACTACAAGACCGGCAAGAAGTTCGGCAACGAGCTCAAGCACTACCAGCAGATGGAGCTGTACTGCATCGGCGAGTGGAGCGTCAACGCAGCCGCCGGCACGGTCTTCGACACCTACACCGCGGACCTGATCTACGTCGATCAGAAAGACGTGGTCTCGCACGAGTTTACCCCCGAGCAACTCGAACGCGCACGCGCGCGGCTCGACGTGGAGGTCGGTCGAATGATGGCCGACAAGGTCCACACCCCCCGACCCAATCGGGTCACCTGCAAATACTGCCCGTTCTCGCCACGCGGAACCGGCGCCTGCCCCGTAGGAGTTTGACCGTGACCAAACGCACCAAGGATTTTGAGTTCTTACTCGCCATGGGAACTGGCGAAACGCATCCGTTCGCCAACACCGACCAGCACGCCGTTCCACCCTCTAGTCGCGTGCGCTACAAGCAGGTCTGCTCGGCCATCCACGAGCTGAACGAACGGCACTGCGGCGGCCGTCGCGATTTCGTCGCTCGCCTAGCCGACAACGGGCGAAAGATCGTCATCCATCGCATCAACGACGGCATGACGCAGCTCCCGACACCGGAACGCGTCCCTGCCGCACCACGGCGCACGAAGCCCGTCGCGCCTGCACCAGCCGCCGAACCGATCGCCGACAAGGCATCGGTCGAGTCCATCGTCGAGGCCGCGATCCGCCGCATGGCGGGGGCGCCAACAGGGCGTAAGTGGTGGATCGTCAACGGCGCGAATCAGAACCACGCGTTCCTCGATGAGAGCGCAGCGCGGGAGTACGCGCGTTTGATCGTGACCCCCACGGTATTTGTAACGCACGAGGTGTGACGTGGCGAAGTTAATGGGCGCGGTCTGGGACCAGGCCGCAGCAGATCGGGCTGAAGAGGTGGCGAAGGCAGACAAGAAACGGCTCGACGAGCTGGGCCGATTCATCGTGCCCAGCTCACAGATGCGGCATATCTCGGCATGGGGGGCTCAACAGTATCTACCGCACAGCCATCCATGACATGCGCAACATCATCATGGTCACATCGTAAGGAACTTCACATGGGCGATCGCGCTGTTATTCAACTGGTTTACAACAACGAAGTCTCGCCAACGCTTTACTTGCACTGGAGCGGATCGCGTGTACCTGAGCTCCTCGACGGCTTGCACGCGCAAATGGTTACTCGACTGACCGATGCCAACTACTCATTTGCACGGCTTGTAGGACGCGCATGCAACATGAACGGAGGCGACACGGAACGCCTGAGTGTCGGCGTATTTCCACCGGAAGACGAGCTGAAATCGCCAGGAGACGCTGGCGCTTTCATCGTCAATCTCACCACCAGCCACGTGACGTACTACGGCGGCTACGAGCCCGATGTGAGCGCGCTGACACCGTGGATCTGGGCCAAGCTCCTCGATCCGAGCGCGCAGCCTGAAGCACCGCCGCTCACCGGCGCCGCTTGGAGTACGACAGCGTGAGGTTCCGCTTCGCTCTTAGCGCGCAGAACCGCGTGCTCGTCGCACGGTTCAAAGAACTGAACGCGCTGCGCACTGACGGCCGCTGGGACCCGGAGGAAATGTGCTTCCCGCCGGGCGATCCCGACACCGTTTTCATGGAGTTCGTCACCGAGCACGCCGACGACCTCATCGAAATTATTGCCAACTACTACTCGGGCTGACCCCATGTGCGACGCATTGTTACGCGTGACATTCAAGTACAACGACCCAGACCAGACTATCGACGTCGAGTGCGCGCACGACGTCCCTGACAAGCTCGCCGCGCTGAAGAGCCAAGCCGGCGTGAAGTCCGTGAAGGTCTACATGCTCACCGCCGCGCACCGGCTCACCGAGACCTGGGTGGGAGGCGAATGAGCGCCGACTTCTCAGCCCACCTCGGCAAGATCATCGACTTCGGCTTCGCCGGCAGCGCTGTGCGCTACGAGGGCCGCGTCCTGCAGGTGCGCAAAAACTGGGTGCTGTTCGAGTTCCCCTGCGCACAAGGCAGGCTCGAAGGCTGGCGCAACGTCCGAGGGTACGTCATCTATGAGCGTGTTTAAGCCCTGGCCGCACCAGCTGCAAACCGCCGGCTTTTGCGCAAGTTCGAACATCGGTTTCGACATGTCCGATCCCGGCACCGGCAAGACCAGCAGCCACCTGATGGCGTTCGAGGAGCGCGTCAAGGCGGCCACGGCGAAGCGCGCGCTGGTAGTGTGCCCCAAAACCCTCATGCGCAGCGCGTGGGGCAACGAGATCGACAAGAACTTCCCGCGCCTGAGCTACGCGCTGGCTGACGCTGGCAAGCGCGCCGAGGCGTTCGGGTTCAACACTCCGGTCGTGATCGTCAACACCGACGGCGTGAAAGACCTGGCGAAGCAGCCGAGACTGCTGAAGGGGTTCACCGACATCATCATCGACGAATCCACCACCTTCAAGCACGCCTCGTCGCAGCGATCGAAAGCCGCGCTGAAGCTCAGCGGCCTGTTCGAGAACCGGTACCTGCTGACGGGCACGCCGAACGCCAACTCGGTCACCGAGCTGTGGCACCAGGTGAAGATGCTCGACGGCGGCCAGCGGCTCGGCCCGAGCTTCTTCCAGTTCCGCAACGCGGTGCAGGAGAGCGTGCAGGTCGGCTCGATGCCGAACATGCTCAAGTGGCACGACAAGCCCGATGCACTCGAGGCCGTGTTCAGCCTCATAAAGGACATCACGATCCGGCACGCGTTCGAGGACGTGATGCAGCACGTACCACCGAACCACATCACGCGCTACGACTTCGATCTCAAGCCATCGCTCATGAAACAGTACAAGTCGCTCGAAGCGACGTGCGTACTGGCAATCAAGGACGTGGGGATCACCGCAGTGCACGCCGCAGCGCTGCGCACCAAACTGCTGCAGCTGGCCAGCGGCGCGGTGTACACCGAGACCGGGAAGTACACCGTGCTCGACACGCAGCGCTACGAGCTGGGCGCCGACCTGGTCGAGCAGCACCAGCACTCGATCATGTTCTTCAACTGGACGCATCAGCGCGACCAGATGGAGACCATGTTCAAGAAACGCGGCATCGCGTACGCCGTGATCGACGGCTCGGTAGCCCAGAAAAACCGCGACCAGATCGTCGCCGATTTCCAGTCTGGTAAGTACCAGACGATCCTTCTGCACCCCAGAACGGGTGCGCACGGCCTGACCCTGACCTTGGGCGAGGCGTGCATCCTGCTGTCCCCCATCTACGAAGCAGACCTGCTCAAGCAGGCGATCCACCGCATTTATCGAGGCACCCAGAACAAGGTGACCAACACGATCCTTGTGCAGGCGCGCGGAACCGTCGAAGACCTGGTGTACGACAGACGCCTCGAAAAGACCAACAACATGAACGATTTTCTCGCGCTTGCGGTTCAAGCCCAGGCACGAAGGAGCACACATGCGAAATAACTGGCTTCGCGGTTTTACACTCCCCGCATCGGGCGGGGCACTGACGCTTCGGCGCGCTCGGGCATCGTGCCCGGGCTATGCACTCAACACCCTGCTACACGTGCGGCTGCTCCAAGCGACGCACGATGCCGCGCTGGCTCCCCTTCTCCGGCGCGCGGTTACCCAGCTCGTAGGCAGCATCGACACGGTGTTCCGCCGCAGCGACGCAGAGAAGCTGCTCCGTGCTGTGTTCGCAGAGACGGGCCGACTGTCGACGATCACGGAGCACACCGACTTCGCCCGGTTCATCGGCAGCGAGCCGACTCACGCCGGCCGGTTGTTCCAGGTGTATCGGGAGCAGTGCAACGAAGGGAACGACATCGCCGGCGATCTGTTCCAGTCCGAGTTCGGTCGGCGGTGGCTTGACCGACACGGTTGCGTGCTGTTCAACGACTGCGTGTATAGCAGCGATGACATCACCCTCTGTCAGTTTTGCGACGAGGACATGCTCGAGAGCGAGAGCGCGCGAGTCTTCACCTCGGGCGATCTCAATGACTCGGTCCAGGCGTGCTGTGACTGCGCGAACAACACCGATCACGTCTACAGGTGCGAGATATCGGGGTACCTGTTCAGCGATTCGGACACCAACCGCCAGCGGCTCGACACGGGGGAAACATTCTGCGAGGAATACTGCAGGGAGGAAAACAACCTCGTCGAGTTCGACGAGGACGACGACGAATATGTACGCGTCGGGACTTCGACGCGGCTGTGTGGGTACCACGGCTCCGAGCGCCCGTGGAAGGAGCGCTCGTTCAAGATTCCGAGTGCCGCCGTTGGTGTGGAGCTGGAGCTGGGCTTCGCCGGCGGCGAACGTGCACGCTCAAAGTTCCTGGAGGCGTTCACCTCGACGCGCACCGGCCGCATCGTCGACCACCCGTTCGGCTGCGAACGCGATGGCTCGCTCGAGTCTGTGCCGGGTGGCATGGAGATCATCTCGGACCCGCTGTCGTTCCGCGAGGGCTACCAGAGCGAAACGTCCGAGTGGCGCTGGCTGCTGAAGACGCTCGCCGAATACGGCGCCGAGGGCTGGAAGTGGCGTGCGCTGGCGGGCATCCACGTCAACCAGGACGTGCAGCACGTCTCGCGTGAGTGCGTGCTCAAGTACGCCATCTTCATCTCCAACGCCGCGGCGCTCAGCAAGTTCGTCTCTGGCCGCAAGAAGATTTACGGCCACAGCGATGACAGTGAGAGCACGCTGCGAACCCGCCAGTACAGCGGTGGCTACACCAAGAAAGTCGCCCGCACCTACGGCCGGTTGACGACAGCGGAGGCCATCCACTCGGTGTTCTCGCAGGGCAAGTACGCCCCCGTACTGCTGCGCCCGGACGGCCTGTCGATGGAGACCCGGATCTTTGGGTCGAACATCAAGTACGAAGGGTTCATGGCCTGTGTGGAGTATTGCGTAGCCGTGCTCGAGTTCGTGCAGACACTGAGCGCTCAGGACGTGTTTTCTCCGACCATCAGCGCCGAGTTTCGCCAGTGGCTCGGCCCGCTCACCCGCAAGTTCCCCAACCTGTGCAGCAAGCTCGGCATCGTGCCGCGTATCGGACTCGTGACGTCTCCGTCGTCCGCCAAGATCATCCCCCTCCGCGCAGTAGCGTAAGGAAAAACCACATGTGCATCGCCATCTATAAGCCCGCGGGAACGTGGGCTTCCAAGGAACAACTGCGCAATTCGTTCGAGGCCAACCCGCATGGCGCGGGCTACGCATACCTCGACGGTACCCTGATGACCATCAAGAAGGGCTTCTTCACCTGGCGGGCGTTCTGGAAAAGCTACAAGAGCGACATCACCGCCGAGATGCAGGCGCTGATCCATTTCCGCATCGCCACGATGGGCGAGAAGAACACCGAGAACTGTCACCCGTTCGATCTGGGCAACGGCGTGCTGATGCACAACGGCCCGCGGTTGAACTACCAGCACTGCGCCGGCGACGACAAGCGCAGTGACTCCCGGCAGTTCGCCGAGGACTTCATCGCGGGCATGGACTCCAGCCAGGTGCGCCGCATCCTGCCGATGATCGAGTCGTTCATCGGCACCGAGAAGGTCGTAATGATGTTCGACAACGGCGAGGTGCTGATCGCCGGCGAGAAACAGGGCTACTGGCGCAACGGCATCTGGTGGTCGAACACCTCGTTCGAGGGCTACGGCAAGCGCAGCAGCTGGGCGTTCCCGGAAAAGACGTTCGGTTCCTACGTCAACTCGGGGTACCCCCGTATTTCGCCCCTCGACTGGCTCCATGACGACGAAGACGACGACACAGCCGTACCGTCCCGAACGCTGCCGCCCAAGGTGGTCAAGCCCTTGTGGCGCTGCGTCAAGAGCGAAGCCCTCGGCGAGTACCTGCCGCGTGTCGTCAGCCAGGGCGGCGAGACGCTGCACTGGAACGAGGGCCTCTGCGCCTACGTCGATCAGACACTGACCCTGAGCGCTCAGTCCGACGGCATGAGCGTGTGGGACGTCGTCGATAGCAAAGGCGGCGAATGGGACATCGTCGGCGAAGTCATGCAGGACGCGGACCATCTGCGCATGTTCCTCGACGAGTGCGACTCGTTCGACGCGCAGGAAGACGACACCGAAAGCGACGAAGGGACGACGGCCCTGATTTCCGTCAACAGCGCTGTTCACTAACCACCCTGCAGGAGTTACACATGAGCAAGTTCATCATCACCGCGTCGATCGACACGGACAATTTCGCCGAAGCCCAGGAGTTCGCCCGCGCTCTCGGCGGTGACACCAACGAGATCCAGTTCATCCTCGGCCGCAACCCCTTCACGAGCAGCGACGTGAAGTGCGACGCCGCACCGGCCGCCGAAGGAGCTGTGCCGACCATGGCTGACGCGTTCGTCGCTGCGGCGACGCCCGACGCGATCGCGGTCAATCCGAACTACACGACGTTCGGCATCAACGTCTACGAGAGCGATAGCCACGCCTTCGCGCTCGGCAAGAAGCTGTATCGCAACAAGCACGAGGCCGCGGAGAAGCAGACGCGCAACGGCGGCTGGGTGACCAGCTTCGACCTGCGCATCGACCTGGGCACCGGCCAGTTCGTCACGTTCGGGGACGGTGACGGCGAAACGCGCTGCTTCGCCGTCAAGCCTGACAGCAACGGTGGCATCGTGCTGACCCGTGGCTACGACTCGGCCTCGGAAGCGGTCGTCAACAACCCCGGAGCGCTGGCCGTCGTCGCCGTGAACCTGGACGACGACAACCACGTCAGCGTGATGTACAGCGACAAGTAAGGACACCCAGCTCTGCGTGCGCACCCCGCAGAGCTGCTTCTCGATTCACCAAGTTCCAGGGTGCCCGATGCACATCATGCTCGATATCGAAACACTGTCGACCGATCCACACGCGGTCGTCTTATCCATTGGCGCAGTGGCGTTCTCAGTGCAGGACGGCCTAGCACCGATCCAGTTCTACGGCGTGGCCAGCCTCGACGACCAGTCCGGCCGCACCATCAACCCCGACACCGTGTCGTGGTGGATGCAGCAGGTCCGTGAGAACCCGGACGCTGGCGACGTGTTCGACGGCCCGCGCGAACCCGTCAGCTCCGTGATCGAACGGCTGACCCAATTCATCACCCGGTTCCTCACACCCGATGGCGGTGTGTGGGCCAATGGTCCCGACTTCGACTGCGTCATTCTGCGCACGTTGTACGAAGAGCTGGGCATCAAGCTGCCGTGGCGCCATTCGCAGCACCGCTGCGTCCGCACGATGAAGTCCCTCGCGCGCTCGCTCAACATGGAGGTCGTTGTGGCCGAGAACATGTGCGCGCACAACGCGCTGGCCGACGCCGAGTACCAGGCTCGTTACATCATCGCGCTGTTGCGCGACTTCGGGGTGCAGGCGTGACCCTTCCGTTCGCCCAGATCGCGTCCGTAGACATGGAGACCTATTACGACGACGAGCTCAGCCTGCGCAAGATGTCGATGACCGACTACATCTGGGACGATCGGTTCGAGGCGCAGACCTGTGCGGTCCAGCTGCTCGGCGTCGACGGTACGCCGCTCTGGCCCGAGGCTGAAGTCGCCGCCGGTCGCGACGACATCATCACGCTGCTGCGCGAGATCGACTGGTCGACAACAGCGCTGCTGGGACATCACACCCAGTTCGACGGCCTGATCGCCACGCACCACTTCGGCGTCTACCCGTGCTTCTGGATCTGCACCCTGAGCATGGCACGGGCGATCTACGGCACCGACACCAGCGTGTCGCTCAACAGCGTGGCGCAGAAGCTGGGCCTGGCCGGCAAGGTGAAGGCGCAGGCGCTCGTCGATGTGAAAGGCATGCACATCGCCGACATGAGCGACGAGACGCTCGAGGCGCTGGCGGACTACAACGCCGACGACGCCGAGCAGACGGGGGCGATCTTCAAGATCCTGCGCCCGTTCATGCCCGACGACGAGCTGGCGCTGCTCGACCTGACCATCCGCATGTACGCCGAGCCGACGCTGCTGATTGACGGCGATCGCGTGGCCAAGGTGCACGCCGACGAGCGCGCGCGCAAAGCCGCGCTGTTCGAGGCTCTGGACATCGACGTCACCAGCATCCGAAAAAATGCGATCTTCGCCGCGAAGCTCGAAGCTCTTGGTGTCGAGCCACCGCGAAAGTTCTCGCTGCGCGCAAAGAACCCCGACGGCACGCCGAAGGAGGTCTATGCGTTCGCCAAGGACGACTACGAGTTCAAGGGGCTGTTGGAGCACTCCGACGAACGCGTGAGCATGCTCGTCGAAGCCCGCATGGGCGCCGGCAGTAATCTGGTCGAGACCCGGGCGGCCACGATCATGCGTCGCGTCGGTAGGCCGACGCCGATCTATCTCAACTACTACGGTGCGCGCACCGGCCGGTGGTCGGGCGGCGATGGGTGCCTCGTTGGCAGCACGCAGATCAAGGTGCTGCGCGCCGGCCACGGCGTGACCATCCGACTTGACGGGCTGCGCGATGACGATCTGGTGTGGGACGGCGAAGAGTACGTCGTCCACGACGGGCTTGCTGAACGCGGGGAGCGCGAGGTTGTGTCCTACGACGGCGTGACCGGCACGCCGGATCACGAGGTGTACCTCGAACCCGACATGCCGCCCGTACGTTTGGACAAGGCCATGGAGCTCGCACTTCCGCTGCTGCGCGACGGAGGGACGCGGGAGTGGTCGCGTCTGCGTAAGCTCTGTCAGGGCGCGAAAGCTCGGTGTACAAGCCCGCGGCTTAGGAGTTTCGCTGACTATGGAGCGCGTGGAATCGCGTTCGAGTTTTCGTCGGCGAGTGAAATGGCTGCGTACATCCTGCGCGTCCTGGGCGACCGCCCGTCCCCCGAGCACAGTATCGACCGCATCGACAACGCACGTGGCTACGCACCCGGAAACCTGCGATGGGCAACCAGGCAGGAGCAAGCGAACAACAAGCGCGCGTATCGCAGCTGGGTATACGGCGACCACATGAAGCAGCTGCAGCAGCTGCGCCCAGACCTGTCGTACGAAACGCTGCGTACGTGGATAAACGACGGCATGACTGACGCCGAGATACTCGCCCGAAAGAAAACAAGCAGCGGACGACCTCGTGTCGCCGCCCCCAAACAGCTCCGCATGGGGGACGACCGACATGCTCGCTAAGACCTACGACATCATCAACTGCGGACCACGTAGCCGGTTCGCTGCCAACGGCGCCATCGTGTCAAACTGCAACTGGCAGAACTTACCCAAGCGCGGTTTGGGTGGCGAGCTGCGCAAGTCGCTCGTCGCGCCGGACGGCCACGTACTCATCATCTCGGACGCGTCGCAGATCGAGCCACGGCTGCTGGCGTGGGCGTCTGGCCAGCAGGACGTGCTGGACGTGTTCGCCAACGGCGGCGACGTCTACTGCGCAACTGCCTCCGATATCTACGGTCGGATCATCACGCCGGACGACAAGGACGAGCGGTTCACCGGCAAGGTGTACGTCATCGGCGGTGGATACGGCGCCGGTGCGCCGAAGCTCAACTACATGATGAAGATCGGCAAGTTTGGGCCACCGGTGCATCAGGACCTGGAGGTAACCAAATCCGACTTGGCGACGTGGCGTACAGCACGGCCATTCATCACGCGCGAGTGGAAGAACAATAACGACAACGCCAAGATCGCGTTCCTCAACCTCACCGACATCGACGACGGCGTCGTGGTGTACGAGGGAACGAAGCGCGGTGGCTACATGCACATGCCGAACGGGTCGTACATTTTCTACCCGAATGTGCAGATGGACGACGACGGTCGCGATTATTACTACGTCGCTCGCAACGGCCCGGTAAAACTGTACGGCGGTATTCTCACCGAGAATAAAATCCAGGCGCTGGCCCGCGTCATGATCGGCTCGCAGTTTCTGCGCATGCAGGAAGAAATGCCGGATATGCGCATCGCCACCTCGTCGCACGATGAAGGCGTTTTCGTCGTGCCGATTAAAAAAGCCGAGCGCTACGCGGAGAATGTGCAGCGAATCATGTCCACCACGACTGACTGGGCACGAGGGCTGCCGCTCAATGCTGAAACCCACATTTCAAAAATCTACGACAAAAGCTGAGATAAAAAAACTGGACCTTCACCGGCTGCTCAACGCAGTAGCGATGCGCGCCTACAAGCTGGGGCATCGCGACGGGGCACTCGGGCTCCCCGTAAATACCGAAAAAGCCCGCGTTTCTGCAAGGAGTGTCAACACGATATATGACGATCAAAAGTGACATCGAGAGTCTCACCACGTCGATCCCCGACGCCAACGAAAAGCACTACCTGGCGTCGACCCTGAGTTCCGCCCTGGAGGCACTTGAACATGCTCCTGCCGAGATTATCAAGGCGCTCGACGATTTCTTCACCCACCGGACTCTTCAGTAATGAAAACGCTGCGCGAACTGCTGGATGACGTGGAAGTTCTGGACAAAGAAAATGCGCAGGCTTCTTCGGCGGCTCGCGCAGCATCTGACGCCTTGGAGGCTGCCAAGCAGATACTCCAGTCGGCCATGCTCGAACAGGGCACAGATATCGTCCGAAAAGACGGTTTTACTGTAACGAACGTCGACAAGGAGAGACCCCATGTATTAGACTGGGACGCGTTTTATCCCTATCTAAAACGCAGTGGCAACATGCACCTGTTGGAGCGCCGAGTTTCGGCCAAGGCGTATGCGGAGATAATGGAGTCCAGAAAGGGCAAAGAAATCCCCGGTGTCACGGAGTACAAATACCAGCAACTGCAGATCCGACGAGGATAATTGCAATGTCAACAACGTCCGCAAAAGGAATCACCGCACGCGCCCCACGTACTGATCTGTCCGCTGTCGATCAGGCGTTGTCCAACGAAGCGCTAAATATCCGCAACACCATCGCCTCCGGCGGTGCACCCAAGATCAGCATCAGCCGCGCTGGCCAGTTCACCGGTCCCGACGGTCTGGACATGGGCACCGAGATCCGCGGTGTCGTGGTCGACTACATCTCGGCCAACCGCTACTACCCCCACGTGTTCGACGCTGCCAACCCCCTGCCGCCGGTGTGCTTCTCGTTCGGCAAGAACCTCAACGAGATGGCGCCTGACGAACTGGCTCCCGAGCCGCAGGCCGACGCGTGCAGCACGTGTGAGATGAACCAGTGGGGCTCGAAGGGCAAGGGCAAGGCGTGCAAGAACACGCGCGAACTGGCCTTCATCCTCGAAGAGGACCTCGAGGCCGAGGAGCCGAAGCTGTACCTCATCAGCGTGCCGCCGACCGCGATCAAGTCGTTCGATGCGTTCGCGAACCTGTGCAGCCGCGTGCTGAGCGGGCCGCCGATCAAGGCCATCGTGACGATCAAGGCCGTGCCCCAGGGTACGTACACCACGATGGTGTTCGCCGACCCTGACAACAACCCGAACTACGCCGAGCACTTCGCTCTGCGTGACGAGGGCGTCGCGCTCATCAGCCAGCTGCCGAACCTGGACAACTATGTCCCCTCTCCGCAGGCCCGTCTGGCCGCGAAGCAGGCTGCGGCTCCCGCCGCGCGGCCGCGCGCTCGGTAAGCGCAAGACGGTTCAGCTGCTCCGTGAATAAAAGCAGCGCCTTTCCACTACCCACTAAGAGATCTACCCACTATGGCACTCCGTAGCAGCATCGCGCGTCTCAAGCCCGTCGTCACCGAAGTCGAAACCGAAGTCGAAACCGCCGTGGAGACCGAGATCGAGCAGGAAACCGAGCAGCAGGCCGCCCCGGTTACCCGCGGCCGCGTCGCCGCGCCGACCGTCGACACACCGAAGGTCGAAACCCGCGGCCGGCCCCGCCAGTCCGAAGAAGAAAAGGCTGCCAAGGCCGCCGAGCGCGCCGCTGCACCCAAGCCGGTGCGCGCACCGCGCGCTGTCGTGAGCGTCGGTGCCGTACGCACCCCGGCCGAGCTGCGGGCCGTACTGAAGGAGATCGAGGTCGACCACCGCTCGCTGAAGGACGCCATCGAACTGGCCATGGCCAAGTTCCAGCCGAAGATCGACGCACTTCGTGCGGCGCACTCGGCGGCCAGCGCCGAGCTGTCGGCGGCACTGCTCAAGTAATTCCGCGCGCAGGGCGGAAGTGGCGCGGCTGGTGAGCACTCCCACCGTGTAAACCGCTACGACGCCGTGGCGTAGCCACGAACCACGGCACCCCCATTTCAAACAGAGGAGTCCATGAAAGAATCAGGATTCGTCAAAGCCGTCTGTCGACTTCTTCCAGGCGACGTATATCAGCAGGGCATGGCCGCCGGTGCGTTCGGTAGCAACGGGACGCCCGATCGCTATTTCGACTATCGAAAGGAGCTGTGGGTCGAGTTCAAGATGGCCACGAGCCACGGATCGCGCGGATACAACGTGGGCGATGGAGAGAACAGCATGCTGTCCGGGCTGCAGAAGGCGTGGTTATGCCGCCGATGGAGAGCTGGACGCAACGCCTGCGTGATTGTCGGCGTCCCGTCCGACCACACCCGCGGTTTCGTGCTGGATACGCCCAACGAATGGATGGGCGTCGTCAAGCCCGAGACGTTCATTCCGCGGCTCAAATACGCGCCGGAGTTAGCGGCGTACATCCTGTCGAGAGTCTCATGACCAACCTATTGCACCTGCTCGGAATGCTGCTGATCCAGCTCGCCAAGTTCCTCAAGATCGGCGGCGTCGTCGTGGTAGCCGTCACCGCGAATCGCCGCTTGCGCACCGCCTGAAACCGCCATACTTTCGGGCTGCCGACCTTCCCCTTGGGGTCTGCAGGTCTGGACGTAGGTGACCTCAAAAACCGCGTCAGTCAGGACTTGAGCACACTCCCCCCTCAAGCGACCTGGCACCTAGCCCCCGACGCGGCCTCCGCTCGGGGGCTTTTTTCTTGGAGACGTACCTATGCCGCACGAAGAGCTACGCGCGAAGCTGACTGACGCCGGGGCACTCAACGAGATCGCCGTGCTCCTCTCTGGCAACGAGTGGAGCGCAGACACTCTGTGCGCCATAGCCGATGTGGTAGCGGCGACAGGGCGCGTCATAGAGGACATTGAATGAGCTTCTACCTGTACATGCACCACGGCCGACTCGATCCGAGCACCGGCGGCACCGACGAAGAAGGCAACGAAGTCGACGACTGGGGCTTTGAAGGCCCTAATCTTGTCGGCGTCATCGGGACGCACGTGACCTATGGCGAACTCCGCGTTTTCTTCGGCGACGCCACCGCCGCACGCGTCGCCAAGGCGCTCACCGGCTGGGCCGACGGCAACGGCGACGAAGACCTCTGCGTAAACTTCAGCGAAGACAACTCATGCCTGCGGCGATTCAACGCCGCCCGAGGGCGCGACGAGTTCTTCGGCGATTGGGGGCTGGCGATGAGCATGCGTCACATGACCGCGCGAGCCGAGAGCGAAGCCCACGCCCAGAACGCTCTGCGCACAGCATCGAACATAGCCGTGGAGCACGTCCCGCTTAGCGGCGCTGCCTGGACACCGAGATGAGCGCCACCGTCGCGGAGCTACTCGCCGAGCTCAAGCCGCTCTTACGCGATCACGGCGACATGCCGGTGTGCGTTCAGCAGCCTGAGCACGGCGTGGAGGAGGTTACGTTCGTAGATCGCAGACCTTCGCGCGAAACCACGACGGTCGACATCTACTCCGGTACACCGGACGACGCCATGGACGTCAGGCGCTTCTATCGCGAGCTACTGCACATCGTTCGCACGTTCCAAGGCAGCGATTTCGTCGTCACCGTGTTTCATCCGGCGCACGGCTCCGAACCGCTCGATGGGATCACCACCGACTCCGAGTCGCTGATCCTCACCACTCTCTTTTCCGAGGCACCCCATGATCGAGACACAGGAGCGAATCCGCGCCCAGCGAGTCGCTGACAACGACAGGATGGACTTCCTGCCGAGCAAACTGCCGGGCAAGTTCCTGCAGTTCGAGGGAGCGACTTACGACCAGCTGCGCGGCCTGACCCGTGACTACGCCGGGGGCTACTGGGACTTCTACGACCTGACCAACGGCGGCTTCTTCATCGCCCCGCACGGCGCCGGCGAGTACGCGGTCAACGTGGCCAGCAACGGCTACCACGGCACGATGAGCCACGAAGCCGCGGGCATCACCGCTTCGCTCTACGCGCTAAACGCGATGTGCTGGAAGTACCACGAAGAGCGGTACAACGAGCTGTACCACCACCTGCGCGACTTCGCGCTCGAGCACGCCGAGGCCGCGGCGATCCTCGGAGCGATCGACTGATGGCCGAGACCGTCCAGATCCGCATCGGCGACAAGGTCGTCGAGGTGCCGGACTTATCGACCGTGCGCAAAGGGTGGGTGTACCGCGTCAACTGCGGCGACTTCGAGGGGCCGTGGCGCCGCGCTGCTACCGACGCCACGAAGAACGGCGTGGGGAAGTGGATCGTGCGCCCCACGACATCCAACGCGAAACGAACCAACGGATACGACGGATGAAAACTCACAGCGACCCGATGCTACCGCCCGAGGACATCGAGGAACCACCGCGACTCGAGGACGGCGAGCCGGATGAGTGGCTCGAGAGCGACTTGCCGCAGTTCTACGACGGAGGCTGATATGAGCCACAGGGACGCGCCCCCGCCCACAGAAGACCAGCTGGCCCTCGAAGCCTTCTGGAAAGTCCGCAAAGGAACCACGTTTTGCGGATTCGGGCGCGATAAAGACGGCCGGTATTTTGCCGAGTTCGCCCGCGACGCGCTCGCCGCGTGGCAAGCCAGCGCCGCTATAGCCAGAGGTTCTCATGTTCCGCACGAATAGGGTCGTCACACTGCGAACCACGGACGAAGAAGAGCTGGCGATCTGGAAGAGCGGCATGCCCCGTGATTACGCTTGGGTGCAGCCGAGTCCTGAGCTCGTCGAGTGGCGAGCTGCGATCGAAGAGGTGAAGGAGTGAGCGACAACGTCGTTTACCCGAAGTTCCGGGACGAAGAGGCCGTCATGTATGCGGCCGTGCGCGATGCCACACTGTGCAACGAGTCAGTAGCCAGCGGCATGAAAATCGCAATACTGGAACTCGTGAAACACGAGATCCTGCAGAACATGCTCGACAGCGTCGAAGCATAAATAAAGCCCCGGTCTCCCGGGGCTTCTTTTTGCCTCTTCATTGAGGAACGCCGAACTATGTCGCTTCCGCTACACGGCGCTCCCAGTGTACGTGCCGGCCGAGAGCGTATCGCGCCCTGCCAAGATCGACCCGAGTTCGGCTTCGATCTTGGCCACTTCGGCCTGGAGCACGGCCGGGTCGACCGGCGCGGGGGCCGGGGCGGCTACCGCTGCCGCGGCGGCAACACGTGCCCGGTACGCTTCGATAGCCTCACCGGCCTGTCGGTTTGGGATAGTGCTCATAGTCAAAGACCCTCGTTCTTGCCGGTTGCGTGGAGGTAGTTGCTCTCAGCCTCCTGGACGCCGGCGACGAACTTCATCTCGGCGATCAGGAACCCGAAGAACGGCCACAGTGCGCGGAACGCGTTGTCGTACGCGACCGTGCGGCCGATGTCGCGGTTGAAGTTGCGCGGGTCGACGCAGGCAGACTCACCGCGGACGCTGAACCCGTTGTCGAGCGTGATGTTGCAGATCGTGACGGTGGTGGCGGGCAGCACCACGTAGTCGATGTGCTTGATGCGGCGCTCCATCATCGCCTTGGTGACGCGTACACCGCTGGGCGACTTGTCGATGGCTTCCTGTAGTTGTGACTCGGTGAGGTTGGTCATGGGTAGTTGGCAGCCTCGTGCTGCATGGGGGTAGTTAGCGGCGCAGACCGTGGGTCATGAGCTGCTTGCTTTTGTGCGCGTCGACGCGCTTCGCTTTGCTACGCGCGGCGGGGTCTTTGTCCTGACCGCGGCGGAGTGACTGGGTGGCGTCTTTGTCGGTAGTGCGCATAGCGTAGTTCCTCGATCGTCGCACTCAGGTCGGCGGGCCATCTCGGCCAAAAATAACCCATTTACAGCTATGTGGTCAGCATGCGGTAGGCCGGACTCAGGATCGAGGTCTTCGCCTGCCATATAGGACGCCGAGTGCCGCAGCAGGCTGTCCAGAATCTCGGATGTGGGCAGCCCCTTGAGCCAGTTGCGGCGCGCGTACTTCCTCGCGCCGAACTCCATGACCCTGGCCATGCCTTCCGTGGCGTGGCGGGCCTCCAGCAGCATGGACAGCGGCGCCTTGGACGCGTTGTAGCGCGTGCCGGCGCTCATGACGAACGTCCGATGCCGAACGGGTTGGTTATCGTATGCAGCGGCAGCGCGTCATGGACGGCTACGGCGCTGTTGCCGCCGCCGAGCCCGGCGCGCATGAGTTGCGTGATCTGGTCGCCGGTCGGGCCACCGAAGAAGTTGGTGTATGCGCCGAGCTGACCACCTGTGGACTGTGCTGCCATTGCCTCCTCCGGGTCCAGCACGATGCCCGTGCGGTCCATGATGTGCTGCCAGTATTCCTGCGTGGACTGGTTCGCATTGTTGGGGTTGCCGCCGGGGCCGTACTGCACGAAATCCTTCATGGCCTCGGTGGCCATGGTCATGGCGATGTAGGACGCGGCGGGGACGAGCACGCCGGTGTTGCCGTGTTTCAGCTCGTGGTGGATGCGGCCGGCGATGGTGTCGTAGAACGAGTACATGAAGCTCTTGAACTGCGACGCCACGGCGAACCGCGGGTCACTCATCCAGGTCGGGCGCTGGGTGGGCCGCGGCTGGATCACCGACTCCTCGACGAACTGGTACAGCGCGCGCTGGATCTTCGGGTTGTTCTCGTAGTCGACCATGTCCGCCGCGGTCGGGTGCGCCTTGATGTCCGACGCCTTGAGCCCGAGCTCGGAGAGATAGCGCGCCGTGTGCGGGCCTTCGCCGTCGGCCAGGCTGAGCAGGAACCGGTGCGCGCTGCCCGTCGCCATCATCCGCGCGAAGTTGGCGATCGCCTCCTGCCCGTTCCAGCGGAACATGCCGTGGCTGATCTTCGTGAAGAGGTTCTTGTTGTCGCCGACGGTACCGAACGCGGACTCGGCCGCGCCGCGCTGCCCCGCTACGCGCACGGTGCCGAGAGCCTCGGCGCTGTCGCGCAGCGCGGTCGGGTCTTTTGCCGCCGCGGCCTTGATCGCGTCGCGCAGACCGCCGAACGCGACGCTCGCGCTGGACGACCGCGTCCACGCACCGAGTGTGTCGATCGTCGTGCCGAACGCACCGAGCGCCATGTTCCGCACGGACTGGTAGGCCATCACCGCCTGGTTCAGCGTGCGCAGTTTGGCGGGCAGCGTCTCCTTGAGGTTCGAGCCGTAGTGCGTGTCGATCGCCTCCAGCGTCTTCTGTACCAGGCCGTTCTTCTTCGACCCCAGCCGGCCGAGCGCAGCGTCGACGTAGTTGTTCGCCATCTGCATGTGTGCGTCCGACGCACCGAGCGCCTTGGCCTCAGCCAGGTGCTTCTCGATCAGGTTGGTACGGATGACCGACGTGTGCCCGGTCTGGTCGTTGACCTTCGTCTCACTGCGGATGAACTTGCCGGTGTACACGGCTTTGCGTACCGAGCGCGTCAGGTAGGCGTTGGTCACCTCGTCGATGTCCTTGGACTGGAACGTGGCGAACTTGTCGATCAGGTCCGGGGCGACGTCCTTCAGGTTGTACAGAAACTCGGACACGCGCGGGTGGAACTGCGAGCCGCCCGGCTCGATCGGCATCTCATCCTCGCCGGCGAACGAGTGGCCGCCGGCGGAGACATCGGCCTTGTAGGTGGCCATGTTGGTGAAGCTGTTGACCATGTCCTCGCGAGTGAGCGCCGCGGTCTTCGCGTCGATGTCGAGCGGCGACATCCCGGCGCGCTTGTACAGCCCGTGGAAATACGTGCGCATCGAATCGTCACTGATGCGCGGGTCGTTGAGCATCGCCTTGTACTCACCCATGCGGTTGGCGACGTCGGTCGGGTCGGTCACCACCGGCCAGTAGTTGCCCTGGTGCCCGAACTTCACGCCGGACGAACGCATGAAACCCGCGATGCCGTTCGGGCCTTCACCCAACAGCTCGCGCAGCTGCGCCTGTGCGGCGCCGAGCTTCGGATCAGTGATGTCCCGCTGCTTAATCATCGCGTTGACCAGGGTCGTCTTCTCGGCCTTGGACAGCGGGTTGAGTATCTTGCGCGCGCGGTTGTGGAACGCCGCGTCATTACGCTGCATCAGCGACGAGTAGCCCTGGGCGTCGGTGCGCTCACCGGTGCGCGGGTTGATGAGCGAGACGAGCTTCATGAGCCCCGGGTTCTGAGTCTCGCGCATGCGCGTGTCGGCGTTGACCGTCATCTTCTCGATGAGCGGCTTGATGCTGTCGTTGTAGAGGTTGGACACTCGCTGCGTCGCTTGTCGTGCGGCGAGCTCCGTGCGCAGCACCTTGGCGGTGGCCATATCGCCGCGGCGTTCGGCAGCCACTGCCTTGTGCAGGATGCCGTACTGGATCTCCTTCTCGATCCGACCACGAGCGTCGTAATTCGTCGCGTCGCCGAGCTTGCCCTCTTTGGCGTCGGACATGGCGCGCGTGGCCATCCGGTCGTTGGTCTTGACGCCGAGCACCTGCGCCATGTTCTCGCGCCACGTGCGCAGCGTGGCGAGCAGCCCTTCGCCGTTGAGGTTGAGCTTGCCCTCGGACCACATCTTGTAGCCCGCGTTGAGCAGCACCGTGGACTGCGACCCCACGTCCATGGCGCTCGCCTCGAACTTCTCGAAGTCCGCCGGCGACATGGTCTTCATCGCGTGCGCGAGCACCTGCTTGAGCACGCCCACGCGGGTGAACGCGTGCATGATCCGGCGCCGCTCGGCGTCGGTCCTGAGCAGGTTCGACAGCTCGGCCGGCGTGTTGCCGGGGCCGGCGCCGGGCGGCGTACCGAAGGGCCGCTCCGGGCCGTCGGGGGCCGGGGCGAGGCGCTCGGCCGTCTTGTTGTCCATCTCCTCTTCGGTCTGCGTCTGCGCCCGGCTGGTGTCGCCCTGGAACGTGTCGCGCACGAACTGGTGGAACGCGTCCGGGGTGTCGGTGAAGCGCGAATCGTGGCCGCGCATCATGTCGTAGACCATCTTCAGCGCGTGCGCCACCTTGGCGAAGTGGCCGCCGATGATGTCGCGCACGCCGCCGTGCTGCTCCAGCGCGCGCGCCGTCATGTCTGCCGAGAACTCGCCGAAGTCCAGCAGGTAGTCGCGTTTCACGTCGGGCATCTTCGACATATCGCCGCCGGCGCTGCGCATTTTCTGCAGCGCCTCGATCGTCTTCATCGACGAGAAGAACGGCGCGCGCGTGGCGCGGGCGTCGGTGACGCTCCCGCCCTTGGCGACGCGCTCCGCGCGCCACTTGGTGTAGGCGTCGTGCATGGCCAGCCGCAGCTCGGGCTTGACGACCGCGCTGTGGAACAGCTCCGCCTGCAGGTGGTGGCCGAACTCGTGCAGGAACGTGCTGACGAGCTCGTGCGGCTTCAGCCCGCGGTTGAGCGAGATGACCTTCTCGCCGTTGTGGTAGAAGCCGCGCACGGTCTTGCCCGACTGCTCAACGCCGCCGATGGGGATCTTCGCGTCGTCACCGTGCGCGCGCACGTTGAGCTTGCTCACGCCGAACTTCGCGCTCAGTGTGTCGGCCAGGCTCTGCAGCTTGCCGAGTGTCTTGTCGGTGAAGCGGCCCTTCTTCATGTCGCCGATCGCCTTGAACAGCGACTTGTACGCGGGCGTCGCTTTTGCGCGCTCGACGCTCTCGATCACCGATCCCTTGTCGGCCGGCTGACGGTTCAGTTCGTCCTTCGGGGCGTCGGCCTCGTCGTTTTTGTCGAACCGCACGCCGCTCGCCTCCTCCTTCGCTCGTCGTGCGTCGTCCGCAGCGCGACTCGCCTCGAGACGGGCTTTCTGCTGCTCGGGGGTGAGCGGCTCGGGCGGTGCAGCGGGTTGGGGTTTTTCTGCGGGCAGCTCGCTGCGCTGCGAGAAGTCAGTGGACCCGGGGACAGCGTGCTGCTGGTCGAACTGCGAGCGCTCGCCGCCGGCCTGGATCGCGTCGCCCTGGCGCTGGCTCTCGGGCAGCGGAGGCTCGGCGGCTACGCGGGAAGCGAACGGGCCTTCGAGCGTCTGCATCGGATGCGCATCGTCGTGCGCATCGAGCATGTCGGTCAGCTTCTCGTTGCCGTCGGCGACCTGCCGGATAGCGCCCAGCACCTCGCGCGCCCTGGCGCTCGTGTCAGCGAACTCAGCGAGCTTATTCTTCACGAACGCGCTCGGTTCGACACCGGCTTTGGCCGCACGATCCGTGAGCACCTTGGACTGCGCCTCAGCGTCGGCGACCTTGTCCTTGGCAGACTGGTAGATGTCGCTGAGCTTGCCGTTGTGCGCGCCGGGCTCTTTCTCCGTCCAGCGGTTCACCTTCGATCCAACACGCGCAGGCAGGATGCCGAGGTCGCCGGCGGCGTCATACACCCGCTGGATGTCGGCTTTGCGGTCCATCTTGGACGGCGCCGCGCCGGTTTCCTTCAGGTCGGTGTGCGATCCCTCGGTGAGCGTCTTCTCGTCGAGCGCCGACATCTGCGCGCGGCCTTCGTCGACGCTCAGCTTGCCGGATTTAACCTGCTGACGGATGTGGTCCTTCTGGGCGTTGTACTCCTTGCCGACGTCTGTTTTACCCGACGGCGGCGTGACATCGCTGAGTTTGGCGTCACCGTGCACCATCTGCTCGCCGGTACCGACGCCTGGGTTGGCCCGCGGCCCGAGCTTCGCGTCTGCGCCTTCAGAGAAGTCGCCTTCGCCCAGGTGCTGGCGATCCGTGCGGGCGCCCTCAGCGAAGCCGGTGGGGGCCTCCCTGAACGTGGTGGCGCGCGCACCGACGTCCACGGTGCGGTCGATCGGGGCTGTCTTCTCACTACCGCGCTTGTTCCACTGATCGCGGATGTACTTCACGTCGCTGGCGTCCAGCGGCGGCGCGTCGGGGAACACCTTCAGCCCCTCGCGGATCGAGCCCTTCGTCAGCGGCCGGCCGCGCGCCCGCGCTTCGTGCGCAGCCATCAGCACGGCGTTGCGCGAGCGCTCGCGCTCCGTGGCGCCCGGAATGTCACCGCGCTTGGACATGGCGGCGGCCAGCTGTGTCATCGAGTGGCTGACGACGCGGGTGTCGGGGTTGCCGTTGGCGTGCGCGACCTCGCGGTTGTACACGCGCAGGTGCTTGGCTACCTCGGGCTCAGCACGCGACACCGAGCGGATCATGTCCGGGTGCACTGGCTGCGGTCCGCCCTCGGCGTGCATGGCCGCGTGCAGCGCGCCGTGTACCGCGTCGCCGGTGAGCGGGTCCTTGATCCCGGCGGTCAGAGCGGCGGGTGCGTTGACGGCGTCGTCGGACGGCGTGCCGTCCTTGAGGCTCTGCACGATCCCGGCGTAGTGGTCCGACAGCGCGCCGGTCGGGTCGTCCTTCTTGCCGACGATCGGTTCGTGCGAGTGCACCTGTGCGTCGGGGTCGCGCGGGCCTGCGCCATCGCGCGCGTAGTACCGTGCCTGCGACCAGTCCGCCGGCGACAGGTAGCCCGGGGTCGTCGGCTCGGCCGGCTCGTCGTGCTCAGTCAGGCCGCCGGCGACGCCCGTTTTGCTGTCCGCGGCGCTCGCGGTCTGCAGCTCGTCGCCGGGCATACCGGGGGCGTCGTTCTTATAGCCGAGCTGCAGCTTGTGCAGCTCGCCGTCGCGGGCCAGGTTGTCGGTCGTGGTCAGCAGGCGCCACGCGGGGGATGCGCGGTTCTGGCCGTCCGGGCCGAGCAGGTCGAGGAACTTGCCGACGCCGTGCTGCGTGGCTTCCGGCAGCTGGTTGAAACCGTGCTGCAGCGCGTCGGCGTACGCTTTGACCGGGCCCATGTTGTGCGCGGCGAGCTGGTCGTCGGGCAGCATCGACGCGGCAGCAGCGTCGAGCTTCGAGCGAAGGACGAAGGGCTGCGGGGCGCGCGGCTCGTCGCCCGGCTGCACGCCCGTGGCGGCGCGCTCCGGGCCGGTGAGCGACACGTCGTCCATGTTCTGCTTCGGGCCGAGCAGGCGCCACAGCGTGCTCATGCGCTTCGGGTCGATCGCGTTGCGACCCGGCACGACGCTCGACGTGCCGATCTGCAGCGCGCCGGTCGGGTCGTTCGGGTCGACCGGCTGCGTGTCGTAGGGCTCGGCGACGCCCTTCTCCTCGCTCGCGATCGACGCGGCGATGCGCTGCGGGCTGTTGACGATGGCGTCCTTGGCGTCGGCGAACGCGTCGCTCACGTCGTCGGTCTTGTCGAGCTGGATCGGGCTGCCCGGTGCCGCACCGCTGCCGGCGGTCGGCTCGGCGTCCAGCATGCTGATCGCGTCGTGCGCCGTCTGCGGGTGCATGGCCGCGATCGTGTTGTCGCTGTAGCCGCCCGCACGCAGCCGGGCCTTCATGGCCTGCGTAATCATGAACGGCACGCTGGCGGTGGTGTCTGCGCCGGCGGCGGCCGGCGGCGCCCCGTTGAGGCCCACCTCCTGCTCAGGCGCACCCGGCGGTGGCGGCTCGGTGCCGCCACCGGGCAGTATTTCGCCGCCCGGCTGCGGGCCATTCTTCTTCAGGCCGCGCAGGACTTTGCCGATCTTGCCCGAGAGCGCCGAGTGATTTTCTGCGAACTCCGGGGCGTGGATGCCGGCGAGCGAACCGAGTGCCGCGCCGCCGACGGCGCCGCTGGCCGCGCTGTTGAGGTAGGACGCCATCGCGTCGCTGGACACCAGGGAGTTGTGCTGGTTGGTGATCCAGTTGTGCACCGCGCCATTGATGACGGCCGTCGCGCCGGCGCCAGCCGCCCCGAGGCCGGCCTGCTCGCCGCCCTCCTTGAGCATCGACAGCATCACGCTCTTGGGTACCGACTTGGCGACGGCGTCCTCGGCGACAGCGCCGAGTCCGAAGCGGTGCATCATCGCCAGCCCGGGCAGCGCCATCGCGGCACCGGAGCCCAGGTCGCCGACAATGCCCTTGAGCGCGCGCTGCTGCAGCGTCGAACCGTCGCCCGGATCTTTCAGCACGTCGTTGACGTTGCTGTCGGCCGACATCAGCGCGCCAGCGCCGACTACGCCGGCCTGCTCGCCGACGGTGTGCCCCATGTTCTTGCCGAGCTGCTTGGCGATCGCGGCGGTGGCGTCGTCGCCGGTGGCGTTCGCACCTAGCTTGACGCCGAGCTTGCCAGCCGCCGCCTCCATGCCGGGGGTCACGCCGCCTTCGGTCGCTGCGCCAGCCATATCTACGCCGGCTTTGGCAACCGCGCGGCCGGCCGCAGAAGTCGCGGCGTCGCCCAGCAGACCGTCGCCGGCGGCGAGCGCCCCGCCCGCCAGATCGCCGAGGCCGCCGGTGGCCAGGCCGACGCCGACCGTAGCGGCCACGCCGGGCAGCGCGCCGCCGACGGTGGATGCAATGTACTTGCCCCAGTTGCCCGACTTCCGCGCGTCAGCGAAGCTGCCCGCGCCGGTGGGCACGTAGCTCGCGGCGTCCTGCTGCAGCTCCTGCGAACGGCGCAGGCTCTTGGTGCCGGCGTCTTTGAAGCCCAGCGCGGCCTGGGCTTTACCCAGCAGCCCGTGGTAGCCCGCGTCGAGCCCGGTGAGGCCGCCCTCGAAGCCAGCTTCGCCCGCACCGATGACGCCGCTGTTCGCAAGCGTCTGGTTGTCCGCGTACTCCTGCTGCTTCGCAGCAACCGCCGGATCAACCGGCGCGGGGGGCGGCGCGGCCGCCTGCTGCCGCTGCTGCTGCAGGGCGAGCAGCTGCTGCGTGTTGAGCGGCGCGGTGCCCGATGTCTGCTGTTGCGCGAGTAGCTGCTGCGTGGTGGGGGGTGCAACGATCGGCGCCGCGGGGGTGGTACCCGTCAGGTCCGCGAAAATATCGGCCATGGATGGCTCGTGCTACTGTCCGCACGCAGGTAGCTGGGGGAGTATGCTGCCGAAAGTATCAAATATCGCCGGGCATAGGAGCCTCGCATGACGCACAAGTCCTACTACCAAACCGCGGCGTCCGAGGTAGCGGACGGGGTGCTCGACACCGCACTGTGGACCAAGGTGAACGTGGAGCTCGTCGGAGCCGATGACGACGTTCGTCAAGCCAAGTACATCCAGCTGCGCGCGCAGGAGCTGTCGATCGAGAACGCGCAGTCTGCAGCGCACGGCGCTTGGGCCTACGCGTGGCCGTGGATCAAGTGGGGGGCTGTCGGGGGCGTGGCGTTCGTAGTGATAGTCAACGCATTCGACTATCTGTTTTCCACCTAGAGCGCCCGCGTCAATACTCCCCGCGTTTGAGCCCCGGACCGTACTCGTCCATGAGCTTTTTCACCTGCGGGTCGTATTTCCCAAATCCGAACGTGGGATCAGTAGACCCATACTCCAGCCCCGAGAACTTGCCGCCGTCGAAGTTGGCGTCGCCGAAACCTTCCTGCGGGATCTTGCCTTTGTCGTAAAACTCCCACGGATGCTGCTCCGCCATGGCGCTCTTCTGCAGCTCCGCTAGCAGGTTGGCTTTCGCGGCAGCGCCGGTGGCAGTGCCGAAATACGCGGCGGCCTGCTTTGGGCGCATGCCCTGCGGTATCTGCGCCGCTACAGCGTCGGCGCCAGCGCCAGGGTCCGCCCCGGGAGCAGTCGCCGCAGCGTATGCAGTCCTGTACTTGAGGCCGGTGGCAGTGTCGCGCGATTGCGCCTCGCTCGCAGAGTTAGCACCCTCCACGCCCTCCAGCGCCTGGTTGTGACGCACCTGCTCGGCTGCCTTCGAGAAGCCGAGCAGCGTCTTCAGACCGCCCGCGCCGCCTGCGCCCGCGCCGCCCAGCGGCCCGAACATCGTCGGGGCTGCGCCCGCGCCCTCCTGGCCGTAGCCGCCCGGTTTGCCGAGCGCGCCCTTAGCCAGATCCTGCTGGCGCGCATTGATCCGGGCGAGCAGCCCGTTGTTGGCTGCGGCCTGATCCGGGTCTCCTTTCGTGCTGATGCCGCTGAGCTGCTTCTGCAGGTCGCCGAGCTGGTAGGTGTTCATCGACGAAAGCGCCTGCGGGCTGGTATCCACGCCGAGCGCGCGTAGCGAGCTGGCGGGCAGCGCGCGGTTCGCATTGGGCGCCATAGCCCCCGTGGCGTTGCCATTCTTGTCGGACGCCTGCCCCGACATGAGCGCGAACAGGTTGTCGCCCTGCGCCTTGTTGTTGCCGTTCGCCTGCGGAAGTCCGTGGTTCTCTTGGTAGCCCGAGCCCTGCACGGTGTCGTTCGGCCCGTAGAGCGGGGACGGGTCGACGCCCGAGGCGGTACTCCCGGTGTTGGCGAAGCTGGCCACGTTCGTGTCGCTGCGGCGCAGCCCACGCGGGTCGACGCCGTTGAGTACAGCCGGGTTGTTGAGGCCGGACGCATCGGTGAATCCAAGCGAGCCGTCTTTGGCCCGGTACGAATAGACGCCGGGGATCTGTGAGTCACCGAACCGACGCATGCCCTGCGGAAGCAGTGAGTTCGCTGCCGCCAAGTTCGATTGCGAGATGTTGTCTCGAACGTCGGGAGCGGCTGGAGCGGGCGCGGGTGCAGCGCCTGCAGCGCTGATGGACGCCGCGGCCTGCTTCTGGGTAGCCGGAGTCATACCCGCTTCGCCGGCCTGGTAGTTGTTCTCTGTGTCGTTGTACGTGTCCATGAAGCTGGGCTTCGCAGCGGCCCAGCTGCCCGTAGCGCCGCCGCCCGTGGCGCCCGTGGCGCCGCCCGTGTTACCGGAGGGCGGGGCTGCGATCGCGCGAAGCGGGCTCGGTGCCGCACCGCCGTACGTAGCTGCGACACTCGGCGTTGCGCCGGGCACCGGCGGTGCGGCGGCAGCCCCGCGGCCGGCGCGCAGCTGGCTCGTGCCCGGGGGCCAGTTCGGATCTTGCGGGACTGCGGCCATCACGATGCCCTCTTTAAGTGTGCGGAAAGTATCACGCCATCGAACCGCTGTAGCTGAGGCCGAGGTTGTACCCGATGGACTCGCTGGTGCTGGATGTGAGGTTCGCGCCGATGTTGACCGCGCTCATGGCGGCCGCGGCCAGCTGGGCCTCGACCGTAGCGAGCGTTTTCTTGATTTCGAGCATCACCGACGTGGTGTATTTCATCTGCTCGAACGTCTGGTCGGCGCGCTTCATTTCCGTCTCGACGATCGCCTGCTCCTGCGCCAGATTCAGCTGGAACCGGCGGCTGTCGACCTCGGCGCTCGATGCCGTGACCTGCGCCTGCGCCGCGTAGATCGACGTCTGGTCGTGGAACATGTCGCCGACCGACGCCACGCGGGCCATCTCACCCTTGAGCTGCGCGTCGTACAGGTCGACCTTCGCTTTCCATGCGTCCAGCGAGAGCTGGCCCTGGCTGAGCTGCAGCTTGGTCGCCTCCTGTTTGGTGGACTCGGTGGCCGACCATGCGCGGACCCGCTCGCTGTACGCCTGCACCGTGGTGCCGTAGAACTGCGCCTTCCCGAGCTGCGCGTCGACCTGCGTCTTGTACGCGCTCCACTGCTCCGACTGCGCCTCGATCTGCGCGGAGTACGCGCGCACCTGCGCGGTGTACGCCTCGACCTCGGACATGTTGACGCGCGCGATGGTCTCGGCCGCCGACAGCTGGGACTTGTACACCTCGACCACCGTGTTCACGCCCTGCAGCTGGGCGGTGTACAGCGCGACCGTCTGCTGGTTGATCTCACCAATGGCGCGCTGCGCCTCGACCTCCGCGCTGTATATCTGCACCTGCGCCATAGCGCCGGCGATCAAATCGCGGTACACCTGCGCGTCGACGGCGTACGCCTGCGACTGCGCGTTGAATACCGACACGCGCGCGGTGAGTATGCTCAGTGCGACCTGCAGCGCGTATTTGGCCGACTCGAACTGCATCTCCGTCTGCGCGTTGTACAGGGCGATCGTCTGCCCCTCCAGCTGGATACCGGCGGTCACCGCGAAACGGAGATTCTCGACGGCGACGGTCTGGTCCTGCACATACACGTCGCGGCTCGCCGCCGAGCGCTTGCGCATCGCCTCGATACGGGCCTCGGTGATGCGTCGGTTGAGCAGCCCGCTCGGCTCGAAGAACCCGCGCGCTGCCGACTCGTCGTACGCCGCGGCGACGGTGCGCAGCTCCTCGGCGTTGACTTCGGTGTACGCGCGGTTGCGCAGCGCCAGCGCGACAGCAGCCGGCAGCCCGTTGCCGGCCAGCATCGAGGTGATCGAGCTCGTCACCGTATCGAGCAGCGCCGAGACGTACTGCGCCGGCGAGAACGAGAAGTTCTCCAGCGGGATCGGCGCGTCGAACACCGGCGCGGTCCCGCCGAACGTGGGGATGCTGAAGACGGGGACCGCCGGCAGGTTGATCTGCTGCAGCGCGGGCACCGTCGGCATCGAGATGGCTGGCGCGACGGGGATCGACGGTGCGGCGATGGTCGGCGCGGCGCCGGGTGCGGCCACGGTCGGCACGTTCGGCGTGTTCGGCAGCAGCAGCGTCGGGGCGACGTCGGTGAGCACCGGCGCCTCGGACCCTGCGTAGGTGCCCAGATCGACCGTCGGCGGTGCGACAGGCAGCGTCGGCGCGTTGAATGCCAGAGCGGCCAGTGGTACGTCCGGGGCGACGGGTACCGTGATGTTCGCCAGCGCCAGCTGCGGATCGAAGTGCGCGTTGAACGCCACCGGCGAGATCGTGACGTTGGCGATGTCGCCCGCCAGCCGTTGTGCCTGCGCGTACGCATCCTGGGCGATCGACGACCAGGTGTTGTATGCCTCGTAGACGATCGGCTCGGAGCCAGTTGCGGCGGGGATGAGCAGGACGGGCTGTTCGAGGGACGCGGTCATCAGTTGATTCTCCCGGTCAGCGCCATCGGCAGGACCGTAATGTCATAGAGCTCGAACGTGCTGCCATCGAGGTTGTTGTCCAGCTCGAACGACCAGTACACCGACTCGACGCCGCGCCCGACCTTCGCGCGGGTCTGCGTGGCAGCCGAAGCGTTCGGCACCGGCACCATGCGGTAGGTGTACTCCTCCTTGCTGCCGGTGTTGGTCGTGGCGCACACGCGTAGGCACAGCGTGCCGGTCGACGTGAAGCCGATGTAGCTGGTGTCGATGCGCTTGAGCTTGCGCGTACCGAAGTCGAGCAGGCCAGTGCGCACCGCCGCGGTGATGGCCGCGCCCGCGTCGGTCACACCACCGAACTGGTACACGCCCAGCGCGCTCGCGCCGAGGAACTGGTCGCCGATCTGCGCGAAGCTGTTGAATGGGAAATTGCTGTAGCTGCGCATCGCCTTGTTCTCGGGCGTCATCACCCAGGCGGTGTAGAGATCCGTGCCGGTGCTGAGCGTCAGCGAGAAGAACGCGTTGTCGTACAGCGCGGCGAGAATCTGCGCAATCGCGCTCATCGAGTCCGTCAGCTGCAGCCCGCTGGTGATGTACGCCACGAGCAGCGCAGAGCCTGCAGGGACCGCGGCCACGCGCAGGCTGTCGAGCAGCATCGAGTAGGCCGTCACGCTGTCGAGCAGCGCCCCGCTCACCGCCGCGGTCGACGCCAGCGACTGCCACTGCGAGTTGTCGATCACGTCGCGCAGCGCGAGGATCGAGGCGATCAGCTGCGTGACCTGCGCCGTCGCGTTGAGCCCCGACTGCATGTCGAGGTAGTCCATCAGCACCAGCAGGTACTGCAGGCTGGACACCGGGGACGACGAGAACGACGCGCTGTCGGCCAGGTCCAGGCGCAGCAGCGCGTCGACGATGTCCGCCATCGTCAGCCCACTCTGCAGCTGCTCCAGGATCGAGAACAGCGTCGAGTAGGAGTCGCTCATCGTGAGGATGTCGACGATGACCTGCGTCGCCGTGACGATCTGCGACAGGCTCAGGCGCATCGTCGATGCGGCCAGGTATGCGGGAGTGCCGGCGGCGCTCACCGAGAGGTAGGAGCGAGGGCGCATGCCGATGTAGTTCAACACCGTGATCGCAGGCGTGAAGCTACCGGATGGGGCGGCGAACTCGCCGCGCAGTGCGCTCACGCCGGTCTGTGTGAACAGGCCGCGGACCAGCGGCTTCATGTAGAGCGACGTGCTGAAGCTCCCTGCTCCGAACGACGCCAGCCACTGCGGTACAGGTACGCTGCCGGAGAGCACCGCTGCGCCCATCGCTGGGCCTTCGGCGAACGCACTGGTCGCCGGCGCGAACTCGCCGCGCAGCAGATCGCCGCTCCACAGCAGCGCGGTAGGTGCGCCAAACGTACCGCTGAGCGCGCCGCTCTGATGCGGCGCAGCGGACGTGAATGCGCCGGTCGGCGGCGCGAACCGCCCGCGCAGGTCGACTGGCGTGCCCGAGGTGAAGAGGCCGCCGGGTTCGCCAAACCCGCCGTTGAGCGTCGCGGTAGGCGCCACATAGGCGGTGAATGTGATGCTCATGGCAGCGAATCTCCCGCGCTATACAAGCACGCGCTGACCAACAGCGGCCCGCTGCTGGGTACTGCCGACTGGTACACCTGCGCGCCCGCTGCCCAGTAGGAGACGATGCCGCCCACTCGCCGGATCTCCAGGGTGGCACCGAGCGTGTACGACGCGGCTGCGGCGCGCATCTGCGGCCCCTCCCAGATCTCGTACACCGTGGTGTGCGCCAGGCTGTAGATGCGGAACGCGTACGCCAGCATGAACGGGGCGCCGACGCCCGCGCGCGAATACTTGAGCCCGAAGTACATGTCGACTGGCGCTGCCGCCAGCGCGTCGACAACGTGCAGGTCGCCATCCAGTACGGTGATGCTGTTCGCGCCGGCGTTCCAGCCGGGGTTGTTCGACGTGACGGTCTTTGCCGGGGCGCCGGGGGACGCCAGCACTTCGGGGCACACGATGCACCCATAGCCGTCGACGTAGCAGTCGGTCGCGCTCATCCGAACCCCGTCGAGCCAGTGACTGGTGAGCAGACAGTAGAACCGTCTGCGTAGACGAGGCATAGGTCCAATCCTGTCACGATGCGCCCCGCGCCGTATCCGCTGTATGCCGCCACCATGTATGACGACACCGCGCCGGACGGCACTGCGGGCGGGATGACGGGGTTGACCGTTGGGCAGACGCGAGAGTACGCCTGCGCCGGCACCGCCGGCACCGCGGGCGTGAACTCCACGATGGCCGGCTTGGTCAGACTCACGTGGTCGGCAGGGCGAGCTGCGCGTTGGCCAGGGTAATCACGGTGGCGGCCACGAAGTTGACAGTGGCCACCAGCAGATCCGCCGAGATGTCTGTGCCAACGACACCCTGCACGCGGTAATTGCCCGCGCCTGCGATCGCGGCGCCGGTATCCGTGCCGACGCAGTAGCGGAAGAACGTGGCCGTTCCGGTGGTGCTGATCGTGCCCGACCAGGTCTCCGCCGCGGTCTTGCTGAGCACGCCGGCCGCTACGCCAGCGGCGTTCCACGTCACACCGGTACCGGCGTTGTCGACGGTGAGCAGCGCCACGCTCGCCCCGTTGACTGCCTCGTCGCCGGTGGGCGGCACGGGGCCGGAGAAAAAGTGCAGGTGCCCTGCGGCGAGCAGGGACGCGAGCGACCCAGTTGCGAGCAGAGCGTTGGCCAGAGTGGTACCGAACTTGATGGACATGGGACTGCCTCGTAGCCCTTACGCGGGCGGTATGGTGAACAGGAAAGAGTCGATGGGGACCGCGGTGCCTGCAGCTAGCGCTGAGGTCTGTAGCACGAGCTCGGCGGGCGCGGCCGGCGACCCAATATCACCGTCGATACGCGCGTCCGTGAAGTTCGCCACGCCGGTGTCTGTGGCGGTCATCAGGCGGAACCACGCGGCGAGGCCGGCGTTCGTTGCGAGCAGTTGCCACCAGTCACCCGGCGGGATGAGGATGTAGGGGCCGGCCTGCGCGAACATCAAACCGCCGTCCATACCGATGCGAACGATGGACGCCAGGCGCATTGCTTCGGACGCCTGAGCATTTGCCGACACCGGACGCGTGCCCGCGTAGACGTGGAGCGTGCCGCCGTTGAAAATCTCGGCGAACGACTGTGGCCCGAGAATGGCGGTGGAGTAGCCTGTGGACACCATCAACATGGGAGAAGGTGCCTCGAGGTGGGTGCGGGCGAAAATACCTTTTCGGTACGCGCTTTACTAGGCATCACGGGGCCTCGCTGCATGCGAGGAAATCGGTCCAAAAACCGGACGCGGATAGAGGGGTGATGCGGAAGTCGCCGCTGTAGAGCAGGTATGGATTTCCACCGCTCACGGTGTAGAAGTCGATGCTCACTGGCACCCCCGCGGGGATCGGCGCTGACGTAAACGGAAAACTGCCTACGGCGGCGACAGACTGCAGGAACACCTGCGCGCCGTTAATCACGACTTCGCAGTACGCCGGCACGTCTGACGTGTCCGGCGTGAGCACGTCCAGAGTGAACGCCACGATATCCCCCGCGTGCGCGTTGGCTATCTGAGATATCGACGGCACGGCTGCGCCGCCCCATGGAGGCATGCAGTCGTAAGCAGCCCCTGTCCACGACGCGGGAGGCGACGTGCCGTTCTGGTCAGACCATAGTGTGGGAGTGAGCAGTGCATTAGCCACGGGCTTGCCTCAATTCGTCGAGATTGTTCCTGCGCAGAACGCGCGCTTTGCTGTCCATGTAGAGCCGGTGCACGTACGCTGGAGACAGCAAGTGAACAGCGTCGTCAGTGATGACGCTCATTTGCGCCACGTCGCCACAGCATGTCCACGCGTCGTGGTCAACGATGAGGTCGCGCCGGTACGCGATAAGGTGGTGGCGGGGTGCGCCAACGCCCAGGTGGCCGTTCTGCAGAATTAGCTCCGGGGTGCATACGGCTGGCACGCCGCGGCGCAGGGCGCCCCTCATCTGCGCGAACGCGTGCGGCAGCACGTAATCGTCGTCGTCCACGAAGGTCACATAGGGCTGGTCACCCAGCGCGTAACCCGCTGCGCGCGCGCAGCCGATGTGGCCCGGCACGCCGTCGACCGTGCGGACGTACACCGGGAAGCCGGCCTGCGCGGCGGCGTCGCTTATGCTCTCTAGGCACTGCTCGACCCAGTCGCGCCGCGTGTCGCTGCTCACAATGACGTGGACGTCGATCATACGACGAGCACCTCGTTGAACCAGCTGGCGCCCGTGTCGGGCGCGCTGAAGGACGCCTTGAACCAGCCGCCGACAACCGGGCGCTGGTCTGCGGCGACTGTCTGTGTCAGGTTGTCTACGAACGCCGCCGAGTAATCGGCTAGTTCAGGATTGGTCAGCGGCGCCATCGACAGGACGGCGCCGGGAGCTGACAGCGCCACCTGGTATCCGATTATCTCGTCGCCGAAGCGGCGCCCAAAAAACGGCTGCAGCGTCTGGTCGACCTGGTGCGGGAACAAGTGTGCGGGGGCGGCCGCGAACGTCTGCGCCGTGTAGTCGTACGCGCCCATAGAAAACGCGGGGTCGAGCGTGGACGTCGGGTTGATATTGCCGCCCGTGTACACCACGCGCTGGTACGCCCAAGGAACAGTGTGCGGATGCGGATACGCCGACTCGTTGAGGAGCGCCTCGTCTTGGTATATGCGCACGCGGCGCGACGCCGTGTTCGTATTTAGGACTGGAGCTACCCAGCTTGGCGTGTTGGCATTGGTCGCCCCATACAGCGTTCTTGGCGGGGTGCTTGAAGATACCGTGGGGCCTGTGAACGCTTCCACATAAATCTGGGTCACGTCGACGTCGACGGCGAATGCCTGCGTTTCGATGTCTACGATAAGCGGAGCTATGGAAGCGACTTGCGCAAAACCTTCGTCGTACCCAACCATGCCTTTGGCGTATACCGTGTAACCAATCGCGTCGGAAGGGAACTTCGCAGCCGCGTCGGCCGAGACGACGTACGCGAGGCCGCCTCCGTCGCTGAACCCGCCGATGCCCGTGTAGTTGAGCGGGACATTCAGCCGAGGGTCGGATGCGTCTCGCAGCAAGTACGCAAAACCCGAGTAGATCACGCGGGGCTGCCCGTCCATATATCCCGCAGCGAGCGGCACGAGCGGCTGCTCCATCGCCCAGCAGTCGGCGGGGACACCCGTCGGATTGTATGGGTACAGCGTGGATCGGAAGTTGTACGCCCCCTGGTCGAACAAACTCTTGTTGGCGCCGGCCATCAGCGTGGTGCTGGTCAGCGAGAAGGTTGCGCCCGCACCGGTGATCTCGCACAGCGCACCTTGAAACGCCCCCGTCCACACATTGGACATTTTCTGGTTGTTGTAAATACCCGAAACGAGCGGCGCCGTGAGCGTATTGAGCACTGCGGACAGTGTCGCGACGTCGCGCAAACACACGGCTTTCGACCCGTCCGGCGCGAACTCCCAGAACGACTCGTACTTGATACCGGGCAGCGTCTGCGTTCCGCCGTCGTTCCAAAACAGAGGCGGGTTGATGGTGCCGTTGGGAGGCGCCGTCCCGCTGATCGGATTCTCCGTGTGCAGACGCAGCGTTTTGTCGTACGGCAGATCCGCGTACCAGACGTGCACGACTGCCATCAGCCCCTGTGTGTTCAAGTCCAGCGCGGTATTTTCCGCCGGGTGGTATCCGATCACCACCAGCCGGTCGACACCGGGCAGCGTAACGATGCCCGCGCCCAACACGAGTCCGCCGTTAGGCAGCACGCCGAGCGTGCGGCCGCGGCAGTAGACGTACGGGCCGATCGCCGGGCGGCTCTCGTTGGTCCCGGTGTAGTAGCTGCACCACCATTTACCATCCGCCACGAGCGGCGCGGTCGGCGTGTAGATCGCCTCGTTGGCGTAGACGATCGGCAACGTCATCCAGCCCAGGTTGAGCGCCGGCGGCCCGTCCCAGCTGATCGGCGGCAGCTCGGGGTCCGCGCTCTGGAACACGCGGCGCCCGGCCATGATCCAGTGTTCGCGGGTCTGCGTGGTAAGCGCCCAATTGTTGCCGCTGAAGCCCACGTTGGCGAACACGGGCGTCGTGGTGAGCGGCTGGAACAGCAGCGACGGCGAATAGGCCGTCGCCCAGGAGCTGACCACGTCGGCTGGCGAGCCCCCCACGGCGACGAGCTCCTTGTACTGGCTGGCGGTGTACGCCCACGCGCCGTCCTTGTTCAACCGTTCGTCGGTGGTCTGGTAACCGCTCGGGTAGGCCGTCTGGTCGATGCCGCGGGCGTCGATGAAATACGCCAGATTCTCGGCCGGCTGGTAGAAGCCACGCGGCACGAGATACGCCTTCGCGACGGCGTTCGACGTGCGGTACGCATTCACCGCCGTGAACATGTCGTGCTTGGCAGCCGCGAAGTCCGTCGTGAAGTGCTGCGCGCCGGCGTTGTAGCTCGGGCGGAACGCGAACCACGCGCCGTCGTCTTTGCGGGTGTCGAAGGTCTCGTCCTCCGCCACCGTCGGCGCTGTCGCGCCGTAGTACATGGGCACGGCAACGCTGGTGGGCTGCGGATAGCCCGCGTCCTTGTCGCGCGTGAGCAGGACCTGGCCGTGGGGACCGCCCGGGGTCCAGCGCGCGAAGTCGAGGCCGGGGTCGAGGTTGACGCTGGCGTTGGGGTCGCTGGTGGTGCTGGAGGTCACAACGGGCAGGCCCACGCCGCGCGGCGCGGCGGTCGTGGCTGGATACACGAGGAACCCACGCGGCGCCCATAGGTCGAAGAGCGTGTTCGACACGGTCGGCGTCGTGGTTTTCGGGGCGTCGATCTGCACCTTGATCGGCGCGGCGCCGAGGATCGTGGCCGTGATCGCGGTGCCGTCCGCCAGATGGATGCGCCGCGACGATACGCCGAGGCCAGCCGGTACGCTGGCTGCCTTCAGCTGTTCGACCAGTTTCTTGGCGGCCGCAAGCCGCTCCGGGGAGACCTCAGTATCCCCGGAGCCTATTGTCCACGCACCGGAGTGCGCGTCGCTCATCAGACCGCGGTCGCCGCCAGCGAATACTGGATCGACAGGCTGCTGCCGGGGTTCAGCGCGTTCGGCGTCGCGAACAGTGCCGCGGCCACGAGCACGCCGGTGGTGGCGCCCTTCGCCGAGGCCGTGAGCAGGCCCGCGCCCGCGACGGTCGCCGCGGATGCGCCGACAGTGAACAGCGCCGGCGATGCTGAGTTGCTCACGGTCTGTCCGGACGACGCGCCGTTGGGGGTCCACGCGGTGCGCGCTGCCTGCGTGTACCCGGTGTACTCGCCCTGCGTCGCGGTGAACGTGGCCGCGGTGAGCGCCGAAGTCGGAGCGATGTTGTTGGTGAACGGGGCGACGTAGAACGCGACGGGCGCGGCCTGGTTGTCGAAGTACACCGACAGCATGCTGTCCAGGCACTGCAGCGCCAGCGTGTTGTTGCCCACGATCATCGGGCCGCCGTCAACGCTGGCGCTGAACACGCCGCCGATGACCAGCTTCTGCTTGGGGAAGACGACACCCAAGTCGGTACGCTCGTACTGGAAATTGCGCAAGGCGCGAGCGAACTCGCTCTTGAACTTGGGGAGCATCTGCATTGCGATCACCATTTGCCCTGGGGGCATTTCGACTGTTGGAGTTTCACTTTCAACGGGATGACGCACCCGCAGACCTTGCAGAACTCGGTGTTGGCCACCGGCACAACCCCGCGCTCCGCACACGCACGACAGATGTCGATGCGCTGTTTCGCCAGCTCGTCGGTAGCCTTGATCTGCATCACGGACCACCGCCGTTGTCGTACACCGTGGCCACCGCAACGTCCGATGTGGCAAGCCCGGACGTGCGGCCGCCGCGGCCGCTGACGATGTAGCGGCTGTGGCCGCCCTGTTGGACGAACGTCGCAGCGGCCTTGTCGTAGAGCGGGTAGGTGAACAGCTTGTGCATAGGCTCGACGCCGCGCTCGGTGCCCGCGTAAGGCACGCCGTCGTAGCCGGCCCACAGCGGCACCGGTGCCAGCACACCCTCGATACCGAGGATGGTCGGAGGCACCCTCGCCATCGAGCCGGGGATCGCGCCCTGGTGGGAGACGATCGACAGCGTGGCGCTGTTGAGACCCTCGCCGCGGAAGCCGTACTCGCCCTGCAGCACATAGACCTTTTTCGCCGTGCCGATGTACAGGGTGAACCGTGCGCCTTCGGGCGCTGCGATCATCGTGATCGGGTCCTGCAGCCGGATGAAGTTCATCGTGGGCCGCCACAGGCCGTAATACAGCGGCTCGGACCAGATGAGCATCCGGTCCTCGAACGCGCCGAACAGCCGGCCGGATTTGGCCAGTGGGTACTTCACGGCGGGAAACGGTGCGCAGAACTGCGTGGTCAGCGGCCGGCCGAGTGCGCCGGCGCCAAGCAGGTACGACGCCGCACCGGGCATCGCGGACGCTACGTACTGCAGGTCCGTGCCGTTGGTGCTGGTCATGTAGATGCGCGCCTCGATCGACGCGGCCTGCTGCGCAGCGGGCACGTTGTTGACCAGGACGCCGCCGCCTTCCGGCACGTCGACGTACACGGTGGCTTCGGCGCCGCCCTCTTCCCGCTCGGTCGAGGCGAACGTGATCGCCACGCCGTAGGTGCCCGCATTCAAGCCGCCATTGGCGACCGCCGTGAGCGTGAACGACGGCAGTGGGGTTTCGACGCCCCATGGCAGAACCGCCCCCGACAGCTTGACGATGCCGGTCTGCGTGCTGTTCGCCCAGTACACGCGGTTGGCGATCAGCGCGTAGCCGACGTCGCTGCCGTCCAGCCCGGTGACGAGCGCGGTGAGCGCACCGTCGGGATCCATGCGGTAGAGCGTCGTGCTGTCCGCGACGAGCGCGAACGCGAGTAGGTCGTTCGACCACAGCGAGTGGGCGTTGGCGAGCGGTGCGAGCAGCTCGTAACCGTCGCGCACGGTGACGACGCCGTCCTGGTCGATGTCGACGTTGTCGGCCTTGCGCGCGTAGCCGGGGTCAACCTTGGTCTCGTGGCTGCGGTTGTCGACGCCCTTCGCGAAGCTGAGCGTCTTGAGTCGGCTGTCAGGGACCTGTGCCATGGATCACCACTGGAAAGTGATCGGCTGCGGGGCGCGACGCACCCGCCGGGCCTCGGAGGCGCGGGCGAGCACGCGAGCGTTGAACTCCCTGTCGTACCCTTCGGCCCGAGTCGGGTCGAAGGTGTCAGCGTCGTGCTTGCTGTAGGCGAGCTTTTTCATCCACAGCAGCATCAGCTCGATGTCTTCG